>UMIN01023610.1_pt1 | contig 11348 bp, 8 predicted proteins | sample 1965811 | NCBI WGS metagenome assembly UMIN01 (sample SAMEA4836123, study PRJEB28245) | human gut metagenome | biome: gut microbiome; material: fecal sample | place: Denmark | collected 2008
GGCTTTCCGTCCTCCGCAAGGAGCGGTCCGCTTTCTCCCCTGTGAAAACGGCCTGTCTCAGGGTATCGCCATAGCCAAGGAAATCAACGCCATGGTCGGCGGCATCGATATGCTGGACGCCCAGTCCTGCGTTTCCTCCCAGCGGGAAACCTCCCGGGATTTTTCCGAAATCGCTATTTTATACCGCACTCACCACGAAGCGGAGCTTCTGGAAAAATGTCTCCAAAGGGAGAGCATCCCTTATGTGGTAGCCGGGCGTGAGGATTTTCTCCGCCACGATAAGGTGCGGGGATTGACCTGCTTCTTCCAATTTTTATCCGAGCCGGATGATCTTACCGCCCTTGCCGTGTGCTTAAAGCTTTTATTCAGCTGCCCGGAGGATTTGTCGGAGAGCCTGCAACGCTTTTTAAGCTCTTATCAGGGATATTCCCTTCCGAAAAAGCTGGAGCTTTTAGAAAATGAGTACCGAAATGTAGGCGTTCTGACAGTTTCCTTACCTCTGTTTCGCAGCATATATCCCCTACTGGAAAAGAAAAAGCCCGCGAAGCTTCTGGAAACAGCCGCGCTGGAGCTTTCTCTGGAGCAGGAACCGGCTGTACAAAAACTTCTTAACACCGCTTCCTTTTATTCCAAAACCTCTGAGCTTCTGGCCCAGCTCATTCTGGGTCAGGAAAGTGATCTAACCCGAAGCTGCAAAAAAAACCGGTTTTCCAGTGCCGTCACCTTAACTACTCTACACGGATCTAAGGGCTTGGAATTCCCCGTAGTTTTCCTTTGCGGCGTCAACCAGGGAAATCTGCCCCTGGAAGCTCAGGGCCGGATGCAAAGCATTGAGGAGGAACGCCGGCTGTTTTATGTCGGGATGACCCGTGCAAAGGATGAACTAATCCTTCTTTCTTCCGATCATCCCTCTTCTTTTCTCGAGGAAATCCCGCAAGAGCTTTTAAAACGGGAGGCGCGGCCTGCCGGCAAGGCTCCTCATCCGGCGCAGCAGCTAAGCTTATTTTGATTAGCCGGAACACAGAAGAACGGGCTGTCATAATTCCAGGCGAAACGTCCTGCTTGATTCGTCCCCATAAGGACCTGTTGCGGGAAAATTTCTCAGGACGCGCTGAGCCCTGTTCTGAGCCTCCTCCCCCGCAGCATGAAAACTCATATGGTGCCGTTAAGCCGCTTTCAGCAGCCCGCTTCGCCCGATACCTGAAGCGCGAGCTTTTACGCGGCGCTTCCGTCAGCTGGGCCGACGGTTTCCGTACAAAAATCCCGGAGCGAAGCGCTCCGGGATTTTTAAGCATAAGCTCTTATCGCTTTGATAAATCCGTGGAAAAGGAAAACTGGTTCTTTCCACACTTTTTCGCGTGATACAGCGCTTGATCCGCTTTCGCCAGCAGGCTGTCAAAGGAAAGCCCGTCATCCGGGCTGCAAGCCACACCCACGCTGCCGGTAATTTCCCGTGGGGAACCAATTTCATCCCCGACTTTCCGAAACATCCCGCAGACCTCCCGGGCCTTCCTAATGATTGCCTCACGGGAACTGATTTCCTCCAGGAACACGATAAATTCGTCACCGCCGATTCTCCCTACAATATCAGTTCCGCGGAAAGCTCCCCTCAGCTTTTCTCCGATCTTCTGCAAAATTTTGTCCCCGTACTGATGGCCATAATCGTCATTAAAGGATTTAAAATCGTCGATGTCCATAAAGAACAGGGCGCCCTGGGGCATTGGCTCAGAAAGCAGATAATCGGAAATCAATTCCACAGCCGCCTTCCGATTATAGGTGCCGGTCAAGGAATCCGTACTGGCCTGCCGTTTCAGCCGGGAGGTTTCCAGCTTCTGGTCGTTAATATTAGTCATTTTCCCGATCAGCGATACGCATTCAGGCTCCTTTTCATTGCGCCAGAGAGCGTTAATCAATACCTCAAACCACTCGAAATCGCCGGCCAGCGTCTGCATACGCAGTTCCATTTTTCCAACGGGCTGTTCAGGAGTAAGCTCTTTGAGGACTTTCCATATAATTGGTTTATCCTCTTTCAGAATCTTATCTGTGTTCTCAATCACTTTGAGGGCATCCTGCATCTGAAAGCTCCCGCCGAACATTTCAGTATACTTTTCAGAAAAAGTCAACAAATCGGTCTGAGCGTCGTAGTCGAAGGTAATATCTCCCGACAAATCAGACAGCACCCGATATTTTTGCCGTTCCAGCTCTAAAAGCCGCAGCGTCCTTTCAGAAAGGGTTTCAGACTGACTTGCCACCGGCTTGGAGGATACCGGCAAAGAAGGCGGCGCCAACTGCTTTTCCGGCTGCCTTAATTCCATCAAAAGGTTATCTATTTCTTCCAAGAAGCAGTTTAACAGTTCCGGATTAAACTGTCCGCACTCACCGTTAACGATCATGGAAAGAGCCTTCTCATGGCTGTACACCGGCTTATAAACCCGTTCTCCCGTGAGAGCCTCATAAACGTCCGCCAAAGCAACCACCTGGGCCCAGATAGGAATCTGATTTCCTTTTAAGCCATCGGGATAGCCTTTCCCATCCCAACGCTCATGATGATGGCGGCAAATCTCATAGCTATAGCGGTAATATTCTTCATCCTGGGCATAATTCAGGCTTTCCAAAATCTCACACCCCTTGGTGGTATGAGTTTTCATGATCTCAAATTCCTCCGGCGTAAGGCGTCCAGGCTTCAGAAGCACCTCATCCGGAATCGCAATTTTGCCGATATCGTGCAACGCGGCGGCATCTGAGATCATACTGATCTCCTCTTCCGAAAAATCGTACTGCTCATGCCGGGCTGACAGCGCCCTCAGCAAAAACTCTGTGATCTTCCGCATTCGGGCAATGTGAAATCCCGATTCGCTGCTCCGAAATTCCACTGCGGTGCTTAATGTGTCAATTACAAAGGTATTAGCTTTTTTCAGCTTTTCCGCCTGCTTCTCCAAAAGCCGGTATTGCTCTTGAAGCTTCGTTTCCAAAAAGCGCTTATGATTGTAAAGCTCGATGATATTTTCCACCCTGCGGTGAACAATTTCTGGATTAAAGGGCTTATTAATAATATCGGAAACCCCGCTGGTATATCCCTTCAGCGCGGTACTCTCGCTATTTTCAGCGGTAATCAAAACAATTGGAATTTGTGGAAACCAACGGCTATTTCTCAACTGGCTCAACACCTGAAAGCCATCCATTTCCGGCATCACCAAGTCTAACAGCATTACCTTGATGCGGCCGCCGTTTTGTTCAATCAATTCTAAGGCTTCGGCGCCGTTTTCCGCCTCTAGGATGCTATATTCCTTTTGAAAAAGCTCGCTGAGAATGGCTCTGTTCAGTTCCACATCATCCACGATCAAGATGGCCTCGTCACTTTTCACCGGCTCTATCACCACACTTTTCCGAAAATTTCTCCTCTGCCGACTATATTTCAGCCATGTAAAGCTAGCCTTTTACTTTTAATAAAACGGGAATATTTTTATTATAGCTGTTTTAGCCCTTCTTTTCAAGGAAATCATGTCCGTCCTTTTCATTTTTCTTTCCCCATCTTTTCCCAAAAAACATCATTAGGCAAGAGCCTGACAAAGCCAAGATCGTAGAAAAACGCTGTCACTTTCTGCCGCCTGCATCTTTCGAGGCTTAATCAACATCCAACAGCTTTTCCCCGCTTATTTATAAGATTATTATACCGTATTTTCAGGCTCATGAAAAGCCTGGAAGATACTTTTCGCCGTCCCAGGACATCTTCCAGCCCGAAGCATAAAAAAACCCGGGCTGGAACTGCAATTCCAACCCGGGAAAAAATGGGAGGTCGATAGCTTAATATTCTCCCGCCACGCAAAGCTTCAGATGCTCCAGCGCTTGCTTATTGTAACGGCGGGGATTGTCGGTAAACTCCAGCTCAACCGCCAGGTTGCCCTGGTAGCCTACATTTTTCAAAGCCTGGATAACGGCAGTATAATCACAGATACCGCATCCGGCAGGAATATTTCCTCTGGAAATAGAGTCGTTATCCTTACAGTGGACATTGAAGATACGCTTACCGCCCAACACGTAAATAGTCCATTCCGGATCGATATGCTGGTCGATCAGATGATTGGTATCCAGCTGGATGCCGAAATCGTCATCACCCACATCCTCCAGCACCTTCAGCATAGCGTGAGGGGTGGAAATCATAGAATGAGGGAAGCACTCAATGGACATCCGCAGGCCATATTTTTTCGCAATAGCCAAGGCTTTCTTGTAGCTGTCAATCAGCAAATCCCAGTCCTTCTGGAAACAGTAATCCGCAGGTAAGCGATAGCTTTGCTTCAAGGATGGAGCCATGGGGTTAAAGGTCCAGGGAGTCGCGCCAAAGGGCATGGGAACCAGGGCGGATACGATTTTGCAGCCAATCCATTTCGCGGTCTGCGCCGCTTTCTCAAAATGCTTTAAGCTGTCTGCGCGGACAGCCTCATCCGGATTATTCCAAACGGCATCCTGGAATACAAAAACATTGGGCTCCAAGCCGATCTTTCTGGAATGCTCTCCCAACTCGGTGCTGCTCTTTTCATTGAAAAATACATCCAGGGCTTCCGGGGTTCCCAAATAGTCGACGGCTTCAAAACCCAGCTCACGGATCTGATCCGCAATTTTAATCAGGGAATCTCCGTGAGGGGTATCCTCCGGGATTGGGGTCCAGCCCCAAGATACGTTGGCAATTTTCATAGTTCTTTTCCTCCTACAAATTGGTAATATTCTAGTTTTGACAGGCTCCAGCTCTCGGCTGGAGCCTGTATGCCGCTTAATATGTTCTTGATACAGCCTCGCATAAGGGACAAGCTGTATCGAAAAAGAAAACCATAGTAAACCATAAAAATACCGGTTTATTAAAACAAACCTCATAGGTCTGACGCTTTATCCTTAAGAGTCCTTCCATTCCGCGAAGGCTGTTTAGAGTAAAGCTTAAATGCTGTTAAAAATCATATTGGAAGGAACCGTAGGGGGTTTTCTGCACACGAATAGCGTTGCTCTCAGACATCGCCTCAATTTCGTCCACAGTAACCTCTCTGCCCAGCTTGCCGGAGAGGAAAATGCCCTCGCTGACCAGCATAGTTTGAAGCGCCAGCCAGGCGGTGTCAATTCTCTCGGGAATCTGGCCGCTCAGATAAGCAATCCAGTGTGCCTGATCGTTCACATTATAGAATAGGTTCGGATCAATGGTACGGTTGATCTCCTCGTTCTCGTCGAATCGAATCTCCGCCTCTGTGGTCTGTCCGTTGACCAAATTCATATATTTCAGCACCTGATCCTGATACTCTAACTGATAGGGGAGCCGCAGCCCGCCCTTAGTGCCGACGACAAAGCTGTCGCCAATATTATCCATATGGATTGCCCAAGATTCCAGAATGTCGAGCGTCAAACCATTTTCATACTTTGCAAAGCCTAAGCCAAGCTCCTCGACTTCAAACTTTTTGCCTTCCAAGGCTCTGGGATCCGCGCCAATTTCCTGATAGGTCATACCAGAAACCCGCTCCAGCTTCGGGATTCCCAAAATATACAGGATCTGGGAAATATGATAAACGCCCATATCATACAAAGCGCCGTGTCCGGCGTATTCCGCTGTCAAAAACTCCGGCTGGAACAAAGCTGGTCCGGTAATATCCAAGCCCGGACGCATTCTGCGGCGGTAACCTACGGAACGGGCATGGTACACCTTGCCCAATGCTCCGTTATCTACCATTTCCTTTGCTACCCGGCTCTGAGGAAAGAACAGCGCTTCCAGATGGATAGACAATTCCTTTCCACAGGTTTTCGCAAAATCATAAAGAAGCTTGGCATCCGCATAGGAACCGGCCATTGGCTTTTCACAGTAGCAATGCTTTCCAGCCTTTAAAACCTCCAGCGCCATAGGAACATGCAGGTTATTGTGCAGGCAGACATCCACCGCGTCAATATCGTCTCTCTTTAAAAGCTCCCTGTAGTCGGTATAACCGCTTTCCACGCCGTATTGCGCTCTCCAGGCGTCCAATTTTTCCTGGTTCAAGTCACAGGCCGCCACAACCTTGGCGTTAGGGATTTTTGCATATCTCTGCATGTGGGTATGGGATATCATACCAGTACCGATGATACCTACTCGAATCTCTTTCAACAGAAGTTCCTCCTCATTTTTCATAATCGGCCGCTGTCCCGCTGTTTCTCTTCCGCAAAGCCCTCCTCTCCTGTCATTTGAAAACCCGCGGCTGGCATACGGCTAAAACAATTCCTATCACTAAACCAAATAAACAAAATTGTATTTTCAAGATTTGCTTTATTATAGCATTTATCCAGGCGACAAAACACCTTACGAATTTGACATTTTTTTGTACAATAGTGCAATTTGTAGGGGGATTTTTCAATTGAAAAAGCAGAATCCAAATTTCACCAGAAAACATTTGATTTATTTTCCAATCCTCCATATAATAAAGAGGTATAAGGATGTGATGAACGTGAAACTAGAAGAATTCTTCGCTAATAAAAAGCTGCTCCGAAAAATTATCAAGAAAATCCTGCTGATCATCACCTTCACAGTGGCACTCATTTTTGCCCTCTTTAATTTTGATCGGGTTTGGGGTTTTATCACCGGTGCCATCTCACTGGCCGCCCCCTTTTTCATCGGAATTGCCATCGCTTTTGTGGTGAACGTTCTGTTAAAATTTTATGAGGAAAAGGCATTTGCGTTTTTGAACAAACGGAACGGAAGAGTCTGGAAAAAAATCCGCCGGGGAGTATGTATATTTTTATCCTTTCTAACCTTTGTTCTGGTCATCGGCGGTATTATCCTGTTTGTGGTTCCCGAGCTGGTAAATTCCGTTAAGGTGCTCACTGACAATGCGCCTTCCTATATCAACCGGCTGATGCAGGAGACTACCAAGCTTTTGGAAAAGTGGAACGTCACTCAGGAGCAAATCAACGCTCTCAAGCTGGACTGGTCCTCTATTTTGACCCAGGCCACTCAGGTCACTACCAATTTCATGGGTTCCGTGTTTAATATCACTGTCAATGTGGCAAACGGTATTTTCATTATGGCCATGAGCTTCATTTTCTGTATGTATATGTTGGTAAATAAGGAAAAGCTCACCACAAACCTAAAGCGGGTAATGTACGCTTACCTGCCAAACCGGGTAGCCAAAAGGGCCATTGACGTGGCCATTCTATCAAATAAAATCTTTTCCAATTTTGTGAGAGGTCAGCTTACCGAGGCTTGTATCTGGTTTTTCCTCATCTATCTGGGCATGACGGTTCTCCGGCTTCCCTATGCTCTGCTGATCAGCGCTATTGTGGCCCTTTGCAGCCTGATCCCTATCATTGGGCCTTACATTTCTATGTTCACTGCCGGCTTTATCCTTCTTCTGGTAAATCCCTGGCACACTCTGACTTATCTGATTTTTTTCCTGATTTTGCAGCAGATCGAAGGCAATCTTATTTATCCCAGAGTGGTTGGAACCTCAATCGGCCTCCCGGGCATCTGGGTGCTGCTGGCCATTATCCTCTGCGGAAATCTGTTCGGTATGGTCGGAATTCTGCTAGGCATCCCCACTTTCTCCGTTATTTACACACTGCTGCGCGGAGACACCTCCGCACGGCTGAGAAAGAAGCGGCTCACTACCGAGCAGATTCTTCGCAACTCTCCTTATGAAGCCCATTCTCCCGACGATCCGGAGCAGACGGTTTTAGAGGAATTTAAAAAGAACAGCGGTAAGTAACGGTTTCCGGCTGCTCTGAAATTTTTATCGTATGAAACTATTCGGAATTGTATTTTAATATTCTTAGAAAAGCTAAAGCTGCCGCAATAAGCGGATGTTCCTAGTTTTGTCCGAATCTACACAAAAAGGGCACAGCGCTGGTTATCAGCGCTGTGCCCTTTGATATTCGAACCTCACGAGTTCTCTATACTCTCTTTGTATCAAAGCTCCTCCACCACGTCACGGAATACTGCGCGAATAATATCTCCGCAGTTTTTCTCATTGTGAGCCGTAACCGTGACTACCGCATTTTTGTCCGGAACAATAATAGAATATTGGCCGTATTTCCCGTCTAGGCGGTAGGCTCCCGGATAAACGCACCGCCAAACCTGATAGCCGTACCCCTGAGAATTTTCCGGCTCTCCAGAACCACTCTCGGTTCCAATACAGTCGAGCTGAAGCTGTTCCACATATTCTTCGCTGACAATCTGTTTGCCCTCCCAGCTTCCTTTTTGCAATAAAAGCCTTCCTAATCTTGCCAGTTCCCCGGTAGTCAACTGGAGTCCGGTGGCGCACAGCGGGTGCCCCAGAGGGCAGCGATTCCATTGAGGATTAAAAATCTTCAATGGCTCAAACAGCAGCGGCACAAGAAAATCCCTGACGTTTTTCCCTGTAACCTTTTCCACCACCCGTCCTAAAATATAGGTGCACGCATTGGAATAATAAAAATGAGTCCCAGGCTTGCTTTTCATTTGGTCCGCCCAAAACTGCCTGGCCCAATCCGAGCTTTGCTCCAGCGGTACGGAAAACCAAAAATTTTCCTTTCCGGAGGACATGTGCAGGAGATCCCGAAGCGTAATCTTCTCACTGCCGGCGGAAGCGTCTTCTGCAAATTCCGGAAAATAGGATAAGGCTCGGTCTGAAAGGGCCAGCCTCCTTTCATCCAGGCAGATTCCTACCGCCACGGACAAAAAGGTTTTGCTTGCAGAATGAAGATTCACTCTGTCATCGCTGCGGAACTGAAAGGCAGCTTCCTCTCCATTGCAATATAAATGGATACCATACAATCCCAAATTCTGCTCTAAATTACTTAAGCGAATCCTATCAAAAACAGCCTGCCGCAACATAGCATCTTCCTTCCGTGTTCTGTTTTTTTCTATGATAAGCCTTTAAAGGGAAAATATCAATTATTATCCATACGAAAATATTTTTCGCCTATCGAAATACTTTCCTTGCCGTATATGCTGTCCCGCGGCACATTAAATGGCCAAGCCGCTTAATTAGAGGGTGTGATAAAGCATTTTCTCTGAAGGGAAAAATCCCCCTATGCTCGGAAAGAGGCACGCATCTTTCTGTTCAGGCCTGTGTTATTCCGCTGAATTTTCCAAAAGAAATTTCTTCTGCCGTCTCTTCAGCAATAGGAAGTATCCAACGCACAGCAAAATCTGCACTACAGAAGAGGCCGGTGTGGCCAGGCCGATATGGAATAGAGAAGCGCCGTCCGTCAAAGTCATTAAATAAGAAACAGGGATTCTCACCCCAAAGGCGCCTACAATCCCCTGGATCATAACAAAAAGCGTTTTCCCCCGGCCGTTAAAATAGCCGATGAAGCAAAATAAAAATGAAGTTAAAATACAATCGATAGAATACGCCCGCAGATAATCGGAGGCCGCCATAATCACCGCTGTATCATTTTCCTTCACAAACAGCGTGGACAAAGCGCTTCCATGGAAAAAAGAAAGATACGCCATAAATAAGCCAACCACAAGCGAGGACAAGATACCATACAATAGTGCCTTTCCCGCCCGATCCAGTCTTTTTGCGCCTACATTCTGGGCCACAAACGCAGCCATAGACTGCATATAGGCCGAGGGCACCAGCATAATGAATACACAGAGCTTTTCCGCCACACCCACTCCAGCCGAAGCGATTACTCCCATGGAATTGACAATTGCCATAATAACCAGGAAAGAAATATTGACCAGCAGGTCCTGAAAGGCTACCGGTGCTCCGAGAGACAAAATTTTTTGAATATGCTTTTTCTCAGGCCGCAAATCTTTTTTGCGCAGAGAAAACGGCAGCATCTGCCGACGGATAATAAAAATTGACAGCAATACGCTGAACGCTTGCGCCATCACGGTGGCCAAGGCGGCGCCCTGAGTTCCCATATGAAATACCGCCACAAAAATCAAATCTCCGATAATGTTAAAGACGCAGGCGATAGCGACTGTGATCAACGGCATTTTAGAGTCCCCGATTCCCCGGAACACACTGCCCAAAACATTATACGCCACAATGAAGGCCGTCCCGGCAAAGCAGATCCTTAAATAATCTACAGTTTGTGAGAGGGCTGCCTCAGGCGCCTGCATTAAATGAGCTAAAGGCTCCGCCGACAAAAGCATTGCCGCGGTAAGCGCTATGGAAATTAACAGAAACATACAGATTCCGCTGCCAATGACCTGACCGGCCTCCTTTTCCCGTCCTTCACCTATTTTTTGGCCGATTAAAACGGTGATTCCCATAGAAAGCCCCACGATCACGACGGTAACAGTATAAGTCACCTGGCCTCCGGTAGCCACTGCGGACACATCCGCCGCGGAACCAAATTTTCCAACTACCCATAAATCCACAGCACCGTACATTGCCTGTAAAAACAAAGCAATCAGCACAGGAAACGCAAAGGAAATCAATGGTGAAAAAATTTTTCCTTCTGTAAAGGTGCGTTTTGTTCCCACAAGCTGTAACCTCCTAAATACAACAAAAAGCCGGATAAAACATCAGGCACCCCCGACATCTTATCCAGCTTAGCAGTTTTGACCACAAGCCCTCCGATGACAAAAACAGTATAGCAATTTTAAAAAAAGCTGTCAAGAAGGTTCTTTTATACTATAAGGGAAAGGAGGAAAGTTATAACACCCTTCCTCCTTTTTTCTGCTTTATACAGGACAAACGTTTACCGCCCTCAGTTTTTTGCTGTTTTTCGGATCTGTCTCAGTATCAAACGTAACTTTTTGGCCCTCAGCTAAGCTTTTAAAGCCTTCTCCAACAATTGCGGAAAAATGTACGAATACATCCTCCCCGCCGTTATCATTGGAAAGGAAACCGAACCCTTTCTCAGAATTAAACCACTTTACTGTACCATTATTCATTTAGGTACCTCCAAAAATATTTATTTGTACCCATATAAAACAAAAACTCACAAATTTGCACAATCATAAAACTAACTATGATCTGCAAACTTGTGAGAACAAAGCAATTATCATGAATACTTATTTAGTATAACAGTTATTTCATTCTGTGTCAATAGCCGCAAAAATATATTTCAATTCAAATGCTTTATTTGTGTTGGAACAGAATTTTAAGATAGTTTTCCCTAAAGGCCAAATTTTTCATATGGTATGGAAGCCGTGCAATAATTGGAAAGCCTTAAAAATTTATAATAGGCTGTTTTTTAGTTTCATTTTTAATACCTTTTGCACGCTATTTTTCTTAAATTCTCCAGGATGACGTTTCCTTTTCATTCCCTGCACGCTCCCGCCCTAACCGCTTCTTATAATTCACCAAAACTAACGGCTGCTTTATTCATAAAATTTTAGTTTCCGTCTTATTCTGTCCTCTGAAGTTTGAGTATCGTGAGATTGACATCCCCGCCGGTTGCTC
>UMIN01001518.1_pt1 | contig 11314 bp, 8 predicted proteins | sample 1965811 | NCBI WGS metagenome assembly UMIN01 (sample SAMEA4836123, study PRJEB28245) | human gut metagenome | biome: gut microbiome; material: fecal sample | place: Denmark | collected 2008
CGCCGTCCACAGCAACTCCGCGAATGTCCGTGCCGCTTTTTAACTTGAGATAATCCATTAAAGAACACCCCTTTCATGATCTGTCCTCATTGTACCAAAATTTGTCCGAACATGCAACGTCCCTTTGGAGGAAAACCGGTGAAAAACAGGACTCGGCTCTGGCGTCATCCATAAAATCCATGGCGCGAAACCAGTCCGGCATCACGCTGGGGGCGCGGACGTGAGTTGGCGGCCATCACAGCCCGAGTGTCAGCGAGCGGCCTAGGTCTCGCTTGCCGGTTGGGACCGCTAAACGAGTCCAACATCGCGCTGGCGGCGCGGACGTGAGTTGACGGCCATCACAGCCCGAGCGCCAGCGAGCGGCCCAGGTTTCGCTTGCCGGTTGGGACCGCGAAACCAGTCCAGCATCGCGCTAGCGGCGCGGACGTGAGTTGACGGCCAGCACAGCCCGAGCGTCAGCGAGCGGCCCAAAGCGCGAAATGCATCCGGTGCAACCGGTTGCATCTTTTTGGAAAGTGTGCTATGATGGCACCGGAACAAAAAGCAAAGGAGGAATGACTATGTCACCCAAGATGGTAGAACTGCACGACATCGATGTGCCGGCCTTTTTGAAGGTGCTGGACAGCTGCGAGGGCGAGGTCTATCTCATGACCCGTGACGGTGATCGGCTGAATTTGAAAAGCAAACTGTGCCAGCTGGTAGGACTTACTGCGCTGATCGAGGGAGGCAAGATCGCCGAGGCCTTTGTCATGTGTGAGAAGGAATCTGACGAATCCAAATTGTTCCGATTCAACCTGTACAAGACTCCGGAAGAGGAAGAGGAATGATCCTCCGGTAAGAAAGGAAGCAGAGCAATGCTGACGGAAAAGAAAAAGGAATTTATCGAGTTCATGCTTTCAGCGCAGGTGCTGCGCTTCGGCCACTTTGTCACAAAGAGCGGCCGGAATACCCAGTATTTCGTGAACACCGGAAATTATAAGACCGGCGCTCAGCTTTCCCGCTTGGGCAGTTACTACGCCCAGCTGGTGAAGGATACCGTGGGCGGCGACTTTGAGGCAATGTTCGGCCCGGCTTATAAAGGTATTCCCCTGGCCACTGTCTGCGCCGCATCCCTGTATCGGGACCACGGCATCGACCGGCCCTATTTCTTCAACCGCAAGGAAGCCAAAGACCACGGCGAGGGCGGCAACACTGTAGGCTATCAGCCCCAGGACGGCGATCGGATCATCATCATCGAGGACGTGATCACCGCTGGTACTGCCGTGCGGGAGACTATGCCCATCCTGAAGGCCTGCGCCGATGTGAAGGTGCCCCATATGTTCATCAGCGTGGATCGCTGTGAAGTGGGCCAGTCTCCCGGAAAGACCGCCATCATGGAGGTTGAGGAAGAGTTTGGCGTGAAGGTCCATCCCATCGTCACGGTGGTGGATATCCACGAGTACCTGAAAGACAACGGCACCGACCCTGAACTCATCAAAGCCATGGAAGGCTACATGGAACAGTACTGCGTGCTGTAACAAACGATGCGCAACAAAAATGCCCCCGGGTAACCGGGGGCATTTTCTATTTGCTTTTAAATTGGTGAAAAGACTACCGTGCCCCGTGGCGGGTGGGAACGCCTTTCTTGGCCTTGCGCTTTTTAAATGGGTAAACTGGGCTCTGAGAATTGGCGATCACATGGTCTACGAAATGAACCAAGGCCAGCATCAGAGCAATGGAGAACAACAGCATGGGTGCCAAGGCGATAAGCATGGGCAGAGTGAAGGTGGTGAGAGCGAAAAAGTCGCTCAGGAACAGGGAGGCTCCCACGAAGGCCGCCAGCAGTACCCCGAACAGGGCGCCCCGCAGGCCATTGAAGGGGGCGCTGACCTTGAACAGCATGATAAAGCCCGTCAGGCTGGTGAGAATCACCGCCAGGGTGGACATGTCCGCGTTGGACAGCTCCAGGGGCCCGCTGAGGGCGCAAAGCAGCATGATGTTTGCGGTCATGGTGAGAGAGGCGGGGATGGATTGACGGATCACGTTGAGGATGAATTTTCCCCGCAGCCTGTCCTTGTTGGGCTCCAGTGCTAGGATAAAGGAGGGAGTGCCGATGGTCAGGGTGCTGATGAGAGTCTGCTGCACCGGCTGGAAAGGATAGGTGTAGTTGATGAAGATGAACAGCACGGCGATCAAAGCCGAGAAAATGGTCTTGGCCAAAAACAGGGCGCTGGATCTTTGAAGGTTATTGATGGAGCGCCGCCCCTCCTGAACCACCAGGGGCATGGAGGCGAAGTTGGAGTCCAGCAGCACAAGGCTGGAAACAGTACGGGCCGCGTCGCTGCCGGAGGCCATGGCGATGGAACAGTCCGCCTCTTTCAAGGCCAGCACGTCGTTGACTCCGTCGCCAGTCATGGCAACGGTGTGGCCCTGGGCTTTCAGGGCCTTCACAAAGCTGAGTTTCTGCTGGGGCGTCACCCGGCCGAACACGGCGTACTGGTTCACCGCTTGGCGGATGTCCTCTTCGGTGTGAAGGGTGGTGGCGTCCACATATTTGTCGGCATTCTCCAGGCCGGCTTTCCGGGCGATGTTGGCCACGGTCACCGCGTTGTCGCCGGAGATCACTTTCAGGTCCACGCCCTGGTCGGCAAAGTACCGGAGGGTCCGGGGGGCTTCCCGGCGGATTTTATCGCTGAGGAGCACCAGGCCCAAAGGCCGCAGCTCGCCTGAAATGGTCTGGCCGTCGAAGTCGTCAGGGCTTTGGGCCAGCAGCAGCACACGCTGTCCCTGCTGGGAGTAGGATTCCACCTGTTTCCGGATGGTCTCAAAGGCTTCTCCCAGAATAAACTCTCCGGCGCCCATCACATAGGCTCCCTGGCCCGGGAAAAAGGCGCCGCTCCACTTTCGAGCGGAGGAGAAGGGCACCAGGCTGGAAGCGCGCCAGGGGCTTTGCTCCGGAAAACGGTCCCGGATGGCCAGAAACGTGGGGTTGTCGTCCGTAAGGTTGGAGACAAGGGCGTTCAAGGGGACGGCCATCTCCTGCTCCGTGACACCTTCAAAGGGGACCAGTTCGTCTACCTGCATGGTGCCTTCGGTGATGGTGCCGGTTTTATCCAGGCAGAGAGTGTCCACTCGGGCCAGGGTTTCCACGCAGTACAGGTCCCGCACCAGAGTTTTCCGGGCGGAGAGTTTCACCACGCTGACGGCGAAGCACACACTGATAAGCAGCACCAGGCCCTCGGGGATCATGCCCACCATGGCGGCGGTGGTGCTGACCACGGAGGTTTGCAGGTTATCTCCCAGCACAAAGAACTGCTTCCAGAACAGCAGGGCACCAATGGGCAGAATGCCGAAGCCCACCACTTTCACGATCCGGTCGATGGAGTCCATGATCTCGGAGTTCCGCTTTTTGATATACTTGGCGTCGCCGGCGATCTTGGTGGCGTAGTTGTCAGCGCCCACATGCTCCACCTGAGCGCGGCACTGGCCGCTGACCACAAAGCTGCCGGAAAGCAGATGATCTCCCGGCTGTTTCAGGATGGGGTCTGATTCGCCGGTGATGAGGGACTCGTTGACTTCACACTCACCCGCGGCGACTACGGCGTCGGAGCAGATCTGATTGCCGGAGGAGAGCACCAAGATGTCGTCTAAGACAACTTCTTCCACGGGAATGGACTTTTTTTGCCCCTCCCGCAGTACCACCGCTTTGGGGGCGGACACGATGGACAGTTTGTCCAGGGTGCGTTTGGCCCGGATGCTCTGGAAGGAGCCGATCAAGATGTTGGAGAAGATAACGCCCAGAAACACGGCGCTGCGGAACGATCCCACCAGGATCACTGCGGCGGCCAGGGCGAAGTTTAGTATGTTGAAGAAGGTGAACACGTTCTCCCGAATGATCTGGCCTTCGGATTTCGTTTTGATGCCAGAGACGCCGTTGTGCAGGCCCTCTCGGATCCGGCGCTGTACTTGGTCCTGGGAAAGGCCGGTTTGGGGATCGGGATGGAAACGCTCCGCCGTCTGGCGCCTGGATGGCTGAGAGGCGGGACGTTTAGTGTCTCGGTCGCGGCTGCGGGACAAGGAAAATCCCTCCTTTTTCGCTGAATTTCATTACTCACAGTATACACCATGAAAGGATGGTTTCCAAGCGGAGATCTGGGGGATTTTTAAAAAATTTCCGCTTTTCCACAATTTCAGAACATGAGCCTCCCCCAAGGTGGAGAAATATAGCCAAAAAGGGAATGTCAATTCCTGAGAAATCGAGAAAAAACCAGGTTTTTCGCAGGTTTGAGGGATTTGACAGAAAAATTAAAAAAGAATATAATGCCCTCTAGGTAGTTTAGAAAACAAGTTTATCTCCCAACATAGAAAGGATGTTTCACAGATGGCTGGCAAGAAGACAGCGGAATTCATGATTGTAAACCGCAGAAGCGGCAAGGCTTTGCAGGCAACCGGCCTGGACAACGGCCTGGTAGTGGAGCAGGCCGAACCCGCCAAGACTGACGCTCAGATCTGGACCTCCGTAGAAGCGGAAGGCGGCGTGAAGCTTTTCAATAAAGCCTGCGGCAAAGTGCTGGACGTAATGGCCAACGGCACTGCTAACGGCACCTGGGCTCAGACCTGGGAGGACGTGGACGGCGAGAGCCAGCTCTGGAAGCTGGTCAACGTGACCACCACCTACAAGAAGATCATCAATGTTATGGCTGGCAAAGCTCTGGACATTGTGGATATGAGCAGCGAGGACGGCGCTCCCGCCCAGATTTGGGAAGACGTAGACGGCGAAGGCCAGCAGTGGAAGTTTGTTTCCACCGCTCCCAAGACTGCCACTAAGACCGTGCGCAAGTCTACTGCTAAGAAGGCTGAGGCAAAGACTGAGGAGAAGCCTGCCAAGCGTTCCACCCGGACCACCAAGGCCGAATCCAAGAAAGAGGAAGCCAAGAAGGCCGCTGAGCCCAAGGCCATTCAGGAGGAGCCCAAGAAGGTTCTGAAAAAGCAGGAGGAAACTCCCAAGACCCTGAAAAAGCAGGAAGAGTCCCCCAAGGCTCTCAAGAAGCAGGAAGAGGCTCCCAAGACCCTGGTAAAGTCCCAGCCTGCCGAAAAGAAGGCTGCCGATAAGACCGGCAAAAAGTAAAACTCAAAGAGGACGAGAGCGGAGAGCTTTCGTCCTCTTTTTTAAATGGGCCGGGATTTTTCCATTTACAAAAAAGGGAAAAACAGGTATCATTTATTTTAAGAAGCAATCTTTTGGAAAGGCGGTGTTCGACATGGCGGATATAGTATCCATGGGCGAGCTTTTGATCGATTTTACCCCAGTGGGGGAAACGGAAGATGGGCGGCTGCTGTTTGCCCGCAATCCCGGAGGTGCCCCGGCTAATGTGGCAGTGCAGGCTCATCGGGCTGGAGTGAGCTCCGGTTTCCTGGGCCGCGTGGGAAAGGATATGTTTGGAGATTTCCTGGTGGATACCCTGAAAGCCTGCGGGGTGGATATCCGGGGACTGTCCCAGGATCCGGATCACGCCACCACTCTGGCCTTTGTGCAGCTGAGCCCCGAAGGCGACCGAGATTTCAGTTTTTACCGCAATCCCGGTGCCGACACCCGGCTGACCTTTGAGGACACGGACCTTTCCCTCATTGATGAGTGCAAACTGTTGTGCTTTGGTTCTCTGCTGATGACGGCTGAGCCCTCTCGTTCTGCGGTGGAGCGGCTGGTGGATTACGCCCGGTCTCAGGGGAAAATCACCGCCTACGACCCCAACTGGCGTCCTCCTCTGTGGAAGGGCCGTGAGGAAGAGGGAGTAGCGCGGATGAAGAGCCTGGTCTCCAAGGCGGATATCATGAAGATCTCCGGAGAAGAGCTGGAGCTGCTCACCGGCAAGGAGTCGGTGGAGGAAGGCGCCTGGGCACTGTTGGAGCAGGGTGTCTCCCTGGTAGTGGTCACCTTGGGAGCCCACGGCTGCAAGGCGTTCGCTCCTGGTATCTCCCTGGCCAAAGAGACTTACGATACCCCGGTGAAGGATACCACTGGTTCCGGCGACAGTTTCTTCGGCGCGCTGCTGGCCAAGATCGTCCAGTCCGGCAAGCGGCCTGCTCAGCTTTCCCCCGAGGAGCTGGGCGACTTCCTGGACTTCGCCAACGCTGCCGGTTCCACCTGCGCCACCAAGACGGGAGCCATCCCCGCTTTGCCCGATGTGGAAGCCATTGAGCACTGCCGCAAGACTGTGCCCCTGCTGCGGCTGTAAAATGTTCCTGTAAATACGAAAGCCCCTCTCTGAGCTGTTCAGAGGGGGGCTTTTTGTTACTGCTTTTTCTTGTTTTCCAGATAGGTTTCCACCCGGTATCTGGGCCGGGCTTTCACTTCGCTGTAGATCTTGCCAATGTAGCCGCCTACCACTCCTAGGCAGAGCATCTGCAAGCCGCCGAGCAGCCAGATGGAACAGACGATAGCAGTCCAGCCGGAAACAGCCACTCCGGCGAAGTAGGAGATCAGGGCGTAGAGCAGGCCGAAAACGCTCAGCACGGAGATGAGCACACCCAGGTTGGAAATCAGCTTCAAGGGCTTTACGCTGAAACTGGTGATGCCGTCCAGAGCGAAGGAGATCATCTTTTTCAGGGGGTACTTGCTTTCCCCGGCAAACCGCTCGTGACGGTCGTAGTAGACGTAGTCGCTGCGGTAGCCGATCAGCGGTACGATGCCCCGCAGGAACAGGTTCACTTCCCGGTACTCCGAAAGGCCTTCCAGGGCCCGTTTGCTCATCAGACGGTAGTCCGCGTGGTTAAAGACCACATCCACCCCCAGCAGCTTCATCACTTTGTAGAAGCCCTCAGCGGTGGTCCGCTTGAACCAGGTGTCCGTTTCCCGCTTGTTGCGCACGCCGTACACCACGTCGCAGCCCTCCCGGAACTTTTGGACAAACTGGTCCAGGGCATCAATGTCGTCCTGCAGGTCCGCGTCCATGGAAATGGCGGCGTCGCACTGCTCCATGGCGGTCATGAGCCCGCACAGAAGGGCGTTCTGATGGCCACGGTTGTGGGCCAGCTTCACCCCTTCGATCCAGGGGTTTTCCCGGTTGTACTGGGAGATCAGCTCCCAGGTCTTATCTTTACTGCCGTCGTCCACCAACAGGATGCGGCTGTTTTCACCGATCAGGGCTTTATCCCGCATGGCTTCCAGCTTTTGGGTCAGCCGGTGAGTGGTCTCGGGAAGCACCGCTTCCTCGTTGTAGCAGGGAATGACAAAATAAATGGTGGGTTCCATACGATAGGTTCTCCTTTAGTTGGATGAATGATCCTGAGCGCTTTCCTGGGAAGGTGTTTCTTCGGAAGGCGGCGTCTGTTCCTGGTCGGGAACATCTTCACCTTCCGGCAGCTCTTGAGAGTCGGACTCTTCCAGAGCAGGTGGATCCTCCGGAACGGCGGCTTCCCGCTGTACATGGGGGATCATGGCGCCAGGTCTGCGGAAAGAGGCGTGCCGGGACTTGGCGTACTGGGAGAATCTCCCAACCCGCAGCAAGCTGGGACCGCTGGTGAGAGCAGGACGGGGCCGGACACGGTTCATCAGGGTGAGATAGGCCACCAGCACCGCCAAGGATACCAAAGTGATGAAGAAGCCGGTCATCAGGCCGGGAGTGTGATAGGTAAACTCGATGACCACGTTTTCCCCTTCGGGAACGGTCACTGCCATAAAGCCGATATTCACCTTTTCGATGGCTACCGGTTCGCCGTTTACCGTGGCGCTCCAACCGGACTCATAGGGCACGCTGAAGAAGATAATCTGCTCTCGGTCCGAATCCATCTGGGCGGTAAAGCCGCTGTTGGTGTACTGGAAGAAAGAGCAGGAACGCTCCTTGCGATCCAGGCAGTCCTGGAGGTAATTGTCCTCATTAAAGACCCGCTGATTCTCAGGCAGGTGCTCCAGGATACCCTCGTACTGGGCCACCCGGTCATCCTCGATGACGATGGCACGCATCATAGCCAGTTCCCGGTCGCCGATGGATTCCTCGCTGCCTTCATTCATGGCGTTGTACTCGCTGCGAGTGATGTAGTAGTCATAGGAGAAGCCCACGGGCACGTAGTACAGGTTCTCCCAGATGTCAAATCCGTTGGCGTTGCCGTAGTAGGCGAAGCCGGGCATGGCGGGGTCGGACGAATCCTCTCCTGCGAAGTATTGGTCGTCGTGGTCGTCGTCAAACAGCCAGTGGACGCTCAAAAGTCCCCGAATGGCGTAATGATCCGTCGTGGGCCGGGAAGCCACGTCCCGGGGCACGCCGATGGAATCGTAGAACTCCATGATGGAGCCGGGAACCACACTGTGGAACGCCTGAATGGAGGGGATTTCCCAGAACATGGCGGCGTTGTCCAGAGACTCGTAAAAGTCGGAGCGGCATTGCTGCAGGTCGGGAAGATCCACGTTTTTGCCGCCGTTGAGAGAGTAGGGGATCAGGTGGTTCCAGGTGTATTCCGACTGGGTTTTGCCCAGGGCGATGAAGAAAATGGAATAGAATACGGAAATAAGAGAGACACCAATGAGAGTGGAGCGGAAGAAGATCTTTTTGTTCTTCCGGCAGAAACAGAACAGATACACCAGCGCCCCCATAGAGACCAGGGAGATGGCAACGTAGCTCCAGTACCGGGTGGGATATTCTTCCAGGCCAAAGGACAGGGTTTCCGTGCCGTCCACCGTTTCCGAAACCGGCATGAAGCCAACCACCACCGCAATGGCCACCGTGATGACTACAGTCCAGGTGATGGAACGCTTCCAGTTGATGCGGTCGTTTTCCAGGGCCATTACAGTGGCCAGGGACATCATCAGGGTGAGCATGTAGTACCACCGGGCATAGAAAGCGGTGTTCATCATCTGGAAGGAGGAGTTGAGGAAAGGCACCAAGGCCATAAGGAACAGGATCCAGAGGAACTTCTTCAACCAGTGCTTCCGCCGCATTTGGAGCCAGCCGATGACGCCGGTCATGCTGAACAGGGGCAGCCAGGCTCCCAGGGAAGCCCACTTGGAGCTGGAATCCGGGGTAAAGTTGGGCCGGGCGGGCAGGTCTGGCGGGAAGAAGAAGCAGGTGAGAATGTGGAGATACCGCTGCTCGTTGTTGTAAAGCACTGCGTTCCAGCCGTTGATGTACTCGGAGGTGCGGTAATTTTGAAGCACCGTGAGAACGGAAGGGACCAGCAGCGTACAGGAAAGCCCTACGCCGATCACGGCTTCCAGGGCCAGCAGCAGGAAGTCCTTCACGTTGATCCGCCAGCTTTTGCAGATCAGCCGCAGGAAGAAATAGATCAGGGTAAAGGTGACTTGTCCCACGAAGAAGTAGTAGTTCACCACACAGCAGGCACATACTGCCAGGGCGAACAAACCCCGCCGGCGAGTGGCCATATACTCATCCAGAGCGGCCAGCAGCAGAGGGAAGAATACGATGGCTTCGTGGAAATGGTTGAAAAAGATGTTGTACACGGAGAACCCGGAAAAGGCGTAGAGCACGCCGGCGATCAGAGCGGATTCCTGGTTCTTGGTGTAGCGGTGAATGTAGATGTACCCCGTCAGGGAGGCGCAAGCGAATTTCAAGATGAGCAGCGGCCCCATCAGGTATTGGACCCATTCCGAGGGGAAGGGGATGGTCAGCCAGAAGAAGGGGCTGCCAAGTAGGTAAAAGCTGTAAGAGCCGATGAAATTCACGCCCAGGTCGGTCTGGTAGTTCCAACCGAAGTTGCCGGAGCGGACCGCGTCGTGGGCCAAACGATAGAAGGGCACCTGCTGAACGTTGAAGTCCCCGTAAAACAGGAACCGTCCGCCGTCCACCACGATAAAGGGAAGGAACACGAGGAAGGAGAGCCCCAGGCCCAGGAAAAAGGCTTTAAGGAAGTAGTTGTCCCGAAAGCTCTTTTTCTTTGTTTCTTTCACAGATCCCATAAAAGAGCGTACCTCCTGGTTGCAGAGTTCATGGAAAAAAGGCCGCCGGCGGCTTTGGGACGGACCGTCCGCGGTAAACGCCGGTTTCCCGGCTTCGCGCCGCCCCTGGGGCGGTATGGTCCTGCGGTTTTTTTCGGTCCCAGCCCGGGTGCGGCCTGTGCTTGATTTTTAAATATTATACCACACCTGCGGTGGGCATGTCGCGCTTTGGGCGGCGGGCTGCGCCCGCGCTGCTCTAAACATCAGCGCACGTCCGCGCCGCTGTATCGGTGCTTGCGGATATTATACCATACCTGCGGTGGGCATGTCGCGCTTTGGGCGGCGGGCTGTGCCCGCGCTGCTCGAAACATCAGCGCACGTTCGCGCCGCTGTATCAGTGCTTGCGGATATTATACCACACCTGCGGTGGGCATGTCGCGCTTTGGGTGGCGGGCTGCGCCCGCGCTGCTCGAAACATCAGCGCACGTCCGCGCCGTTGTATCGGTGCTTGCGGATATTATACCACAGATCCCCGGGGGGTAAAAGCCTTTTTTGGCGCTTGGGCGGGGGCCGGGGAAAAGATGGGGAAAAAGATCTCAGATGGGCAACAAAAAAGGGAAAAAATATTGTATAATAGAAAAGCGCCCGTCAAGAACGGGTAAAAACACCAAGAAGCGGGGGGACAAAGATGTATCCGTTTTTCGCCATGCTTTCCCGTATGAAATACATCAACCGCTGGGGTTTGATGCACAATACCCGCAGTGAGAATATCTGCGAACACAGTTTGGAAGTGGCCTTGGTGGCTCATGCGCTGGCTACCATCGGCAACGTGAAGTTTGAAAAGAACTACGACCCGGAGCGGGCTGCCATGCTGGCGGTGCTCCATGACGCCCCAGAGATCATCACTGGGGACATGCCCACGCCGGTGAAGTACCACTCGGAGGAGATCCGCAAGGCTTACGCCGAGGTGGAGGACATGGCGGTGGAGCACCTTGTGTCCATGCTGCCGGAAGAACTGCGGGATCAGTACCGTGCCATCATGACCATGAGCGGCGAGGCCGATGAGGCTCTGAAGCCCCTGGTGAAAGCAGCGGATAAGATCTCCGCGGTGATCAAGTGCGTGGAGGAACGCCAAAGCGGCAACCGGGATTTCTCCAAGGCGGAGCAGACCATCATCAAGTCTATCCAGGAGATGAATCTGCCGGAGGCGGACTATTTTATGAAGGAGTTCCTGCCTTCCTACGGGCTGACCATCGAGGAACAGGACTACACCCGGGAAGCGGGACTAAAATTTTCGGAATCGTCACAAATGGTGTTCTCCAAAGTATTAAAATAAAACAGGGCGAGTTGTGTCGCCCGCTCTCAGTTTTTTAGAAAAGGAATCCTCTAAATGAATATCGGAAACGTTGAGATCACAGGCAGGGCCGTGCTGGCTCCCATGGCGGG
>UMIN01009093.1_pt1 | contig 11292 bp, 9 predicted proteins | sample 1965811 | NCBI WGS metagenome assembly UMIN01 (sample SAMEA4836123, study PRJEB28245) | human gut metagenome | biome: gut microbiome; material: fecal sample | place: Denmark | collected 2008
CCTGTTAAGCAGGTCCAAAAGCAGTTGAAAAAGATAGGCGCCTATCTGCCGAATTACAAGGAATAATATCCCGGAGAGAAAGGGGAACTTCCGGTTTCTTTTTCTCGAACACTTTCAAACAGCAGAATGCCCCGCGCGAAAGCGCGGGGTATTTTCTGTGAGGATAGCTTTGGTGAGAAAGAGGTATCTCCTGAAAAATGAAAAAGCCTGTCTGGAAAGACAGGCTTAGGTGCTTTTGGACGGCTGCGCGGCGTCAACTAATGTCTCATATTTTTTTAAAGAACGGTCCCAGGAAGAGAAGAGGGGATCCTTTCTGTGGTCGGTGAGCAGACCTGTGGACTGAAGGTAAGAGGACAGAAACTTCGTGACTTTCACCGCACCGAAATAGTTGAGATGATCCCCTTTGTCCCGGGTATCATGGTCCCAATCAATGCGGAGCAGGTCGTTTTTAAGGTTCAGATCCACATACTCGCAGCCCAATTCCTGGGAAAGCTGGTGGATCCCGTTGTGTTTGGAAGTGTTCCAGTTGACGGTGCTGGGTGTGCTCATGAGGAGAAACTTTGCTCCATGGTTTTCGCACAACTCCTGGATCTTTTCCACATAGTGCCGATTGAGGGGGAGGATCTTCTCTTGAAGCTGGGTGGGCTTCATATGATTTTGATTCGTGCTGGGACTGACTTTGGTACTGAACCGATAACCCTTGTTCTCGTCAGTCCAGGTATAGGAAGTTTCTTCTGTCAGGTCCTGCCAGGTGAGGTTTTTCCACCGGTTGTGGTAGCGGAAAATGGAAAACCGCTGTTTGAGCCAGGTCATAAGGGCGGTTTGAGGGCGGATTTTTCGGTAGATAGCGTTGGTTTCCAGGATGACTACCTTAGGAGATTGATCCTGAAAGGCTCGCTGGAGAAGCGCATAGGAGTAATCCAGGGTTTGACTGCTGGTGGCGCAAAGGTAGGAAGCATATCCTGTATCCCGCCAGATTTGCAAAGGAGAGATGGAGGAATAGGCTTCACTGTCGCCCAACACCAGCACGTCAATGGTGTTATCTTTTTCTCCTAGGACGCCGTTGGCCTTCACTTCTTCCATGCCGGATTCCATGGTATTGTCTTTGGGGGCGAACAGGAGGGAAGCTCCGGCTAAGAGAAGGGCCAGGCCCGCGGCGAAGAGGATCCAAGTGAAGATGCGTTTGACAATGGTCATAAAGGTTCCCTCCTTAAAAAGCGGCGTAGATGGGATCTATGGGGATATATCCCGCACCGTAGGCCCCGAAGATCACCAGATACAAGATCATCCCGTAGGCCGCAGCGAATCGGATGACTACGTGGCGTTTCCCAAGGCGTTGACGGAGGGGGATCCCTTTTTCCTGGAGAATTCCCACCAGAAGGACCAGCAGCAAGGTGACCACCACGATCCCGAAATCTTGAGGATCCATGCCGAAGGTGAACAGAGTTCCGTTCCACAGGGAATCCAGGGTAAAGTTGGTGAAGATCCGCCCGGCCATGGCCAAGCCTGCACGGAGACCATTGGCTCGGAAGAACAGCTCTCCCAGGCACACCAGCAGGAAGGTGCGGCAGATCTGAAAGCAGCGGTAGGGACGGCTTTGCCGGGAGATCCCCAGCTTGGAGGTGAAAGCGGCGGCCAGGGGATCCAGAGCGTTCCCGCCGGCAATGAGAGCAAAGTGGTACAGGCCAAAGAACAAGTAATGCCATCCGGCGCCGTGCCAAAGGCCGTTGCAAACCCAGACGCAGAACAGTACCAGACTTCCTCCCAGCAGGGGGCCGTAGTGGTTCCCCAGTCGTTTCCGTCCCCAGCTGGTCAGACGCTTCAGGGGTTTGGACAGGGACAGAGGGTAGAAGAGATAATCCTTGAACCAGGTTCCCAAAGTGATGTGCCAGCGCTTCCAAAATTCGGAGATGGACTTGGAAAAGAAGGGGCGTTGAAAATTTTCAGGAAGGGAGATGCCGAAAAGCTGTCCGCTTCCCAACACCACATCCATTGTGCCGGAAAAGTCCATGTACAGCTGGAACGTGTATCCCACCGCAGCCAGGGCAGTAACAAACCCGTCGTAGCGGTTGTAGTGGGTGAACACGTTTTGGATCAGCAGATTCAGCCGGTCGGCCACCACCATCTTTTTCACCAAGCCCCAAAGGATCCGCTGGCCCCCCAGAATCAGGTTGGCGTATTGCAGTTTGGGGGCTTCCCACAAGGATTGAGCGGTCTGGGAATACCGGCAGATGGGCCCCTCCATGATCTGAGGGAAAAAGCTCATAAACAAAGCCAACCGCAGCAGGTTCCGATCACCGGGGATCACCCGGCGGTACACATCGAACAAGTACCCCATAGCCTGCAAAGTGTAGAAGGAGATCCCAATGGGCAGCAGGAAGGAGGGGACCGGCAGAGTGATGGGCAGCCCCAGCCATCCCAGAAGGGAGTTGGCGTTTACAGCGAAAAAGTGGGTGTACTTTAAGCTCAGTAGGATGCCTAAATGCAGCAGAGCGGCGAAACCCATCACCAGGCGCTGCCGCCGGAGATACTGGGCTTTCACAGCTTTGCGCTGTTCCTTGGGGACTTCCAGCCGGCGGGCGTCCTCTTCCTTTTGGAGTGCGGATAGCCACAATCCCACATGGTGGATGGAAAGGGTGGACAGCAGCAGAAAGACGATCAGTTTTCCGCTGACGGCCCAGAAAAAGGCGTAATTAAACCCTAACAGGGCGATCCTGCGGCCTTTTTGGGGGAGGATGCCATAGAACCCCAGGGAAAGGGGCAGCAGTACCAGAAGGTACGCCAGAGAGTAGTAGGAGGAGATGGCCACTCATTATGCCTCCTCTCCCAGGCGGAGGATCATAGCCCAGATCTGCGCCGCGGAGTTGAAGTTGGAGGGAGTGATCTCCACAGCGGGGATGGTGATGTCAAAAGCGTCTTCCAATTCCGCCACCAGGGCAAGGATGGAGAGGGAATCCAGCAGGTGGCCGTCCACCAAGTCGGTGCAAGTGGCGTAGTCAATATCGGGCTGGATTTCTTCCAAGATTACCAATAAGCGTTCCATAGGAGCAGCTCCTTTCTTTTTAATAACAAGGTGAGTTGAGGGGATCGGTTTCCATAGGGCGCCGGAGAGTGCGGAGCTGTCCCTGGGTGTCCAGGAGGACCACTTGGGGAAGATCCCGGCTCAGGAACAGGGAGATGCCCTCTGTCATGGAGTAGGCCCCCGTGTTCTGGAAGGCCAGAAGATCTCCGGGCTTAAGCGCGGCAAGGGGAACTTGCTTTGCCAGCAAGTCGTGGATGGTGCACAGGGAACCGCACAGATTCCATAGCTGGACCTGATGGGGATCCCGGGGGCCCAGCAGCCGCAGAGGAGGGCAGCGCATACCCATGGACTGGCCGTAGTAGGCCAAATGGTGGATGCCTCCGTCCAAAATAGCGTAGTTTCCAGTGGCGTTGGTTTTGACATCCACTACCCGGGTCACGTAGGTGCCGCAGGAAGCGGCGATGCTTCGGCCAAGTTCCAGCGTGATGGGGCCCTGGTAGGCCATATGCTCCAGCAGGAAGGAGACTTCTTCCAAAAAAGCGGCTTCATCAAATTGATCCTCGGGGAAATAGGCCACGGGAAACCCAGGGCCCAATTCCAATTCCGGGGGTAGGAAGCCCAAGCGTTTTTCCCAGTCCTGAAACAGAGCGTCCAGGTAGTTTAGCTCCCGCTTCAGACGTTTCAGGGAGGTTTTCTGGGTGCCGGAAAAGTATTGGATCCCCCGAAGTTCCACAAAGGGATCGTTGGGGTACCGCTTCAGGATCCCTTCGATTTCCTGGGAGGTGATGCCAAACTGGTTGCCGCTGGTGAGACGGAGCAGAAGGGGAATCCGTTTCCGGGCCGCTACGGCTTCCTGACGCAGCAGGGCAAACTGGGCCATGGACTCCACGGTGTACAAACAGGAGGGACCCTGCTGGGCAATGAGTTGGGCCATGAGACCAGGTTCCTTATAGACCCCGGAGATCACGAATTTTTCCCGAGGCAGCCCCAACCGCTGGCAGATCCGAAGTTCTCCCGGGGAGCAGATCTCCAGCCGTTCCACCAGGCCGGAAAGTTCTCCTGCCAGGAAGGGGTTGGCCTTCACCGCGTAGCAAAGGCGGACGGAAGAAGGCAGAGTTTTTCGCAGGTGCTCCACCCGACGATTTAAAGTTTCCTTGTCAAAGAGGTATAAGGGGGTGGAACATTCCTTCAGGATTTCTAAGAGGCGTTCCTCCGTCATATAGATCACTCCTTTTTCAAAAAAATCAGCCTGGGGCGGAACGGTTTTCCGCCCGGCAAGGCTGACAGTCAAGCCCGGTCTCTTCCGGAGTCCTGAGGACCTGCCTGGGAAAGACAGTTTTTCTCTTCCAGAAGCCGGGTCCGGTCGATTTTTCCGTTTTTCGTTAAGGGGAGTTGATCCAGCCGGGAAAAAGATCCGGGGATCATGTAAACAGGCAGTACGGCCCGCAAGGCTCCCCGGACTTCCTGGGGGGAGGCTGCCCCTGTGTAAAAGCCTAAGAGCTTGTTTCTTCGCTGGTCAAAAACGCAGCAGCACTGGTCCACGCCAGGCAGCTGGGATGCTGCTCGCTGGATCTCTTCCAGTTCGATCCGGTGGCCCATGTATTTGATCTGAAAATCTTTCCTGCCTCGGAAGTACAGTTCTCCGTCTTGGCCATAGCTTGCCAAATCCCCTGTGCGGTAGATCCGGTCGGGCAAAACCTGATTGAGTGGATTTTGAACGAACCGTGCGGCGGTTTGTTCCGGCGCCCGGTAATATCCCAGGGCCAGAGAGCTTCCCCGCACACACAGTTCTCCCAGAGATCCCGGCTCAGTTACTTCCCGGTCATGAGAGTCCAGAAGGAACACCTGCCGGTTGGGAAAGGCTTTGCCGATGGGGATCCCTGACCCATAGTCACAGTGAGGATCCAACCTGTGATAGGTGCAGTTACAGGTGATCTCCGTGGGGCCGTACAGGTTGACGAATTCCGTCTGGGGCAGATGGGACCGCCAGTGTTCCAGGTGCTTTAGTGGCATTTCTTCCCCGCTGAACATGACTCGCCGGAGGGTTGTCGGCTGTCGATAGTCCAGACCGTGGAAAGTGCTCACAAGACACAGAGCGGACACCGCCCAGATCAGGACGGTCACCTGCCGGTCGCAGAGCCAGTCCACCAGTTCTTGGGGACGGGAAAAAAGCTCTTTGGGCAGGATGGAAAGGGTGGCCCCGGTTTTTAGGCAGGAGTAGATGTCTTTGACGGACACGTCGAAATCAAAGGGAGCCTGATTGCCTACCTTATCCTGAGGATCCAGGGGGAACAGGCTGGAAAAGGTGTCCATAAAATCCAGAACGCACCGATGGCTGACCACCACTCCTTTTGGGACGCCGGTGGAGCCGGAGGTGAAAATGGCGTACAAAGGGTCCGTGTCGATCATCTGCCGGCGGATCTGGTCCAGCTGTTCCCTGCGGAGTTTTTCTTGGGAAAGTTCTTCTACCAAAAGCAGAGAATCTCTGGGGAAAAGTTCCTGGGCCTGGTTCCAATATTCCTGGTTGGTAAGGACCCACGAAGGCTGGAGCACTTGGTGGATCTGAGCGATCCGAGCAGGGGGAAGCTGAGGGTTTATCAAGGCATAGAAGCCACCCCCGTACACGGAACCGAAAAATCCTGTAAGTGCCTGAATCCCCTTGTCCATAAAGATCGCTACGGATGCTCCTGGGGTCAGGCGGCCTGCCAGGGCGGAACCCACCCGAAGACACCTGTCTAAAAGCTGACGGTAGGTGACAGAGCCTTGGGCGTCTTCCACGGCGGTCTTTTCTGGGAAAGCTGCCGTGCTCTGTTCCAGATATTCCAATACGTTTTTCATAGGCTGCCCCCTTTCGGGAATCTTCCCACGGGGCGGCCTTGGCAGCCCTAGGGCGTGGGGTCCCGGTCCGGTTCAGCGGCTGCGGGGAAACACAGTGTGACCCGGAACAGGGAATCGGTATGTTCCACGGTACAGGAACCGTGCATTTTGTCCATCATGGTTCGGACGCTGGAAAGCCCGATGCAGGTGCTCTCCGTTTTTTGCGCGTCCTTGTCTGGGGCGTTTTCAAAGGCCACAAACAGTTCCTTTTCCTGCTCCCAGGCCCGGATCACCACTGGGGGAGAGGGTTTTGCGTACTTGGTGATGTTTGAGGTCAGGTTGTCGGTGATCCTCCGCAGGAAGGGACTGTGGACGGCTACCCGCATGTCTCCCAGTTGGAAATGGGTCTCACAGGGGAAACCGCACCGTTCCAGATGGAACACGGCCTCTTCCAGGCAGGGGATCAGAACATCCTTGGCGGGGGCGGGATTTTCCAAGTCCACAGCGGGACCCCGAGAAGCCAGGGAGTATTCCAAGATATTTTCCGAAAGTTGCTTGATCTGGTGGGCTTTGGCGTCGATCTTGTTCAGGTAGCCGAAAAACTGCTCCTCTCCCTGATACTTGTGATATCGGAGGATCTCCGTGTAAAGCAGCAGGGTGGTGAGAGGCGTCCGCAGGTCGTGGGACATTTGGGAGATCAAGGTCTGGTTGGCGGCATAGGTCCAAGCGGTCTGGTCCTGCTGGGCGCGCAGGGCAATGCGCATGGCGTCCAGGCTTTCCGCCAAAGAAGTTAGGTCGTTGCCCCCAGAGATAGTGATGGGGGTGTTCAAGTCCCCGGATTCCATGGCCTGGATCTCTCTTCTTAACTGGCGGATATACCGCACCACCCGCTGGCAGCCGATAAGAAAACAGATCAGAAACAGCAGAGAGCAGAAGATCACTTCTCCTATGGTGGCAAGAGTGAAATACCGGTACATGTCATCGCAGTAGATCAGCACGTCCGCGGTGCCATCGGCGAATTCCACCATGTAGTAGGAGACCCAGTCGTAATAGGGCACTTCCAGATCGTTTTCCTGAATAGCGGAATTCTGGGAGGCGTAGGAGGAGTATATCAGCACATTGTCCCGATAAATCTCCATCAGGACCAAGGGTTTGCCCCAGGTCCACCGGGAGATGGCCTGAGAGTCCTTGGCTGTCAGCCCGTTTTCTGTTACGTATTCCTGAAAGTCGGTGACTCGCTGTTCCGTGGTGTGTTGCTCGAAATCGGAGTTGAGAAAATAGTGGCTCAAAGCGGCGCCAATGCCCCAGTGCAGAGCGATGAACAGCAGCGCGCAAAATACTCCGGAAGAGAGCAGAAGCAGGAAAAATTGGGTGGAGATGCTGTGGCGCTTATTTTTGTGCGTCATAATTTGCCTCCCATCCAAACCGGTATCCCTTTCCCCAGATGGTTTTGATATAGGTGGGGCGCTGGGGATCGGTCTCCAATTTCAGCCGCAGTTTCCGGATATGGACCATCACGGTGCCGTTGGAGATGGGAAAATAAGGTTCCTGCCAGATATTCTCATAGATCCGCTGAGCGGAAAACACCTGTTGTGGGGACTGCATCAGCAGCCGGAGGATCTGGTACTCGATCTCCGTCAAGTCCTTTTCCTCTTCTCCCACCCAGACCTGGTTATGATCCAGAGCCAGCGTGACCCCGCAGCAGGTCAGGGTATTGTTGTCGTAGGTGGTGCCGGGCTGGCCTTTGCCTTGGTAAACGCAATACCGCCGGAGCAGGGCTTTCACTCGGGCGCTGAGTTCCGCGAAGGAAAAAGGCTTTGTGAGGTAGTCGTCTCCTCCCGCGGTGAGACCGATCAGCTTGTCGGACTCCTGGGCTTTGGCGGTGAGGAACAGGATGGGTATGGTGGAGGTTTTGCGGATCTCTTCGCAGACCCGCAGCCCGGACATCCCCGGCATCATCACGTCCAGGATGACTAGATCGATCTGGTTGTTCATCATACGCAGGGCCGTGGGGCCGTCGGGGGCCTCCAAGATGGAGTAGTTTTCCCCGGAAAGCAGGATCCGGATGCCTTCCCGGATCTCCTCTTCGTCTTCCACCAGTAAGATCGTTTGTTTTTCCACAGTATTTCTCTCCTTTCGAGGGGGTTAGGAACAAGCTCACCTGCTGCAAAAAAACGCCTTTCGCTCAGGTGCCGGGAGCACAGGCGCGAAAGGCGTTCACAAAGGGGATAAGGAGAGAACTGAGGGATTCAAACCATCAGTTACCTTTGCTGGAAGAAGTTGTTCCACTGTTCGCAGCCTGATTCGCGTCCTCTTTTCCGTTGGCGCTGCTCTGTTGGGAAGAGCTGGAAGTGCTGGAGCTCTTCTTGGTAGAGCTGTTCTTTTTGGTAGAGCTGTTTTTCTTAGTGGAGCTGTTTTTCTTGGAAGAAGCCTTCTTTTTGGAAGAGCCGCTCTTCTTGGAAGAAGTCTTTTTCTTGGAGGAAGCGTTCTTCTTAGAGGCGGTGTCCTTCTTAGAGGCATCCTCCTTCTTGGAAGAGTCTTCCTGCTTGCTGGAAGAGTCCGACTTTTTTTCTTCCTTCTTTTCGGAAGAGGATTGAGTCTGACTCTGTTTGGTTTTAGGGGTCTGGGCGGTGCCGGATTTTTGGCTGCCGCATCCGGTCAGTAAAGAGGTGGAGAGCAGCAGAGCCATCAGCAGAGCGCCCACACGGATCTTCGTATTTTTCTTGTTTTGCACTGTCATGAGGAAACACATCCTTACCTGTTTTAGATTTGTCTGTGGAGTTGTATCTCTCACTGACAGGGCCTATTGTAACAGGCAATTCTTAAAATCCACCCCAGTAGAGTGCTTAACAAGTTTTAAAGAATCTAAAGAAATCTTAAGGGCTTTCCAAGGCTATTGTACCGGGGAAATCTTGTGGGGTCAAGGAGCCGGTGAGAAAAAGAAAGCTCCCAGAAACCAATACTGTTTCTGGGAGTTTCATACTGAATAAAAAGGCCTACACGCTAAAACGCAAACGAAAAAAGAAAAAACCTAGGAACCACATGATTCCTAGGTTTTGACTTGGCTGCACTGAACGGAAATAAAATCGAACTGAAAACGCGGGCAAAAAAGAAACGCACTCCACAAAGTGAAGTGCGCGTCTTGGGAGCGGCAGCTTGCCGCTGGCGCACCAGGAGGGACTCGAACCCCCGACCTTTTGGTTCGTAGCCAAACACTCTATCCAGCTGAGCTACTGGCGCATCGGGCTGTTTTCTAACAGCCTAATTATTATAGTAAGAAAATCGAAGAATGTCAACCCTTTTTTAAAGGTTTTTGAAATTTTGTCACGGAAAATCCAAAAGGCGAGAGAACATTCACTTTTTCCAGGTGTTCACCCAGGATCAATTCCCCGCCTTCCATGTCCAGGGACGCCTTTAATACGCTCTGAGGACGGCTGCTGCGGTTGACCACTACGGTCAGGCTCTCCCGGGAATCCTCCGTAAAGATAAAGCGTTCAAAGGCCAGCAGATTTCCATTGGCGTACAAGGTCCGGTAAGAGCCTTGGCCCAGAATGGCTTTTTCCTGGGCTCGGAGCTGTCCCAGCCCTTTATACCAGGTAAGCAGGTTCTGACCCTCTCTGCCCCAGGGATAGCAGGCACGGTTGAAGGGATCACGATACCCCTCCATGCCGGCCTCGTCTCCGTAATACAGGCAGGGCACACCGGGGAGCAGGTACTGCATGAGAGACGCCAGCCTCAGCCGTTTCATGCCGGTTTCCCACTGTTCCGGGGAAAGGTGCTGGGCCGCTTGCCACTCTCTGCCTCGGTTGCCGGCGGGCTCACCTCCCAGAACGGTGAGAGCCCGTTCTGTGTCGTGGGTGCCGATGTGGTTCATCAGCAGCCGCAGGCATTGGGGCGGGTAGTTCTCCACAATGCTCTCCACGGTTTCCGCGAAGTTCCGGGGATCTTCCCCCAGCAGGAAGCCCAGAATGGCGTCCCGGAAGGGGTAGTTCATCACGGTATCCAGCTGGCCTCCCAGCAGATACCGGCGGCGGATGCCGTAGGCGGTCTTGTTGGAGGCGTCCTCCCACACTTCCCCCAGTACCAGAGCGTCGGGATTTTCCGCCTTAACGGCTCGGTTCAGGCTGTCCAGGAACTGGTCCGGCAGTTCGTCGGCCACGTCCAGCCGCCAGCCGGAGGCTCCCGCTTTCAGCCACTTCCGCACGATGCCGTTCTCTCCGTTGATATACTCGTCGTAGCTGGGTTCGGTTTCCTTCACATTGGGCAGGGTGTCAAAATTCCACCAGCACTCGTAGGAGTTAGGCCACTGACGGAAGGTGTACCAGGAATAGTAGGGAGACTGCTGGGAATTGTACGCGCCGGGAGTGGGGTAACGGCCCTCCCGGTTAAAGTAGACACTGTCGCTGCCGGTATGGCTGAACACTCCGTCGATGACCACCCGGATGCCCAGCTCTTTGGCGGCGGCGCACAGGGAACGGAAATCCTCCTCGTTGCCCAGCAGAGGGTCGATCTTGGAATAGTCCGCCGTGTCGTATCGGTGATTGGAATGGGACTCGAAAATGGGATTGCAGTAGATGCAGGTGACTCCCAAGCTCTTGAGATAGGGCAGTTTCTCCTCAATGCCTTTCAGGTCGCCGCCGAAAAAGTCGGTGTTGGTGATTTTGCCCTGAGCGTTGGGTGCCCAGTCCGGCTGAGCTTCCCAGTTTTCGTGGTAGGTCCGGCCGGTGGGGACGTTTTCCTTGGGAGTGCCGGACTTGTGGAACCGGTCCGGGAAGATCTGGTACATTACGCCGCCTTCCAGCCAGTCGGGGGTTTTAAATTCTTTTTGGTACACCGTGAGCTGCCACTGATTGTTGCCGCCGAAGATGCCGTCCCCGGCAAATCCTTTGGACAGCCGCTGACTGCCCCGGTGGGTGCGGATCTCAAAATGGTAGAAATAGAGCCCGGCCTTATCCGGGGTAAAGTGACATTCCCACCACTCCTGGTTGCTGCCGTTCATGCCGCACCAGAACAGGTCCAGCACCTGTGAGGGGTCACCTTCCCGCTGGATGACCAAATGGGCTCCCGAGCAGGAGATCTCCCGGGGAAGGGTGATACGGAAATGGACAGCAGTCCCCTCCGCCACGGCCCCCAGAGGGTCACGGTATTTTCTGCTGCGGGAATTAAACATAGCGCGCCTTCTTTCTTGGTCCTGGGTAGGACCAGGGATGTGTTCCACAAGGAAAGGCAGCGTAGGGCCGCGGCTTTCTGGTCCCGGCTTACGCTGCACTTTCCAAGTTAAATAGTGTGAGGAAGGATCCCCTTATTTTTCCACCTTTTTAGCTCCCAGATTCTTGGTCGGGGGCACAGGAGAAGCGTGCCAGATGTTTCCGGCGTACTCCCGGATGGCACGGTCGGCGGCGAAACGGCCTGCCCCGGCGATGTTCAGCAGGGACATGCGGTTCCAGCCGGTC
>UMIN01026455.1_pt1 | contig 11207 bp, 7 predicted proteins | sample 1965811 | NCBI WGS metagenome assembly UMIN01 (sample SAMEA4836123, study PRJEB28245) | human gut metagenome | biome: gut microbiome; material: fecal sample | place: Denmark | collected 2008
AATTGCCAAATTCCTCAATTTCATTCCAGGACTGGACCTCACAGATTACAGCAGCAATGGATATATAGATACTAGTTTCCATTTTATGGACTTTCTTGCGGTTCATACTAGGATCTTCTATTTGTTTACAAAGGTCAATTATACCAATTTTCATGTTAGTTTATGTTTTAATATATCTTATAAAGACAAGAAAAACAATCGATACAAACAGATAACAACACATTAATAATCAATAATATAACAAATAAGCAACAAGGGATAGTATAGTAAAAATATAATATATTTGCTTTGAAACACTTAGTTGAATTTATAGTTTCACCAAGGTGAAGCAAGCGTATCACTTGGGTGACTACGCCTCTCCACTTAGATGCCAATGTATTGTCACCTAGGTGAAACCACAAAAGAAGACAGACAAAAGATAAGCATCCGGGATTGTGCGTGTTTTTTCCAGTCATAACAAAGTCAAAAGCCTAACGTACTTCGTTTGGCTTTTGACTTTATAACAGCTTGAAGAGAAATACACAAGAGGCCGAATGCTTACAATTCTTCCATAAACTTGACCAACGAGTGAACAATGCTTCAATCCATATACACCCACGCAGGGTGTGACCATGTGCAGGTATCTCCTCCAGGTAGTCGAAGGTGTTTCAATCCACACACCCACGCAGGGTGTGACTCCCCGAAGAAATCCGGCTCATCGACATACAGACCGTTTCAATCCACACACCCACGCAGGGTGTGACACCTTCAGCGTTGTGCCGATCTGATAGCCTGCACTGTTTCAATCCACACACCCACGCAGGGTGTGACTACATCATCTATCTCCTCGGCTGTCAAGATGCCGGTTTCAATCCACACACCCACGCAGGGTGTGACACACTGTTCTGCTTGACCTTATCAATCTCGGTAGTTTCAATCCACACACCCACGCAGGGTGTGACGTAAAGTCGTAACGCTCCAGATCATGCCTTGCAGGTTTCAATCCACACACCCACGCAGGGTGTGACGAGGAAGTAAAACATCAAATAATACAGCCCTTATGTTTCAATCCACACACCCACGCAGGGTGTGACTCACTGACAAATACATCAACTTCCAGCCCAAAGGTTTCAATCCACACACCCACGCAGGGTGTGACTCTATATCTAATAACATATTATAAATCAGCAAATTTAATCCACTGTTATGCGAATCATCATTATTATTCAACTTCATAACGAAGAAATACTTTACAAATAATTTAATCTACTGATTATTAACACATGCGAAGATACTACTTTTTTTGTAACACACCACATTCGCATTATATTATAAGAGCCTCCTCAAGTTTATACGCCGTTTCAACACCTATTACTTCCACCCTCTTATTCTCATTTTTACTAAGAATATAAAAACGAACACTATCAAGAGACATATCAATAATATCCCTAACTCTCCCTTTTAGAAGAGAATATTGCGCTTCCGTCACTACACACTCAAAGACTGAGTTCTGCACCCTCTGTCCATAATCCAGACAAGCCTTGGCCACACATCGTAAACGGCGAGCCCCCTCTTTGCTTGTAGTATCCACATCGTAAGTCACAAGAATGTACATAATTAAAAATCATTTTATAAGAAATACCGGATAATCGTCAATATCCTGCCTGATATACCTTGCCATTAACATAGCCTGCACATAAGGCAGAAGCCCTATTTCAACTTTTTCATTAAGATAAGGATGAATTATCACTTCCCTTTTCCTTGCCTGCCATGCAGTAATAAAAGTCTTTTTCCCTTTATCTGTCATAACAACCCCATTATCACCTTGGAACAAGAAGTCTTTTACTGAAATCTGTCTTTTATTAATCAACGACAAAATAAAACGGTCGCCAAGGTAAGCACGTAACTCTTCCATCATATCTAAGGCCAACGATGTGCGCCCCGGACGGAGTGTATGGAGAAACCCGACGTATGGATCAAGGCCAACAGTTTCGAGAGCGGCCGCAACATCATTGGCTATCAACGTATATGCAAAAGACAACATGGCATTCACCGCATCCTTGGGAGGACGACGATTGCGACCATGAAATGGGAAATCAGTCTTCTGATTAAGTATCAAGATTGGCAATACCTCAAAATAGGCATTCGAAGCCATCCCCTCATAACCAATTAATTCCGTCTTATCTTGAGCCTTCAAAGCATCACGCTTGGCACGTTCCAATACTTGCACCGCCCTATTAATGTCTTCATTCTCACCATAATCACGAATATATCTCCTCAATATATTGCGATAGTTTTGAATCTTACCACCAATCATCAACCTAACCACATGCAACGACCAAGATGCATCGTCCGACAATTGGTACTGCTTTTTGCGTAACAGAACATTCCCTTTCGTAGCACCTTGAACCCTGCTGATAAATCTGCCTTGTGGAGAAAGAAATGTGAGTGATATACCATTGTCACTACACAATTTCATCACACCGGGACTTGCGCCCATATATCCGAATGTAACGATGCCCTCTATATTTATGACAGGAATACGAAACACCTCCTCCTGCTGAACAGATATAACGACATTCAGCCCATCCTTACTAAGATACGCTTCCGGTGTCGTCACATACAAAGTATTCAATAGTTTTCTCATAGGTACAGATTTTTAGTAAGGTAATTATCTACCGAAGTACAATTATTTACCATTTCCGGCATGCAGATATCTTTCAGCGAGCACTTGTCACAATGTTTCCCATATTCAGCCTTCGGGATAACCGCTTTACTAAATATATCGTGCATATCCCGGGCACATTGTCTGACTATATTTCGCAGCTCCTCCGTTATATCCACATTAACCCGATGGCGAAGCTCCCCATAAAAGAAAGAGCCGTATGGTATATGGATAGCATACATTTCTTCTATACACATGATTTGTGCTGCCAACTGCACTTCATCCACTTCGTTTCTTTTCGGTTTGCCATGCTTATACTCCACAGCAACCGGTTGCCATCGCCCCGGATAGTTGGGATGCAAAATCGTATTTTCAAAAGATGAGGAAGGAAGTAACTCTATGGCATCAGAGATTCCATAGAGTCCAAGTTCACGCGAAGCGATATTCACCGCACGCAATGTTATCTGGTCACCACACTTTTGTCTATAAAACGGATCATCTATATGCTTGTGCAGAATCTGTCCTTCGATGGTGAGACGATTATCATCCCATTGCTGCTCAATGTGTATCAAAGCCCATTGCCGAGGACAGAACCTAAAGTGCTGAATCCCCGACAACATAAGCATATCGTCTTCATTGTACATACGATGGAATTATATCAGTTCCTCAATAGTTACATTTGATGGAGCATTCTCCTTATCTATAGTAACTGAATAGTCGATGAATGAGCGTGGTGCTCCATCGCAGACTTTCTCCACTTTTACCAATTCAAACAACTTGTTGGCGGGAGCATTACCCAATATGGAGTCATGCTTGAAGACTATCAGTTTTTGAGCACTCATCAATCCACGTGCCGCCGAACGATCCACATCGAACATGTTCTTTAAAGCTTCCCAAAATAGTTCAAGGTCTTCTTCAGAAAATCCTGTCTGTTGTGCCAAGTTAGCGGAGATGAAGCCGTGACAGACATAGAGGCCATAAGGAATGGTCGCTTTACGTCCCATTGTACGATTGCCACCATCTTGTTTTTCCGCTTCTTTCTCTGTTGCTACTGCCATACGAGTTATAGAATGTTCCGCTACAGCAATTGGATCTATAGAACGAGCAAAGGTGAACTGGATAGGACCACGAACTTGACCCGCATTTTTACCTGTTGACATAACTGCACCAAATGTTCTGATATCGAAGTAATTATTACACATAAAACGACGTGCTGCTTCTATTTTGTCCTTTGCATTTTTTACTTCTGAATCATCATGTGCATTATCAATCAAAGTATTCAGGACTGCCTTCTCTTTGATAAATATATCAAAGCCATTCACAAGCCCTTTTGCTATTTGTACATAATTACGAACCTTGCGTTTCAAGCAGACATCCGTAACAAGTCCCATACCTGTTTCGGCATCCACACGTGGTAGATTACCCGCATCCGGATCACCATTTGGGTTACCATCTTTTACATCAAATATGTAAACGAAATCAATTCTATTCTTTAGTTCTGACATAACTTTATATTTTTAAAATTATTATTCCATTTCTTTATTTTCCTTACTCATAAAAAGGTCTTGACGTTGGTGATAATATCCCACAAAGAACCGTCCTTGATCTTGCAGGTTAAGATGTGGAGGAAATCCTTTTGCATCAAGTTTGGATATAATTTCCTGTTTCAGCTTCTCATAGAACACTTGTCCACCCGGATTCAACTTCTCTATATGATGAGTAGAAAGATTGAGCACCGTGGCAAAAACCATGGAAGGAGTTGCTGATGCAGCATTCATATAGCGTTCTCGAATGGAATGAATACCATTGGCATCCTCCTGTATCTTGTCAAGTACGGCAAATAGCCTTCCACAAAGATACCCTTGATTTTGATTTTCTTTGTCTAACATAACATCTAATTTTTTATGGTTGTTATTTTCGTTTAGTCTGTTGAGATATGCCTTGATGATAGCAGCACGCACTATATTGACGGATTGTTCTGCACGTATGCGACGAATACATGCTTGAAAGAGAGAAGCCGGATACGGCAACCCTTGAAATATGCTTCTCACCACAGCATCAGGAAGATTGGGAGTCGCATCACTTGACTTTCCTCCAAGAGTAACATTTCCAAGAATGGAATGCAGTCCCACGTACGGCTTCTTATCTTTGCGAGTGTCAACCATCTCCATATCCGTAAAATGTTTACTTATCAAACCTGCAAACTCACGCAAAGGCATCTCATTCCAATATACTACCGCAATTCTTGCCGAATTGGGAGCCAAACCCAAAATGAAGAATTTGTCATCATCGTTTGCCGATAATTTTCCGTTATAGATAGACTGGAAAGTATCATATACTAACTTTATGCGCCTGTTTGAGTCGTCATTTTCTTCTTCAATCCGCCCCAACAAAGAAAATAGACTATTTTCGGACTCTTTTGAAGCCTCGCTATTGGAGGAAGCCCAGAAAAGATAAGTACGTGAGCCCACCATAAACTTATTGTGAGAATCCGAACGCAGCAAATGATTCAATGCGGTTGTATATGCAAATTCAGCTTCTTCTGATATTGGAGCATTGTATCCTTTAGATTTCCCATACGAATCATACCCGGAATTAACTTGAAATGCAACTAGTTTAGCTGTTTCTTGGCTTCCAAGTATCTTTGTAGCAGTTGTAATCTCTACAACTTTTGAATATCTACCTGTTATCAAACAAAGATTTCCTGCCACGCCATGATTCTCGTCAAACAAATTTATCAATTCTCTTTTCGAAGCCACTATTTTCGTATCCCCTTCTATAAGGAAAGAAAAGGTAGAATATTTCTTATTAAGATTTTTGGCTATATCATCCCATAAAGAATCCTTCTGCATAGCCTTAACTATAAAAGAAGAGTCTTGCTGATAAAATGCGTAAACAGCCTTTATGTCCTCATTATCCGGAAAAGCATCATATATATCTTTTACTTTTGCCTTAAATACTTCAAAGTACTTACGTATCTTTTCCATATCCCCCTTATCGGAATAACCAAATACATATTTACTATTGTCATACAAATAGTTTGCAACAGGGGCACTTGACCGGCTAACACTTTTCTTAACAAGAAACCGCTGTGCCGACTTCTTATTTATACGCCTGTCTTCAAAGCGCAGAAATTTTCCATATCTATCAATAACAATAATAAATCCAATCTCTTTGTATTCTAAACCAAAAGGGGCCACATCATCTCCACTCCGATGATAATAATCATATAATGCTTTCAGTATCATCTCAGCACCTCCTCACTATCTTTATCCGGTACAACAATCACTCCCTTTTTCATTTGGGCTCTATAAAACATAGCATCCGGCTTTTGTGGATTTTCCTCAAAGTCCATATCATAAAGCATAATGCCGAAATCCCTGTCTTCGGCTAAGGGATAATCAAGATTATCAGTACTTTCAATATACTTCCAGTTTGCAGAAAACTCACGACATCCAAGATAGGGCTGCGTAAAACATTGCCCTTGTGATGCCCTGCGTTCGAACATCTGATAATACTTCATAGGATTCTCGTCGGCACTTGGCTGATGCTTGGCAAAAGCCTCTTTCGGACGGTCTTTTACCGGAATAAATACTAACTTAGCATAAATTCGGTAACGCACATCCAGCAGAAGCAACGTGTTCTTCTGCTGACGTTTATCTTCAATAATGATAGGTGATTTACTGGCAACTGCCCCCACCTCATTCCGTCTAATGGTAGCCCATTTAATAGGTCTGAGTACCTCAATCTTTGTTACCTGCCAACGCATGGCATAGCGTTTAAACAGTATCGCTTCAAAGATGGCGCGTGCCGCCGATGGCGTTATGACATCGTAACTCACACGCTCTACTTTCAATTCCGGACGAGTGAAACAAGCCCAATCGCCCCACACCTCCAGACAATATTCTTTATCTGTATATTCCATATCATTCATCGTTTTCCTTGTTTTCCAATAAATCTTCCGGCTTCTGACCTTCAAAAAACCTTTTTGCCGACAAGGGAGTTACCACTTCACGACCGGTTTTTTGCTCCAACTGTTCGCGTGCCACACGAGCCACATCACCACCGTCAGCCGCACACTGCATATTTTCACCCAATGTCTGAGGATTTTTAGCTTTAGTAATACTTGTCGTAGAGAGTTCGGCCAGCATATTAAGAACCAATTCTTCATTGGTCATATTGTCCCGGAGATTTTCTTTCTTCAAGCCCTTGAACTGTTTGTACTCCTTTGCCGACTTTCCGGTCCATTGCTGATAGATAATGTCTGTAAGAGTAGCATATTGAACACCTTCCTCTACATTATGTAGTTTCCATTGATCTGTAAGATCTTTACGGATTTCAATGCTCTTCAAGCGTTGGTTTATCCAGTTGTCAGAGTAACCAAGTCGCTTGTAGTCCATCATAGCTTGCCCAATACTCAACTCAGGGTCTTGCATCTGATCAAGACGTTCGGATGCTACATGTGCCATCCATTGCTTGAACGGTTCTGCCTTGGGAGATGGGATAGACTGAATGATACGTAGTAGTTGTTCTGTATCAGCCACATCTGTAAGTCGCATCTTACCGTCTGTGGCTTTCATTTTCAAACCGTGACAATTTGTCACGGTTTCATTTCCCTCTTCTTTAAGTCTTTGCTTTAACTTACGCCAATAAGCAGTTGCATCAACACTGTCTGTTAAAACTGACACCACATCAACTATCGAAAAATACCATTTTTCCTTTTCATCATCCCACACGGTGCGGACTTTACGTTCTTCAAACAATTTCAATGTTTCTTTCTTTGTCATATCCGTTTCTTTATATCATTAATACTTCCTCCAGCCAATGGTTATCAAGGCTGAGACCTGTGGCTTTATTATACTGAGACCTGTCTGCCAATACATATATTCCTTCCAATATTTCTTCGACAAGCCCATAGCCTTTCAGTTGCTTAAAATCATAGGAACGGATGCCTACAGTAAATTTCGCCAATTGCTTCACCAACGAGTAGGTACACCCCGATTCTTTCAACTGCTCTATAAGTTCCATGCTGTTTTCCCAATTTACGATAACATTTATACTTGTATCATCAATCAGGCGAAATTCTTTTGATGCAGTTTCAAAACATAGCTCAGTAGGTTTGTAGAGCCAGTGCTTTATATCCTTTTCATCAAATGTTTGCTTTCTGCTATACAATTGACAAAAATAGGCTTTCATGGTAGAAGGAGCAAACCAATCACTATCTTCCGGCAAATTCAACCGAGCATTGTTGGAGTCAGCCATTGAACCGAAGAGCTTTCGCTTCTCTGCCGCCAGACTGAACACAAATGTATGTCCCATGGCACTTCGTCCTTCCCGATTGCACCGTCCCGCTGCTTGCAATACAGAATCGAGTCCTGCTTCTTGACGGAACACAACCGGAAAGTCTATATCCACACCGGCCTCCACAAGCTGGGTTGCAATGACCCTGACAATCGGCTGTGACTCATCCTTCAATAAAGTTTTTATTTTACCAATAGTTTCGTGTAAGTGGGCAGGGCACATCATTCTAGACAAATGCAATTTCACTCCGTCATTGGGCAAACGGTCATACAGCTCTTTGGCATCTTTACGAGTGTTCACTATGCACAACACCTTATTATATTCAGACACCTTTGCAGCTATCTCATCGTATGTTTTTCCTGTATCATCGATTGACAACTTCACACGGCGAAGTTGGTCATGCAAAGCAAATTCTTCCGGAATAATTTCCTTGATATATTCTATTCCCTTAAAATCAGCTTTAGGATTTGTTCCTTCTATCAGACCACTCAGTACCGGCTGGCTTGCCGTGGTAAACAATACCGAAACCCCGAACATTTCCTGATACGCTTTCAGCGCATCGACTATCGGCCGCAAGAAGCCGGTTGGCAACATCTGAACCTCATCCAAAACAAGAATTGAATTTGCCATGTTGTGCAGTTTGCGGCAATCAGATGTTTTATTGCTAAACATAGATTCAAAAAGCTGTACATTGGTAGTGACAATAATGGGATAGTCCCAATTCTCTGTAGCCAATTTTGCTTTTTCCCTATTTTCCTCGTCCTTAATATCATCGGGGTCGAAATTACTATGATGCTCCAATACATTTTCTTCACCAAAGATTTCCTTCAAAAGCCCTGCCGTTTGCACAATGATACTGGTATATGGGATGGCGATGATGATACGATTCATTGAATGGCTTACAGCATGCTTCATGGCCCATAACAAAGAAGAAAGTGTTTTACCGCCTCCCGTCGGAACTGTAAGACTATAAAATCCTTTTTCGCTTGAAGAAGTTCTACTGCATTGTTCTTTCACTTGCTGGCGGATGCGGTTCACTTTCGTATCAGCTGCATTCGATTGCAGTTTTTGCATATATGCCTCCAGCTGTGGAAGCAAATCGGCAAGCGTAGCCGAATTTCCCCGCTTCCGCCATGACTCTACATCCATAAACCGTTCTGTATCGAGCCGGTCGGCATCTACAAGACAGGAAAAAAGCATACGGGAAAGGTGATGAAAGTGTTTCCATTCAACCTTTGATTTAGAAAAAGGTGAATCAATAAATTCTTGGAATAATAAAGGTTTGTTTATGCTAATGTCACCCTCGTTTATTTCTTTGGACAATAGCCTCTCTTTCAATATGTTTTCCACATCCCCGAAATCATGTAACCCCGTGTGATGAGAAATAATTTGGTTTACAAGAAGATGGGAAACATCCTTTCCCATAAGTTCTTTTGCCAATATTCCACCCACAAAAGCATGGGTATGATCATCATAGCGCTTCTTGTCACTCGTAGGCAAACCATTCATCTTGCGTATGTATTGCTGGAATGCCGCCCGTTCCTTTCCTTTGTCATGAAGTAGGCCGAGCGCACGCCCCCAAGAAGGAAGTCCGAACTGCCCGGCGAAGGATGCCGCCATATCAGCAACCCCCTTTTGATGTTCATCATTGGTTTGTATCATCCATTGACCATTATCCCTATTTTGATACAAATGGGATATCAACTGATTTTCCTCTATCATCTGATTAAATTTATAAGGCTAGCATTCCACAAATATAGTGAATAATATCAGACTCTCGCAAAAGAAAATCATATTTCAAGTCAGCTCCATCAGTTTTCATCCTTAAAACAAGAAATACAACCAACAACGACAAGAACAGGCATTCCGCTTTGTCGCCTCTACGCGGAAAAAAGAGAACAAACCATTTCGGGGGGATACAAAAATTTCCGTCACTACATCTCTTTTAGAATCAGTAAGATGTAGTGACGGAAGAAAAAACAATCTGATTATCCACATAGGTAATCCAGCATTTATATTTCAATACAAATAACGTATAAAGCAAACGTTATCGGGCATTCCCATGTGATGCAATCATCCATCAATGAAGCTTTTATGGTATGATTGCAGATAATTAGTAAACATCAAGCTTTCACCACCGCCAGCAACTCATCCGGTGTAACCAGTGACTGCTCGCCTGTAGTCATATTCTTCAAAGTCAGTTTCCCTTCGTTCATTTCATTTTCACCAACAATAGCGACAAAAGGAATCTGCTTGTCATTGGCATATCCCATCTGCTTCTTCATTTTAGAAGCATCCGGATAAATTTCAGCGCGCACCCCTGCTTCACGGACTTTTGCCAGGATAGGCAGACAATAAGCAGCCTCTTTATCGCCGAAGTTTACAAACAACAGCTCGGTTCCGTTCACCGCTTCTTTCGGATACAAATCCAACTGATTCAACACATCAAAAATACGGTCGGCTCCGAAAGAGATACCTACACCAGACATACCATCCATACCAAAGACACCGGTCAGATTATCATAACGGCCACCACCACTGATGCTGCCAATCTGCACATCCAAGGCCTTCACTTCAAAAATTGCTCCCGTATAATAATTCAAGCCGCGAGCCAAAGTCAAATCCAATTCCACTTCACTCTTCACACCCAGTGCAGACACGGTTTTTAATATGAATTCACTTTCTTCCACTCCCTTCAATCCCGCTTCACTGGTAGCAAGGACAGTCTTCAAAGTTTCCAATTTCTCTTCATTGCTTCCACTCAATAAAATAATCGGCTGCAATTTATCAATAGCCTCTTGAGGAATCCCTTTAGAAGCCAATTCCGCATTTACATTTTCCAATCCGATTTTATCCAGTTTGTCAATGGCTACGGTGATATCTACAATTTTATCAGCCTCCCCGATAATCTCGGCAATACCGGTCAATATCTTACGGTTATTGATTTTAATTGAAACACGTACTCCGAATTTACCAAATACACGGTCTATCATCTGTACCAGCTCCACTTCATTCAATAAAGAATTGCTGCCTACCACATCGGCGTCACATTGGTAAAACTCACGGTAACGCCCTTTTTGGGGACGATCCGCACGCCAAACCGGTTGGATTTGATAACGTTTGAAAGGAAAACTTATTTCATCACGATGCATCACCACATAGCGGGCAAAAGGTACGGTGAGATCGTAGCGCAATCCTTTTTCACAGAACTTGCTCGCCAGCTTTACCGCATTGCGGCTCAGCAATTCCTCATCGGTAATGC
>UMIN01030381.1_pt1 | contig 11142 bp, 9 predicted proteins | sample 1965811 | NCBI WGS metagenome assembly UMIN01 (sample SAMEA4836123, study PRJEB28245) | human gut metagenome | biome: gut microbiome; material: fecal sample | place: Denmark | collected 2008
ACGGACCCTGGACGTGGTGTCGCAGGCCGAGTCCATTTCGGCGTATGCGGCTCCGATCTGCGCCGATTACGGGGCGTACGGCATCGCCAATGTCATGGTGGAGACCGCCGACAAGCTGGTGTCCGCCGAAGGGGAGCGGGCCGTCGCGCAGTACCGTCTGCTGGTCGGCGGGCTGAACGCGCTGGCGCGTCACGCGCATCCGGCGACGGCGATCGGGGAATCCTATGTGTTGCGTGCGTTGGCTTTGGCCGGGTGGACTCCGCGGCTGCATTCATGCGTGGTGTGCGGACGGCATGTCGCCGTCTCGCCGGTCGCCGGGGAGAGCGGCGATGACGGGGGCGCCGGGGAGGGCCGCATGTCGGGCCCGATGTTCTTCTCCCCGTCCGCCGGCGGGCTGATGTGTTCGACCGACCGCACGCCCGATGCGAAACGCATCGACCCGGACGAGGTGGTGCAGCTCTCGGCGGCGGTCGACGGGGATTGGGGAGTGCTTGACGGGGCTCCGCCGGATGCGCGGGTGTTGCGATTTGTTGAAGACTGGGGCGAGTATTATCTGGAACGCCCCATTCGTTCCTTGCGCTTGCTAGATTAGCGGTATGGCTTTTGAAAACGTCGATTACACGTCGCTGGACATTCCGGTGGCGCCATTTTCCGATCCTGCGCGTATCCCGGATTTCCCGAAGAACAAGGTGCCCCGTCATGTGGGCGTGATCATGGACGGCAACGGCCGCTGGGCGCAGCAGCGCGGGCTGGTGCGCACGGACGGCCATCAGGCGGCCGAGCCTGTGGTGTTCGACACGATCGCCGGTGCGATCGAGGCCGGCGTGCGGTATCTGAGCCTGTACACGTTCTCAACCGAGAACTGGAAGCGCTCACCGCAGGAGGTGCGCTTCCTGATGGGGTTCTCGCGCGAGATCATCCACCGTCGTGTCGCGCAGATGGACGATTGGGGCGTGAGAGTGCGCTGGTCCGGTCGCCGCCCGAAGCTGTGGAAGTCGGTGATCGACGAGCTTGAGGTGGCCATGGAGCGCACCAAGCACAACAAGGTCATCGATGTGGTGTTCTGCATCAACTACGGTGGCCGCGCCGAGATCGCCGACGCCTGCGCCGAGATCGCGCGCGAGGTGGCGGCGGGACGCATCAAGGGCGACCGCGTCACCGAGAAGATGATCGCCGACCACCTGTACAACCCCGACATTCCCGATTGCGATCTGGTGATCCGCACCTCTGGCGAGCAGCGCACGTCGAACTTCCTGCCGTGGGAGGCCGCCTACGCCGAGCTTGATTTCGTGCCCGAACTGTTCCCCGACTGCGGCCGCGATGTCCTCTGGCGCTCCATCGACCACTACATCCACCGCGATCGCAGATTCGGCGGCGTGAAGAAATAGGATTCCCGTTTCGCCCTGTGTTGGCGGGGCTGTTGTGAGGCGACCGGGAGAGCGCTCCTCGGGCGTCAAGACCACCCCCCAGTTTCGCTCCGCTCAACAGCCCCGCCAGCGGGGGGCGAGAAGAGGAAAGCTGCTCAGTAGCAGTCCCAGGTGTAGAGCACGCGTGAGAAGTCAAGCCGTTCCAGATCGCTGGGGGAGATGAAGAAGTTCGCTACGCCGGAGTCGCCGAACGACACATCGTTGGTCGAATCGATCTGCAGCAGCAGGTCGGTCGCCTTGTTCCACAGCGGATCCCTGTCATCATGCGGGTCGCTTTGCGTGAAGATCGGGTATCCGCCGACCTGGTGCCCGCCCGACATCAGCAGTGCGGCGAGCGAGTCGCGAATCTCCGCCTCATGTTCGCGGAAGAAGCCGTGGTCGTACTCGTTGAGCGTGCTGACGCAGCTTTGCAGCCGCCCCTCGAACCGGTAGTCAGTAGGCGTGATCGTCTGCTTGCCGGCCTGTGCGACTAGCCGTCGCTCGGTGTCGGGGTCGTTGAACGGCAGCACCGTGTCGTCATGCCAGGCGGGTTTGACGACACGGTTGGCATGCAGTGCGGTGACCGGCACGTTGGGGAGGTAGCGCACGCGCCACGAGCGTTGCGACTGCGGGTTGTCGTAGTCCGCTCCGTACAGGGTGTCCTCGCCGTCGATGAAGAACTGCAGCAGTCCCTGGGCGGGGAATCCGCGCAGCTGCGGCAGTTGGCTGAAGTTCAGCTGGGCCAGCAGATACAGCGGGTCCCCGGTGTCGAGATTGCGTGGTGCCTTCATGCCTTCCGGCACGTAGAACGCGCCGCCGAGCTTGCTGTCGGTGATCTGTGCGGGGGAGTCGTCCTCGGTCAGACGCAGCACCGGCATTTCGGTGGAATGCCGTAGCAGTTGCGATAGTTTCTCGGCGACGTAGTCGGTGATCCTGGGGATGTGCGCGGTGTCCTCGTAGGCGGCGTTTCGCTGGGATCTGCCGGTGACGCCAAGCTGGTCGATGGGGTTGCGGGGCCCCTCTTTGTCCACTTTCCCTACGATTTCCTGGGACGGTGTGTCACGACCGAATAATTTGTCCAGCAATCCCATGTGATTCCCCGTTTTCAGATCATCATCCTTGCACAGGAAAGCCTAGCAGCTGAAAGGCGATTTCGCTGACGCGATTGGTGAAGGCTTGGTACCGTCTTGCGGCGTGTCTTCCCGATCGCGTCAGCGGATTGGCCTCAGTCAGTCCAGGCCGATTGACTTGAGATGATGCAGCGTCAGCGAGGTGACGGTCAGCGAGCCGGATTCGGCGACGAGCCCGATCGCGCGGGGACCCTTGGGCGCGTAGCTGTACGAGCTCATGACCTGCTTGCCGCCGTTGACGTAGACCTCGACGCTGCCGCGGTCCACGAACACGCGCAGGCGCAACAGCCGTCGTCCTGCATGGGGATCGGCTCGACGAAGGGGCTCATCCACCCGTACATGATCTGCCGCCCGTTCGTGTTGAACGACTGCGGCGCGTAGAAATTGTGGTCGCAGTCCCACGGGCGGAACTCGGTTTCCGGCTTGAACTCGCCGTCCTTCTCCTGTTCGAGGGACGGGGCGAAGGCGATGGGCTCGCGGCGCCAGGTGACCATGTCCTCGCTGGAGACATGACCCCAATGGCACAGGCCCCACTGGGTGCCGTAGGGGTGCAGCTGGTAGAACACGTGCCAGCGGCCCTTGTAGTAGCACAGGCCGTTCGGGTCGGCCTCCTTGCGGAGCTCGTCCTTCTGCTCGGACGGGACCCGGAACAGGTAGATGAGCAGCATGCCGAGGCCGCAGGCGGCCATGAAGCCGGCCGACAGCACGATGGAGCCGATCAGCGCGCCCGTGCGGGTAGGTCTTGTTTGGTGCTGAGGGTTCTCCGCGCGGCTGCCGTGCCGTTGTGGGGAATCGTGTTTTGTACTGGAATAATATAACGTCAATCGATTTACGTCAAACGATTGACGTTATGTGTCGTGCTGCGGAAGAGGGTTTCCGGCGAGGATTAACGGAACATATCTACCGGTGAGTGCGGCATGAGGTAAGGTGGAACGCATGGCTGGAAACTTCGTGCAACTGCATAACCACACGCACTACTCGCTGCTGGATGGGGCATCCAAGGTGCCCGATCTGGTCAAGCGCGTCAAGGAGCTGGGCATGCCGGCGGTCGGCATCACCGACCATGGCAACATGCACGGCGCCTACGAGCTGTGGCGTGCAGCGGTCGATTCCGGCGTCAAGCCGATCATCGGCATCGAGGCGTATGTGACCCCTGAAACCGCGCGGCAGGACAAGACGCGCGTGTCATGGGACACCAACTGGACCCCGGTTCCCGGCCATGCCCGCAACCCCGACGATGTCTCGGGCGGCGGCCTGATCACCCACCTGACCATGTGGGCGGAGAACGACGAAGGGCTGGTCAACCTCATCAAGGCGTCGTCCGTCGCCAACCTCGAAGGCCGTGTCATGCGATATCCGCGTATGGACAAGGAGGTGCTGTCCACCTACTCCAAAGGCGTGATCGCCTCGTCCGGCTGCCCCTCCGGCATCATCCAGACCCGTCTGCGCCTAGGCCAGTTCGACGAGGCGCTGCGTGCCGCCGGCGAGTTCCAGGACATCTTCGGCAAGGACAATTTCTACATCGAGCTGATGGACCACGGACTGTCCATCGAAAGCAAGGTTACCGGCGATCTGCTGACCATTGCCAAGAAGCTCGGCGCGCCCCTGCTCGCCACCAACGACTCGCACTACGTCATGGAGGCGGACAAGGACGCCCAGGACGCCATGCTGTGCATCAACTCCGGCGCCACGCTGGACGACCCCAACCGCTTCAAGTTCGAAGGATCGGGATACTACATCAAATCCGCCGAGGAGATGCGCGAGCTGTTCAAGGACCATCCCGACGCCTGCGACAACACGCTGGAGATCGCGGAACGCTGCAACGTGATCTTCGACGACCATGAGGATGGCGCGTTCATGCCGCAGTTCGACTGCCCCGAAGGGTGGGACGAGACCTCGCTGTTCCTCAAGAAGGTCGAGGAGGGCCTGGAGAAGCGCTACGACGGCAACCCGCCGATGGAGGTGCTCAAGCAGGCCGACTATGAATGCGGCGTCATCTGCCAGATGCAGTTCTGCGGCTACTTCCTCGTCGTCGCCGACTACATCAACTGGGCGAAGGAGCACGGCGTGATGGTGGGCCCGGGGCGAGGCTCCGCCGCAGGGGCCATGGTCGCCTATGCGATGGGCATCACCGAGCTCGATCCGCTCAAGCACGGCCTGATCTTCGAGAGGTTCCTGAACCCCGAGCGTGTGTCCCTGCCCGATATCGACGTCGACTTCGATCCCGAAGGCCGCATGCGCGTGCTGGGCTATGTGGCCGACAAGTACGGCCATGACAAGGTCGCCCAATGCGTGATCTACGGCACCATCAAGACCAAGCAGGCGCTCAAGGACTCCGCGCGCATCATGGGATTCCCCTTTGAGATGGGCACTCGTATCACCGAGGCGCTGCCGCCGGCCGCCACCGGAGGCAAGGACATCAGCGTGCACGACATCTTCGACCCGAGCGCCAAGCGCTACGCCGAGGCGCGCGAATACCGCGAGCTGTACGACTCCGATCCCGAAGTCAAGCGCATCACCGAGGAGGCGAAGGGCATCGAGGGGCTGATTCGCCAGACCGGAGTCCACGCGTGCGCCACGATCATGGGTTCCGCGCCGATCACCGACACCTCGCCGCTGCTGGAGCGCACCGACGGCACCGTCACCACCACGTTCGAGTACCATACGTGCGAAACGCTCGGCCTGGTCAAGATGGACTTCCTCGGCCTGTCCAACTTGACGGTCATCCGCGACACGCTCACCAACATCGAGCACAACGGCAAGGGCGTCATCGACTACACGAAGATCCCTCTCGATGACCGGGAGACGTACCAGCTGCTGTCGCGCGGAGACACGCTCGGCGTGTTCCAGCTCGATTCCGATGGCATGCGCTCGCTGCTCAAGACGCTCAAGCCCGATAACTTCAACGACATCTCCGCACTTATTGCCCTGTACCGACCGGGCCCGATGTCGATGGACTCGCACACCAACTACGCCAAGCGCAAGAACGGCCTGCAGAAGATTACGCCTATCCACCCCGAGCTCGACGAGCCCCTCAAGCAGGTGCTCGATGAGACGTACGGCCTGATCATCTATCAGGAGCAGGTGCAGTCAGCCGCGCGTATCCTGGCCGGCTATTCGCTGGGCAAGGCAGACGTGCTCAGGCGAGCCATGGGCAAGAAGAAGCCCGAGGTGCTGGCCAAGGAGAAGGTGCCGTTTTTCGCCGGCATGAAGGAGCATGGCTATTCTGAGGAGGCCGCAGAGGCGATCTGGGAGATCCTGGTCCCGTTCTCCGGCTATGCGTTCAACAAGGCGCACTCCGCCGCGTACGGCCTGATCTCCTACTGGACCGCATACCTCAAGACGCACTACCCGGTCGAGTTCATGGCCGCGCTGCTGCAGGGCGCGGCGACCAACAAGAACAAGACCGCCCTGTATCTGGGCGAGGCTCGGAGAATGGGCATCCAAGTGCTCTCCCCGGATGTCAACGAGTCGGTCTACGAGTACTCCGCAGTCGGCGACGTCGTCCGATTCGGGCTCGGGGCTATCCGCAACGTCGGCGAGAATGCGGTCAAGGACATCATCGCGGAACGCGAGACGGGCCGTGGCAAATACGTGAACTTCATGGACTTCATCCGCCGCGTGCCGTTGACCGCGCTGAACAGGCGACTGGTCGAATCGCTGATCAAGGCGGGCGCATTCGATTCGATCGACCCGAACCGCCGGGCGCTGTTCACCGTGCACGAGTCGGCGATCGACTCGGTGGTCGGCCTCAAGCGCAAGCAGGCGGAAGGACAGTTCGACCTGTTCTCCGACACGGAGGATTCGGGCGCCGACGCGATGGGGGATGCGACGGTCGCCGTGCCGGACATCGAGGAATGGGACAAGAAGGACAAGCTCAAGTTCGAGCGCGATATGCTTGGCCTCTACGTGTCGGACCATCCGCTGAGCGGCATGCAAGCAGTGCTCGCCGGGATGCGGGAGATGTCCATCGCCCATCTGATTGACCGTGCGCCCACCATGCCCAGCGGGCAGCAGGTCACGCTGGCGGGACTGATTACCAACGTCGATCGACGAGTCTCGAAGAAGGGCAACCCGTGGGCGATCGTCACCATCGAGGACATGGAAAGCTCCATCCAGTGCATGTTCTTCGGCAAAGTGTACGAGGCGGCGAGCACGGAGCTCATACAGGATGCGGTCGTGCAGGTGCGCGGCCAGGTCGAGGTTCGGGACGAGACCGTCAGCATGCGCGCCACGGAAATGCAGCCGGTCGCGCTGGAGACCGATGACGAGCGTCCGTTCCTGATCACCTTGCCGCTGGTGGCCCTGGGGCGCGGCAACATGCAGCAGCTTGCGCAGATCATCACGCGGCATCCGGGATTCTGCGAAGTGCGGCTTGCCGTGCTCGACGCCAAGGGCAACGCACAGGTGATGACCTTCGGCGATAGGTTCCGCGTCAAACGCGACACCAGCCTGTTCGCCGAGATCAAGAGTCTGTTCGGCCCGAGCTGCCTGCCGACGGCCTGAGACCATCAGCCGGAATGTGACCATATGCGCTACGGAATCCGCTGACGATGGGCGTATGCAGGTAGAATGAGAGCGAAACGGGGCCGCTGGTTGCCGTCAATTATGGGCCTGGACCTAGAAGGGAAGAACGATGATAGTGTGTTCACATTGCGGCGCAGACAACGCCGATGGAAGCCTGTTCTGCAGGGCGTGCGGTGCACAATTGACGGCGGCTGCGGCACCGGCGACGCCTGCGTACACGACGCAGCCGCAGACTTCGGCTTCACAGGTTCCTCAATCGGCACAGGTTCCTCAATCAGCGCAGTATCCGGCGCAGCCGCCGCAACCGGTACAGACGACCGGGATGCCTCCCGTTCCCGCGCCCGCCGTTCCCGCGGCGCCCGGCACCGCTTACCAGCAGCAGCCGCAAATGGCCGGATACCAGCAGCAGCCGTATCGGGCTCAGACGTATCCGCAGCAGCCGGTCGATTCCCAGCAGTACGGCCAATACCAGCAGCCGGGCGTCCCCGGAGTCCCCATGGCTCCCGTGGCACCGGTCGCGCAGAAGAAATCCAAGAAGCCGCTCATCATCGTGCTCGCCATCATCATCGTGGCCGCGCTGGTCACCGGTGGCGTGTTCCTGTTCCTGCACCTGTCCCAGCCGGGCGTCAACGGAACGTATTCACTCAGCGCCGGCGGCAACACCGGCACCCTGAGCGTCGACGGAAAGAAGATGTCGCTTGATCTGCCGGGCAATGACGACGGAAAGCCGGCGGTCAGCGCCACGATCGACAAGGTCACAAGTGGCAATGGCAGCCATTCATACACGCTGAAGGATCTGAAGTTCAGCGGTGCGAGCGGCAATTACGTGATGTCCGAGGTCACCGGCCTCATCGGGTACATCGGCGGTCTGGGCGAGGAACAGGGCACGGCCGTTCTCAACGCGCTCAGCCCGACCGTCACCATCCCCGATGGCGCGTCCAAGGGCGAGCCGAACGGCACCTGGTCGGTCTCCTGCTCGGTCATGGGACTGGGCATGGGCATCTCAGCCAACTTCAAGGATGATGGCACATTGACGATGTCGGTACAGGCCACCGGTCATGGCGAGTCGACGCTCCATGGCACATGGAGCAAGACCGGTGACGCGACATTCGACGTTTCCCTCGATGATCCCGATATGACTATGACACTGTCATTGAAGAAGTGACCTGCACGCGCTGAAAATATGGTTGTGGCCCCGACACGATACCGGTGTCGGGGCCACAACCATATTCGCGCACGAGGAATTCGGCCGCCGTCACTCGCGTACGAGGCGGATGTGCTCGATGTCGTTGCGTGAGCTCTTGCGGTACAGCACGAACCGGTTGCCGATGACCTGCACCACCTGCGCGCCGATCTGGCCGGCGAGCTTGTCGGCGGCCTCCTTCGCCGTCAGACCGGAGCCGTCCTGCACGGCGACCTTGAGCAGCTCGTGGCTGTCCATCGTCTCCGATGCCTGCTTCACCGCGGCGTCGGTCAGGTCGTTCTTGCCGATGTAGAGCAGTGGGTTCAGCTGATTCGCCATCGCGCGCAGCTGCTTGACCTGCTTCTTGCTCAATGCCATGTTTGGTCCTCTCCGTCAATCTGATGTGCTGTGTACGAGGATAGCGGAGCGGCACGATGAACGGCATGGACGCTTCTGGAAATCCTTCAAAACACCGACTAATGTCTATGGCGGGGACGAAAGAAATGCGACATCATGTCTGGTAATGATGTCGCAGACATCCACAATATCCTCAAGGAGGCGGAATATGTATTATTCCAGTGGCAACTATGAAGCGTTCGCACGACCGAAGAAGCCGGCGGGTGTCGACGGCAAGTCGGCGTACATCATCGGCACGGGACTTGCGGCGCTGTCGGCGGCCTGCTATCTGGTGCGAGATGCGCAGATGCCAGGCAAGAACATCCACATCCTCGAAAAGGACGCGGTGGCCGGCGGGGCGTGCGACGGCGCCGACATCCCCGGCCTCGGCTATGTCATGCGCGGCGGGCGCGAGATGGACAACCACTTCGAGGTGATGTGGGACCTGTTCCGCTCCATCCCGTCGATCGAGACCGAAGGCGTCTCCGTGCTCGACGAGTATTACTGGCTCAACAAGGACGACCCCAACTATTCGCTGTGCCGCGCCACCAAGGACCGCGGGCAGGATGCGGGACTTCAGGGCAAATTCGGGCTGAGCGACAAGGCCTCGATGGAGATCATGAAACTGTTCTTCACTCCGGACGAGGAACTGTACGACAAGCCGATCACCGATTTCTTCGACGACGAGGTGCTGAAATCCAACTTCTGGCTGTACTGGCGCACCATGTTCGCGTTCGAGAACTGGCATTCCGCGCTGGAAATGAAACTGTACATCAAACGGTACATCCACCACATCGGCGGTCTGCCGGACTTCAGCGCGTTGCGGTTCACCCGATACAACCAGTACGAGTCGATGATCCTGCCGATGGTGAAGTACCTCGAAGTGCACGGCGTGCAGTTCCACTACAACACCAAGGTCGAGAATGTCGAGTTTGCGATCGGCGGCGGGAACGGGCCCGAACGCGAGCGCACCGGGGTCGGACAGGACACTATCCAGAAGATCCAGGCCACGTCCGGCTTCTTCAAGCGCAACCCGTACGGCACGAACACGAAGAAACTCGCCGTCCGCATCGACATCGACCACGAAGGTGACAAGTCGTCCATCGACCTGACGCAGAACGATCTGGTGTTCATCACCAACGGCGGTTGCGTGGAGAACTCCACGATGGGCTCCCAGCATTCGCCGGCCGCATGGAATCCGGACCTCAAGCCCGGTGGCGGTTGGGACATGTGGCGGCGCATCGCCAAGCAGGACCCGAGCTTCGGGCATCCCGACACATTCTGCTCGGACCCGGATGCCACCAAGTGGATGAGCGCCACGGTGACTACGCTCGACGCAGAGATTCCGCCGTACATCAAACGCATCTGCAAGCGCGACCCGTTCTCCGGGCGCGTGGTGACCGGTGGCATCGTGACCGTGGAGGACTCCAACTGGCTGATGAGCTGGACGCTCAACCGCCAGCAGCAGTTCCGTGACCAGCCCAAGGACCAGCTGTGCGTATGGGTGTATGGCCTGTTCCCCGACAAGCCGGGCAACTATATCAAGAAGCCGATGACCGAATGCACCGGCGAGGAGATCTGCGAGGAATGGCTGTACCACATGGGCGTGCCGATCGACAAGATCGAGGCGCTCGCGAAATCCCACGCGAACACCGTGCCGGTCATGATGCCGTACATCACCGCGTTCTTCATGCCGCGTTCGGCCGGTGATCGGCCGGACGTGGTGCCGGATGGCGCTGTGAACTTCGCGTTCCTCGGCCAGTTCGCCGAGACGCCGCGCGACACGATCTTCACTACCGAATACTCGATGCGCACCGGCATGGAGGCCGTGTACACGCTGCTCGACGTGGACCGCGGCGTGCCGGAGGTGTGGGGCAGCGTCTACGACGTGCGCAACCTGCTCAACGCCACGGTCAAACTGCGCGATGGCTCCCCGGTCACCGATATGAAGCTCAATGTCGTGGAGCGCGCCGTTATGAAGAAGGTCCTCAAGAAGCTCGGCAAGACCGACATCGGCATGCTGCTGCGCGAGTACGGGGCGATCTGACGGCATCGGCCTCGCAGCGAACCGTTCTCATTAGGAAACGTGTGAGGATTCCTCACGTAACCACACAAGTGAACATTTCGGTAAGGCCCGGAATTCCGGTCCTCTGAAGGGTTCCGTGTTCGTTTGGCGGACCGCAGGGCTCGCACGTTTCCCAATGAGAACGGTTCGCTGCGTATCGCGGGCTGTATCGCCCCGCCTGATGCAATGCTCTCAGCGTCTGCAGCAGTTGCTCCTGCAAGGCCGTCCTGCCGGCGAAGTACTGGAAGTCGTCGATGAGTACCATGTCGATATGCCTAAACCGGTTGCCGGACAGGGTGATCCGGTCTTGTTGCGGGTCGGCATCCTGCGCCGTCATGACGAAATTCATTGGCATGATCCTCACTGGTGAGATAGAGGCACTTCGCGGAAGGGAGTCAGCGCGAGCGTTTCGAATGTCTGATCCCTGTTCAGACG
>UMIN01038697.1_pt1 | contig 11082 bp, 8 predicted proteins | sample 1965811 | NCBI WGS metagenome assembly UMIN01 (sample SAMEA4836123, study PRJEB28245) | human gut metagenome | biome: gut microbiome; material: fecal sample | place: Denmark | collected 2008
CCCGGTACTGAATCGGCATCTCGTAAAGCCGAAGATTGTTGTTCAGGCTGTGAATCGTCATCTCGGTCTCGACCTCGAAACCGCGGGAGAGCACCGGATAGGTCTTGGCGAACGTGAACGAGAACGCGCGATACCCGGTCATGATGTCGGTGACATGTGCACCGAACAGGGTATTGATCGAGCCTCGGACCAGACGATTGCCGAAGTTGTGGAACGGGCGCTTGTTCTCCTGGAAGTATGTGGAGCTGAGGCGATCCCCGATTACCATGTCATAGCCTTCGAGAATCTTCTCGACCATGGCAGGAGCAGCATCGGCCGGGTAGGTATCGTCACCGTCGGCCATGATATAGACATCGGCATCGATGTCCTCGAACATCGCGCGGATGACATTCCCCTTGCCCTGGCGGGGCTCCTTACGGACGATTACACCTTCTCGCGTGGCGATTTCCGCGGTGTGATCTGTGGAGTTGTTGTCGTAGACGTAGATAGCGGCGTTAGGCAGTGTCATCTGGAAGTCCCGGACGACTTTACCGATGGTGACTTCTTCGTTGTAACAGGGGAGAAGTATCGCAACCTTCGGTTCTTTGTTCTTAACTGGCATGTTTACCACTATAGCGGCGATGGTGGCCGACGGATCGTGCGGGTATACTAAACAGAATGAAGAAGCAAGATGTAATGTGCACGGGAGGGAATTTTATTCGCCTCATTCGTTCCCACATCGTCCCGATTGTAGTAATCGTGTTCCTTGCAGTCATCGAGATTTTTCTGTTCAATTTGCCTTTCTGGCAAACGTTGAACACCACTCCTACCGAGGCCAATATCACGGGTATCGGTACCGGTTTGCAAGTGCAGAAGGATGGAACCGCGAAAGTAACTGATAGCGATGAAGCTTGGCGCTCCATTGCCAGCGCTGAACCCATCGATTACCTATATGTAGAGCCATCAGCTGGTGAAAGTGCTGATCAATCGCTTAGCTGGACTATTTTTACGAAAAAATCAACTGATAGTAATTGGTATGCCGCTACAGCTACTGTCGGATATTCTACCATATCTCATATTTCCAGATATTCGCATGTTGGCGGCGGGGCCACGGAAGTTCGTTTTCAGTACAAAGTAACGGACGGTGATGTTATTCCTCTGTCTGATATCACCGTTAATCCCGTCATCCCTTTTAATATTGATATCGTTCGATTGGGATTAGAAATCGTTATCGCTGCCATCATCATCTTGTTTCGTCCTGGATCATTTCTATATCGCAAACGTTTCGGCAGCAATGTTCTATTCGACAGAGTAGGAATCGCTATTGCTGCAATGGTACAAATTGGTTTCCTTTTTTGTGCGTGGCTCGTCGCTGGCGGCCTGCAGGCACCTTCAGGTCAAAGTGAAATGGCCAACGGCAGCATGGTCGATTTTGACCAGTATGCGCATCTGGCTAATGCGTTACTACAAGGACATGTGTACTTGGATTTGCCAGTTAATAGTGATTTGGCGCAAATGAATAACCCTTATGATTATGCTCTACGTACACAGATTGCCCAAACCACAACTGATAACACCCCTATTTATTTTGATGTTGCATTTAAGGACGGGAAATATTACTGCTATTTTGGTGTATTGCCCGCGCTGGTGCTGTTTGCCCCCTATAGGCTAATTACCGGCAATAACTTAAACGTAGGTATAGCTATCATCATCTTAGTGCTACTCGTCATAATCGCTGGAATCGTCGCATTACTGCAAGTTGCTCGTTGGTTGGTTTCTCGCGGCGTACGGGTAAGCACTGGAAGTGTGCTGCTGGCTGTTTCAGTCCTATCCTTTAGCTTACCGCTGTCATATACCATTCAGCACATGTTGTTCTATCAAATTCCACAAACTCTTGGTTTGGCCTGCGTATTCATTGCACTGGCATGTTGGTTCAAATCTAAATTGACCAATCTCAACAAGGGTTGGTTAGTAGCAGGCTCTTTCTTCATGGCCCTGACATTAGGATGTCGTCCGCAGCTGATTTTGGCTGCAGTTCTGGCACTTCCAATTTTCGGTGAAGATATTGTCGATTTGTGGCGGCAAGGACGCGAAGACCGTAAAGGACTCATTAATGAAATCGGTACGTGGACGTGTGCGTTGTTGCCGTTCCTTGTGGTTTTCATACCGTTGCTAGCGTATAATCACGCTCGGTTTGGTAGTCCATTTGATTTTGGTGCGAACTATAACCTTACCGGTTACGATATGACCCACCACGATCTTCCATGGACTCAACTGGTTCCGTTGATTTTCCTTTACTTCTTTCAGCCTCCGTACCTCACACTATCTTTTCCCTTCTCAATAACTACACAACAGCAAATGGGGATATGGACCCCCATGCAGCCCAGTTACGGTGGATACTTCACGTTAATCGCTCCTTTTACGGTAATTGTGCTGCTACTGTGGAACTGGCGACATGAATTAAGGCAAAAGAAACTTGTGCCCCTTTTTCTCGGAACTATAGCCTATCTTATTGTGGTATTCAGTTTCGATGTTCATATCGTCGGATATGACGTGCGCTATATCCTTGATTTCGGCTGGGCAATCATGCTGCTTTTTGCCCTGTGCTTTATAGTAATATCTGAAATACAAGATTCTGTATCCACTGTGCCAGTAGGGGGCGAATATACGTACACATTAGCGTCATTTAGATTGACAAAAATCATCATTGGTATCGTAGTAACAGCTATTGTGATTACATGGATATATACTTTTCTACATATTGTCGCCCAGACGTCTACCCCTCTAGGTAGCAGACTGTGGTGGCAAGTATATTCATGGTTCTTGTTTGTCTGAATAAGTTTGACCCCTCAACGAGGGGTCAATTCAGACTTTCAGTTGTCTTTTCCGTAATATCGGAAAGAAAACTTCATTTACTTTGGGCACATGATATAGACCCCAAACAAGCGAACAATCGATGGCAAATCGAACTACGAAAAGAACGAGACCTGTCATATGCTCATGGGTTATGGCAGACAACCATGGCAACACTACAGCCCAAGGTATGAGGTTGTCCTCGAAAAGATGTACGCAAAGAATTGCCAGCGTATGACGGCCGATCAACGCTAGACCCCTGCTTATCATATCCAGCCATTTATCGCATAACATAGCGATTCCCATTATGCACAGACATGCGCATAAAGAGCCAAAAAGGTCAAGAATAGGATACACACCGTAATTGTTCATTGCCATACTGAAGCCGGTGAACTTCCAAATGAAAATGATCCAGATGGCTGCTGTGAGAATCCACAAATACGGACGTTGACGGAATGCATCCAGTAAACGGTGCCGACGGGCCTCAATACCGAAATACAGGAACACTGTGGCTGTCATACCTGACTGGATGCTCAACGGAAGCCAGAAAATCTTCGCGCTGAAATACCCTACAAGAAAAAATAAAACCACCCACAGCAATGGGTGTTTCCTTCGGGAAATCCAATAAACAAACAAATGCGCCCAAAACAGGGCGAGCAGGAACCATATGGCCCCGATACGATATGGCACAGGCCATAAGTAGTTTGTGGCCAAATCACCCGCACCATAGAAGGCTGCCGCTGCCCATCCAGCGAATGTCGCTTTGGTGCCGGTACGTAGGATAAACGCCAAAATTGTATTGACGACAATTGTCGCCGTTGCAGTAATGGCATATGTGGCTAGTAGTTCCCGGCTTTCCTTCTCCCAAGAGAATTTTCCCGGTACTTTCATAAAATAACCGGAAAGGATAAAGAACAGTGGCATATGGAAAGTGAAGCAAACATTGAGTATGGTAAGCTGTCCGGTCCCGACAGGTGTGAATGCATTGGTGATAAGGATGCTGTGACCCAACACTACGCACAACATCGCGATACCTTTAGCGATGTCGAAGTATCGTATACGCGAAGGCATAGTTTGACCTGCTTCTTCCCTCAATTAGTGAGTATCGTATATCCGGGAAAGACCTTCCCACAGTACACGATTCATTCTTCTTTTGTATTCGCTATCATATCAAGTGAGATTTATATCGTATCCGATGGATGTGTACAAGAAGGGCGGTGCTATTAACAGTGAGCACTATGAAGTTCGCCAACGTGCTGTTGGAGACCAATCCGCGGTCGCTGGCTTATCCCACGATGTACTGTAACGGCGACCAGCCGGTGATATTTGACACCGATGCCGGTGAGTGGATGATGTACGGCAAGGGTGAGTACGATTACACCACGTATTTTAATTCGCTGTCGGTGTTGAAGCTCAGGAAGTATACTATCGCCGATGGGTTCTTTCTTCATCTAGAACTTAAGGGGGCCGCCTGTACGGTGAACCAAACGATGGGTGACGCATTCTCTGCGCATTCCCAGGATGTCGATGGGACCACGCATGAGCTGAAGGCTTCCGAAGACTGGCAGATGCTGGACATCCCGCTCATCATCACAGACAAGATGGTCCTTGTCGGTTTTCGCATTATCACTGAGGGCCGTGTATACATCCGCAACAGTTACTACTCGGTCAACTACGACGGTAAATTGCGCGACGTGGAACTTGCACTGTCCACTACGACGTTCAAGAAGGAAAGCTTTATCGAACGCAACATCAAGCTGGTCAAGTCCCAGATCATCGACTCTGGCGAGGATATTTCCGAGCACTTTACGATGTATGTGATTGACAACGGCCGTACGCTTGACGCGGAGGCGTTGAGCAGCGAACACGTATATGTGCGGCCCAACGACAATGTAGGAGGTGCCGGCGGCTTCACCCGCGGCATGATTGAGGCAATGGAACAGACACCGCAGGCCACCAATATCCTGTTGATGGACGATGATGTGGCCGTCTCTCCTGAAAGCATCAAGCGTACCTATAACCTGCTTCGCCTAGTTAATGATGAGTATTCGGAAGCACTAATTAGCGGTGCTATGCTTGACTATGAGATTGGTGAAGATCAGTGGGAAGATGTCGGAAATATGACGGCACAAGGAACTTTCTCGCCCTGTAAACCGTCTCTCCGTCTGACAGTTTTTGGGAATTTGATTTATAACGAGTTGTATGACCCCACTGACTGGCAGCGTAATAACATGTATGCCGCGTGGTGGTATTGCTGCATCCCGATGTCTTTGATTAAGAAGAATGGTCTTCCCTTGCCGTTCTTTGTTCGTTGTGATGACGCCGAGTACGGTATTCGTTGTAAGACGAACTTTATTACGATGAATAGTTTGTGCGTGTGGCATATGTCGTTCCATGAGCGTTATAACGCGGCTGTTGAACGGTACCAGACTACGCGTAATACAATGATTGCCCAAGCTACAACTGGTATGGCCCCTGAGGCAGATTTTATGCATGAGCTGCATAACAATATCCGTCTAGAGTTGAAAAAATTTGGTTATGCCAATGCTGAGCTGTGTCTAGACGCTTTTGAAGATTTCCTAAAGGGGCCAAAGTTCATAAGTAAAGTAGGGCAGGCTGAAGCGAGTTTCATGGCAGCAAATCGGAATAAAGAACAACTAGTCGGTTTTGATGAGTTGCAAAAGATGGCTAATGAAGATCCGGATCTTCACGGTTTTGATTTAAAGAAAGTTGACCGTCAGCTGATCGAAAGCGATAAACCACGAAGCATTCCGCAACGACTGCGGGATTTAATTACGGATAATGGGCAACGTATCCTGAAGGTTCGCGGTGAGGGGTATGCTGTTATTCCGTTACAGGGATGGGTGTATCCTGCTGGTGTAATCAGGGATAAAAATAAACTAATTGTTATTGATTGGTATAACCGTAAGGGGATAATCCGAGTTAAAGATACAAAACGTTATTCCGAAATTAAGAAGCGATATGCTCGTGATTTACGTTATTATAAAGCTAATATTGCGAGATTGCGCCAAGAATACTCTGCTGCCCGTAAAGAGTTGACGTCGATTAAGTATTGGAAACACTATTTAAACATGGAGTAATTTTTTTGAGGTCAATAGGTCATCCAATGTATATATGAATACATTGGATGACCTATTTGTCTTTAGTAAAAGTCTTATTCGGTATCTATGGCGCTATGAGTGTCAATATTGTGCCAATATCGACAGTCGACTCAATTGTATGATCTTGTGAATATTCTTTCTTGCATGAGGCTTTGTGTGCGAATGTATATTTGTTATTCTATTTAAGTGCTAGTTATCCGAATGATTGGTTGGAGAAAAGATTTTGATTGTATAGTCTTATAATTTTCCACCATTGACATAAGGCATGGGCGTGGGTAAAGTGCAAATATCGTACTATATAGGAGTAATACGTCAAATGAGATGACTGTGTATGGTGGTTTTCGAATAGGGAATCCAATCTTCATTGCCATTTCAGAATCACGAGCAGGTGTACACGAAAGGGGAAGAGACGATGGTGTCAGTACTACGCCGACTAAGGGAAAGGTTTTTTTGGCCTTCAGATCGTTCTGTACAGACGTCTGTAAAAACGTTTCAGGAACAGGTTATTGGTTTACAGAGACAGGTTGATGATTGCCAGAGAATGTTGCGGGAAATGGAAGATCGCTTGCCGGAAATGCAGCGAATTATTCAAGATGGCATCAATGATCTTTGCAGGGGTCAGATCGCAGAGAAAGGGAAAAGTGATATTCGATTTTGGTCATTATATCGCTTCGATAGCGAAGACGATGCGGATGCAAGACAGAGATTTTTCTTGAATATGCCTAAAGCATCTGGACGTATTGGTACTTTGCAACAGGTGCTTGCTGTGATGTTGGAGGATTTTGCTGATGTTTGTAAGCGATATGGGATTACTCGATATTGGTTGGTGGGTGGAACACTTCTTGGGGCAGTAAGGCATCATGGTTTTATTCCCTGGGATGACGATCTTGATTTAGGTATGATGCGAGAAGATATTTACCGGTTAATGCATGAATTGCGTGATGATCCAGAGTATCAAGTTACTGTAGTGTGGGATCGAATTGCTCATTGTCGGCAAATTCGCTTCAAACCTAGGAATGAACAGATTCCAGGTTTTATTGATCTGTTTCCGTTTGATTGGTGTTCCGATATTAGCGAGAAGACGTTCAATGAAACTTTGCAAGTACGGCGTAAAACTATCGCTGAAATTGAAGCAGATCCTGTAATTGGCCCAGCATGGGCAGAAGATGTCTATCAAGATGCCGATTCACCTCTAGGAGAATCTATTTCCGAAGTTTTCGATGGCGCATTGGAATCTCTAACTTCGATAGGTGTAGGCTGCTCAGCTGATTGTGCAACAGGTGTGGTCCGATCTTTTGATAATATGGATCAACCATATGGGCTAGCATGGATTTGCGCATTGGATATGATGTTTCCCTGCGCAAATCTTCAATTTGAGGGACATATGTATCCAGCTCCAGCTTCTTATATGTATTTTCTGGAACATTCATATGGTGACATTTTTAGCCTTCCTGATGATATTGGATTGCATTGGGTACATGTATCTACGGAAGAATTGAATAACATGAATCATTCTGCTATTGAAGCGTATATAAGTAAGAAGAGGGGGTAATAGCCATGAGTATGGATGGGAAGTCCGTCAACAATATAGCGATTATTGTCGCTGGTGGTTCTGGGTCACGTATGGGGCAGGATATCCCGAAACAGTTTATCAATGTCCTTGATAAGCCTGTGCTTATATACACATTAGAAAGTTTTCAGCGTCATGAATTGATTGACTCTATCTTAGTGGTGTGTATTAAAGGTTGGGAAGCTGTAGTGGACGCCTACGCCAAACAGTTCAACATCGATAAGTTACGTTGGATTGTGCCGGGAGGCTCGACGGTGCAGGAATCCATTCGTAACGGTGTCGAATATTTGAATACTGAAATGGCGCCTGACGATATCATCATCATCCATGATGGCATCCGTCCGCTGATTGATAGTGATGTACTTACCGACGTTATTCGTGTGTGTCGGGAAAAAGGGAACGCTGTGACATCGATGCCGTATAACGAACAGATTTTTGTGGTATCTGCAGATGATCCTGAATCAACAGCGGCATTTATCCCTCGCGAGACCATACGTCGTGTATCCACGCCACAGGCATATCGATATGCTGACCTGCTTGATGCGTATCGGCAGGCTTTTGCAGAAGGTGTGGCCATCAGCGGTTCGAATTACACCAACACCATGATGGTGGAGCTGGGGAAGACACTGTATTTTGCCAAAGGCTCTGACCGGAACATTAAGCTGACCACAAAGGCCGATTTGGAATTGTTCAAAGCGTATCTGGAATCGGACGAGGACAAATGGTTGAAATAATCACTTGCACGATTGGGGTATTGGTTTCGTGAATCGACTGGACGTTGCGCAGTACACGGATGATTTGGATTATTATGCTTCGCTGCCCATTGACTGGTCTGCTATAGACGGTCGCCGTATGGCCATATCCGGAGCTACAGGAATGATTGGCGCATTTTTGATCGATGTGCTGATGTGGAAAAACAGGCGGGATGATTTCAAATGTGACGTTCTTGCATTGGGACGTAACCGTGACAAAGCACTGCAACGATTGCCTTACTGGGATAATGCCCATTTCGCGTTCGAGCGTATGGACATCGGCGAACCGGGTTCGGTTCCCAGAGTCGACTCGGACATTGTCATTCATTTGGCTAGTACTACCCATCCGTTGGCGTATACGACTGAACCTGTGGACACCATTGCCTCCAACGTGTTTGGACTTAAAAACTTGCTTGATTATAGCCTCAGTTCTAGGGAGCGACGCAGGACTATCTATGAAGGATGCAACGAGTTTGTGTTTGCTTCGTCGGTGGAGATTTATGGCAGAAACCGCGGCGATGCGGACAAGTTTGCCGAGGATTATTGCGGTTACATTGATTCCAATACGTTGAGGGCCGGATATCCGGAGGCGAAACGTCTAGGGGAGAGTCTATGCCAGGCTTATGCCCGACAGTATGGTGTCCGTTCGGTGGTGCCACGATTGGCTCGGGTGTACGGTCCCACATTGCTGCCTACGGATTCCAAAGCGTTGTCGCAGTTTCTTCATCGTGGTCTTGCCGGTGAGGACATCGTATTAAAAAGCGACGGAACTCAGATGTTTTCATATGTATATGTGGGGGATGCGGTGTCGGCTCTGTTGCGATGCATGATCGATGGTCAGTCGGGAGAAGCATATAACGTCGCTGACACGTCATCCGATGTCACTCTGCGTGACCTGGCAGGAATGGTGGCGATGGCATGCGACGTCAATGTGGTGTTTGAGATGCCCGACACGCAGGAAGCGCAGGGATATTCGACAGCGAATCGTGCTGTGATGTCCGTGGACAAACTTAAAGCTCTGGGATGGTCACCCAGATACGATATGCGTTCGGGCATATTCCATACGCTACAAGTGATGCGATGTCTGTGACCATGCGCGCCGTCTCGTCCATGTTGGTTCCCAGACATTGATAGGATGAATTCTGTGACGAACTTGGTGAAGAAGATGCAAGCCCGATACGGCTATGCGTGGGTGGTGTTGCGCGGACTGGTCAGAACTGACTTCCGTCTACGCTATCAGGGATCGTTCCTGGGCATTGCTTGGTCGGTGCTCAAGCCGTTGATGATGTTTTGCGTGATGTACGTGGTATTTGGCAAGTTCCTGCGTATGTCCGATGGCACTCCAACGTATCCCGTAGTGCTGTTGCTGGGCATCAGCTCATGGCAGTTTGTTACTGAATCGGCAAGCGTAGGGTTACGGTCGGTGGTCGACCGCGGCGATTTACTTCGTAAGATTCATTTCCCAAACTATATTGTGGTGGTCTCCGCCACCATGGGAGCACTGATTAGCTATGCAATCAATTTGATTGTAGTATTGATTTTCGCGCTGATTGCTCGCGTGCAATTCACTTGGCGTGTGGTGCTGTTGCCGCTGAACATCATTCAACTGTATGCTTTTACGTTAGCAATCACGCTCATCATGGCTACAATGTATGTCTATTTCCGTGATATAGCACATATCTGGGATGTGCTTCAGCAGTTGATCTTTTATGCGATGCCGATTATCTATCCGCTGAGTTATGTGACTGATCGAGGCGGTATCTTGGCCACATTGGCCCGTCTGGAATTGCTGAATCCGATTGCCCAAAGCATTCAAGACATCAGACACAATTTCATTGCGCCAGAGACACAGCCAACCATCTGGAATCAGTTCACCAATTGGGGTATCCGTCTGTTCCCAATTGCATTGACGGTGCTGGCACTGTGGTTGGGCGTATATCTATTCCGTCGTAATAGTAAGAAGTTTGCGGAGGTGATGTAAATGGGAGAGAACCGGCAAACCGACCAAGATATGGGTACTGCACAGCAAAAGCGGGATTACTCTGACTCTCCTGTGGTACTTTCCGCTAGTCATGTCTCCAAGTCATTCAAACTACCAACGGAACAGGCTACAGGTCTTAAGCAGGCGTTCATCAACTGGACCAAGGGCATCAAAGGTTACAAGATGCAGCAGGTACTTCAGGACGTCAGCTTTGAAGTTCATCAAGGCGAGTTCTTCGGTATCGTAGGTCGTAATGGCGGTGGTAAGTCCACGCTACTGAAGCTGATTTCGCAAATTTACTATCCCGAACATGGTGAGATTCGTGTTTCCGGGAAGTTAGTGCCGTTTATTGAGCTGGGAGTCGGCTTTAACCCGGAACTAACCGGGCGTGAGAACGTCTATTTGAATGGTGCTTTGCTCGGCTTCACTACTGAGCAAATCGATGCAATGTATGACGACATCGTGCAGTTTGCCGAGCTCGAGGAATTCATGGACCAGAAGCTAAAAAACTATTCCTCCGGCATGCAGGTGCGTTTAGCGTTCTCTGTGGCCATCAAAGCTCAAGGCGATATTCTGGTTCTTGACGAGGTTCTTGCCGTCGGCGACGAGGCATTTCAGCGCAAGTGTAATGACTTTTTTACTGAAATCAAGAAAGATCCGACTAAGACCGTTGTTCTAGTAACTCATGATATGAGTGCAGTGAAGAAATACTGCACTAGGGCTTTGATGATTCAGGATGGCAAAGTTATCGCCGTAGGCGATCCTGAGTCTGTATCGCAGGAATATACTTTGGCCAACCTTGAAGCAGAGCGGAAACTCGCAAAA
>UMIN01052820.1_pt1 | contig 11069 bp, 8 predicted proteins | sample 1965811 | NCBI WGS metagenome assembly UMIN01 (sample SAMEA4836123, study PRJEB28245) | human gut metagenome | biome: gut microbiome; material: fecal sample | place: Denmark | collected 2008
ACAAGGCCTGCACATCAGATGGGATGCCAACTTCTGGTAGAATTCACAGCGTTTCTTTTCATCTTCCTCATAAATATTATTCAGATGAAGACCGCCGATTACCTGTGTCAGAGGGCCCCCTGGCAGCTCTTCTGCCTTACTCAGAATATTTACGATACCGTTATGAGCGCAACCGCAGACCAATACTCTTCCAGCCTCCTGATGTACCAAAAGATTCTGTTCATGTTCGAAAGTATCAAGTTCTTCTTTTCCATCCTTTTCCCAGTAAAGATTGTCATTGGCCGGAGATGCACAGATTCTTCCTCTCACTCCTGAGAACACTTCCAATTCTTCATCCAGACGGTAGTCACCTCTGTGTACAACCAACCTGGAATGATCCCTCAGGGCTGAATCCAGTCCTATATAGCGGATTCTCTTAGGATGAGCATCGTGGGCATAATATTTTCCAAACACTCCGGCCTGCACATGAACATCTGCTCTGGAATTCTCCTGTAAAAATGCACTCAATCCGCCTCCGTGGTCATAATGTCCGTGGGATAAAAAAGCCACATCCACCTGGCTGATATCCACTCCCAGCCTCTTTGCATTTTCCAAAAAAGAGGCATCTGGTCCCATATCAAACAAAACCTTATGCCTCTGAGTCTCTATATATAAACTAAGTCCATGGCGGCACAGATACCTCTCTGATACCGCTGTATTTTCCATCAAAACCGTTATTTTCATTTTCTTCTCCATTTCCACAGACTTCTTTGTACTATTTCTTCTGATTCTTTTTCACTAGCTCCATGATCTCATGATATTTACCCGTCACATATCCATAATTTTCCCGCCTATGAGGTAACATGCACTTAGAACAATCCTTAATCCCTCCGTCTAATATTCTGAAATTGCCACCGCATGTATCTCCTAACGCATACAGAGGACAATAACAGAACAGACAATTAAAATTCTCAAGGTCCTTTGTCTCATGGCACGGAAAGTACTCGCAATTTTTGTGACAAAAAAAAGAGAACTCCTTGTCCTCCCAAAACTCTTTCTTCTCTTTCATTGTGAACTCCTCTTTAAGGGGGTGCGATTTACTCCAGCGCTAGACAGTTCGTTCATGAGTGCGCGGAGGGAACGAATGACCAGAGTAAATCGCCTGCCATTTAATCATGCATAATTCATATGAACAGGCGGATTCCATAAAAAGCATCTGTTCTTACAGATACGCATCTGAGATTGCGGATTATCTCAGAAGTGGCTGTTACACTTTACACGGAAGCTTCACCTCGCCATACTAAGCAGGTTTCCTGGCTCCAGGCTCATCGCTCTGTCTCTCCTTCTCATGCGCACTGCGCACAATGGATTCTCGAGACTTCACTCCTCTGATACAGTGACCGGATCGCTCAGGCATCTCACCTGATTCCCTTTTCCATCCATTCCCACAATAAATGGCTGGCACTTAATATGTTCATTATGGAATTATACAGGGTGTATTATAGCATTGTGGTACACCAATGTCAAGTGCTATTGCCGAATTTCCTACAAATATTGTAACAGTTCAACCATATAGTGTGACAAGGGGCTTACCCAGCATACGAGCCCTCTTGCCGCCTATCGGCAGCACCTCCAAAAAGTATAAGCTACAGATTGCTCCGTGCATCGCACTCCCGCAATCCTAACAGGCATTCACACTCCGGCGCATACGCCTGTGTGCTCACACAGTAAAAAGCCGCTGCAAAATAGCCTTGAACTATCTTGCAGCGGACTCTCAACTCAATTACATAACTCTTCTTACTGAAAGAATTGTACGGTAAGCCGCATTATCACTAATCTTGATACCACCTGCTGGATATGGAGCACTATTGGATGCGTGAACAATCCTGCCACCTCCAAGATAAATTGCCACATGTCCGCCGTAGCAGATCAAGTCTCCTGGCTGTGCCTCTGAGTAAGAAACCTCTGTTCCCACGTTCATCTGGTCATAGGAAGTTCTCGGAAGACTCACTCCAAAATTTGCATACACACTCTGAACAAAACCTGAACAGTCAGCTCCATTTGTAAGGCTTGTTCCACCGTATACATAAGGATTTCCGACAAACTGTGTAGCATAGTCAGCTACCGATGAACCACTTCCAGAATAACTTACAGAAGAATCTGTACTGCCTGACTCACTGTAGTCTGTGTCCTCCACAGTGTTGTCCTCATCGATGACATTTCCATACTCATCAGTAACCACATCCTCAGAGCCATCCTCCTCATAAGTGCCATCTTCTTCTGTGTAATCTTCTTCACCGTCTGCATCCTCAGCATCAGTATCTTCTTCCTGATTATTTGCCTCCTCGGCAGCAGCTGCAGCAGCAGCAGCCGCAGCCTCCGCTTCTGCCTGACGTCTCGCCTCTTCCTCAGCGGCAATCCTCTCAGCTTCCAGTCTCTGAATCTCTGCCGTCTGTTCTTCCAACAAGGCTGCATATTCATTGGCCTGCTGTTGTGCATAAGCAATCTCATTGCTTGCATTGTTAGCCGCACTCTGTTTCTCACTAATCTGTACTTCCAGGTTCGCCTGATTTGCCTCCTGCTCAGCCTTCATGTCTTCCAGCTCAGCTTTCTCTCCATTCAACTGCACGCCCAGAGTTTTGATCTCCTTGATCGTCTCCACATATTTATTTAAAGCGTCACGGTCATATTTATACATCTTCTGAGTATACTCAGCCTTGTTCAATAACTCAGACAGATCATTAGAATCCAACATCAGGTTATACCAGGCATTGCTTCCGCCATTCTCATACAGATACTGAATTCTGAGCTTCATCGCCTCGTACTGCTTCTCTTTGTTAGCCTTTGCTCTCTTTAAATTCTTTCTGGTCTTTTGAATCTCTGCTTCCTTATTGGAAATATCCGTATTCAAAACCTCAATATTAACCATTGTATTTACTAAATCCTGATCCAAAGACGCAATCTCCGCATTCAGTGATTCGATCTGAGCTCCCAAATCATTAATATAACTGTATGTAGCATCCAGCTGACTGCTAGTATATGCCGCTTCTTCTCTTAATTCTTCTTCTCGTGATGCACTAACAGTCATCACCTGACTTGCACTTATTAAGAGTGCCAATGTTAAGCACACAATTCTTTTCTTCATAATTCACACCCTTCGTAAATTTTCTGGACGGATATTTAATATATCCGTAACATTTTCTTTACTTCTCCTACATATTAACACAATATTACAAAGGATGCAAGCCTAAAATTAATTTTTTTAAAAACTTTGTAACAATTTCGTTGCGTTTATTTTATATTATTCCGGGAGATGTTTCGATATGAAGGGCCAAAATCTATCAAGCTTAACACTATGTTTTCAGATTCTCAGCATATATTCACAGTTCCAATGCAACATATATTCACAGTTCCAATGCAATCTTCATCATACTATGAAAGCTCTCCTGCCTTTCCTTCGCGCTTAGGGATTCCTTCCGGTACAGATGGTCTGAGATTGTCAACAGACACAGGGCCTGTTTTCCTGCTCTGGCCGCATTCATATAGAGAGCAGCCGCTTCCATTTCAACACATAAAACTCCCATCTTCTTCCACTGCTCACTGCTCACTTCATTGTAAAAAACATCGCTAGAAAGAATATTTCCCACATGCACAGGCGTCCCTTGTCTCCTCGCCACGTCCACAGCCTTTTCCACCAGCTCATAGCTGGCAATCGGCGCAAAGGTTCCCGGAAGCTGATACTGATGAGCATAATTGGAGTCTGTGCATGCCCCCAGACCTACGACCACATCCATCACTCTCAGATCATCCTGAATTCCACCGGCAGAACCAATTCGAATGATCTTATCCACATCATAAAAGTGAAACAGCTCATAGGAATAGATGCCAATAGAAGGCATTCCCATACCGCTTCCCATGACAGAGATCTCCTTACCATGATAGGTACCTGTATATCCAAACATATTTCTTACAGTATTAAAGCAGATGGGATTTTCCAAGTAAGTCTCCGCTATCACTTTTGCCCGAAGCGGATCTCCAGGCATCAGCACAGTTTTGGCTATCTCTCCCAGTCTGGCTCCGTTGTGCGGCGTCGGTGTCATTTCCATTTCCATTACCTCCTGACTCTCTCTTTCTCCCCAGCTTACAAAAACACATGCACTCCTCAAAGAATGTCTTTCGTGCCTTTATTCGCTGAAAGTATCTGTCTCCATTATACAAAAATACCGCTGCAAAAGAAAGACTCTTTTGCAGCGGCACGCCATTGTTTCTCCCTTGCCACTCTCTTCTGCGTCTGCCACCTTTATACTTCTCCAAACAAATCAGCTAGAATCTCGGCAGCATCCATGCTTAGATATCCATCTGGATCAGACAGTACAGAACTCTTCCAACGCATCGTGTTACATCCGCTGAAATAGGTAGCGTAACCTGTAGAACTGCCCAGTCCAAATTTATTTACAGTACTTGAATAATATTTTTTCATATATTTCCTAGCGAGTGAAATCGCCTCGCTGCTGTAATTGCCTGAAGGAGTAGGCGTTCCCGCAATCTGTACGCATGGAGGCGTAGAATGGACGATCACATAACTGCCATCATCACATTGTCCTAACACGATCCATGCATGTCCCGGACTGCTGGCCACATCCCCAGCCTTAAACTGGCCACGGTAATTATTCTTTTTCAAGGTCGCCTGCGTCCGTTTGGTTCCCCATCCAAAACCAGCGTAAGTCGCTGCCACTGAGTCTGCACTGGTAGCATATCCTGCCCCAACACCACTCTTCGTCTGCATGACGTTGTAGGTAGACCAGGCTACAAAGCCCGAACAATCCAGTCCTTTTGCTCTGGTAGCCACACTCAAATCTCGATAATCATTATAGTCATAGGAACCTGAATTTGCGTCATACCACTGTTTCCATTTCGGATACAGTCCTTTGTATGTGACCGTGGGCTGAGCCCATCCGCCACCCCATACATACAAGGTGGAACCTACCGGCTTCAAAGCATTTAGCAGATAATTCTTCACCGTCTTGGAAGAAGTAGGTTGCTCTGCTGAACCTTCCGACGGCTCCTTAATCAACACTCCATTACTGGAAAACTCATATTTTTTTCCGTCTATCGTCTGCTTTCCGGTTGCCATCACACCATCGCTGAAGAAATAGCGTCTCTCACCTTTTCCATTCTTCATCCAACAGTCAAATACACGGTAACCATTCTTTATGTAGTAATAATCACCGTCAATTTTCAAATAGCCTTTCATCACTCGGATACCGGTCTTCTGGTAATAATATCGGAACTTTGTCTTTCCAAACTGGGCCCAGCCCTTTACCATCTCTCCGTAGGTGTCCTTCATTTTACTAAAATATCTGGCATCACCTTTTGCATTCTTTACCTCACCGGTGCGCATCTTTCCAGTACTCTGGTGGAACCAGTAGGTTTTATCCCCCTGATAAAGCCATCCACTGTGACGAACACCATCTGTCCCAAAATAGTACCGGGAACCGTTGATATTCCACCAATTAGTCGCCATGACGCTTCTGCTGCTGAAATAATAGGTCTTACCGTCAATGGTCTTAAAAGCTTTTTTCACTGCTTTTCCATTAGACTGAAAATAGAGATAGTAAGTTTTTCCGCCGCTGACATTCTTTCCCCAGGTATTGGTCCTCATGGCTCCGTCTGTTCCAAAATAATACCAATAGCCACTGATCCACTTACATCCTGTTGTCATCAACTTTGTAGAAGGATTGAAATAATACTTTTTCTTTCCTATAGTCTGCCAGCCAGTGCAAGCTTTTCCGTTCTTGTAATAGTACTTTCCCTTGGCCGTAGTCTCCCAACCACTCTTGGTCTTCGTGGCCGCCTGTACCTCTGATGTCGTCGTCTGCAAAGTTACCCCGCCGGCGAAAAATAGCATCAGTAAAAGCAGACACCAGAATTTCCAATTACGTTTTCGCTTTCCCATAAAACTTTTTCCATCCTCTTCAAAATTCTTTTCATTTTCTTTTTGATTTTATGTACTTTTTTTTAAAGTTTTTACAAGTGTATTACATTTCTGTGATCTTATTATAGACCGATCTGGACCAAAGTGTCAATAAAAAAAAGACCTTTGTTAGATTTCCAACATAATTGAAAATTACCAAAGGTCTTTTTTGTTAGATTTTCACATTTTTCCTAAAATTACCTCAAATACCAAATCCCATCTGTGTATCGGAATCCTCTCTAGATTACAGCAAATGGCTACGAAGCTCTTCCGCACTCTTCGGGCTTAAATAAGCTGGAGGCACATCAAATACCGTCTTACACCCTGACTGTCCCTCCTGGCTGAAACGGTATGCTGCTCTGGCAAAAGCCGCTATGACAGAAGAAGTAAACTGAGGATTTGAATCCAATTTCAAGCTGTATTCAATCACATGATGATTCTCGTCCTCCCAGCCTGTACTTCCCGTGCGAATCACAAAACCGCCATGCGGAATTCCGCTGTGATCTCTTTTCATCTCCTCCTCAGTGATAAAATGCACAGTGGTGTCATATTCATCAAAGTAGTTCGGCATTGTCTTGATCTCATTTTCAATCCGCGCTAAGTCCGCACCTTCCTCAGCCACCACAAAGCACTCTCTTTTGTGTTTCTGACGAGTCGTCAGCTCAGGATTCTCCCCTCTACGGACAGCCTCTAAAGCTTCCTGAACCGGAATCGTATACTGTTTTCCATCCTTTACCCCGTCAATTCTGCGGATTGCGTCAGAATGGCCCTGGCTAACTCCTTTGCCCCAGAATGTATAATCTCTTCCCTCTGGAAGAATACAGTTGGCATACAGGCGGTTCAAGGAGAACATTCCTGGGTCCCATCCACAGGAAATAATTGCTACTTTATTATGCTCCCTTGCGGCTTTGTCCACTGCTGCAAAATGCTCCGGGATTTTTGCATGGGTATCAAAACTGTCCACCACATGGAACCACTTTACATACTCCGGCGTCTGTCTTGGAAGATCCGTAGCACTGCCACCGCACAAAACCAACACATCGATCTCATCTTTAAAATTCTCGATCTGGCTTACCGAGTAGACTGGCACTCCTTCTGTCAAAATCTTTAAAGATGCCGGCTCTCTTCTGGTAAATACAGCTTTCAGCTCCATGTCTGGGTTATGCTTCACTGCGCACTCAATTCCTCGGCCTAAATTTCCATAGCCCAGGATACCAATACGAATAGTCATAGTTCTTCCTCCTGCTTATCCATCTTTTTTCTTTTAAATTGTACTGGATGTCTCAGGAGTTGTCAATTCAAACCACTTTTCTCCTTATTCCGGCTGTCTGGTAGGAACAAATTTCGCACGGTTCATCAGTGGATGTTGAAGCTTAATCGCTCCCTCATCCTGCCTCGGACATGACATCACGCAAGCTCCGCAGTAATAACACTCCCCTGGATAAGCCACAATCGGCGGCTTTCCCTTCTCAGGGTTTGGAATCAAGATATCCACCTGGCACACTTTTGCACAGCGGTTACAGCCAATGCACTGTGTCTCATCAAACAGAATTGGACGAACACTGCATGGCACTGGTGTTACAGTCATATCAATTTTCTTCACGTCTAGCCACCTCCTCGATATACTCCTGGTTTCTCTTCTCATATTCCTCTTTGAGATTTCCAAAATATCCCAGAGGCACGCTTCCCTCTATAATCTTTCCATTCTCCTGACGAATCGTTATGATTCTCTTATCTTCTTCCGGATCCATCTGAGGATAATCACTTCTTTGGAAAAACAGAGGAGCTGAACTGGATTTTCTTGCTATGCAGGCATGGAGAATCAGTTTCGCTACATCCAAAATGTCAAACACTTCATGGGCTCTCATCAGTTCATGAGGATTTTCGCAGGAAATCTGAGGTACGATATCTTTTTCAAAGCTTTCCAGCAAATCCAACCCCTCCTTCAAAAGATCATCACATTTCACGCCACCACAGTAATTTTGCATAGCCTTTGCGATCGCCATATTCAGCTCTCTCCAGTCCATGCCTTCCTCCCGATACAGAGGCGCAAACAGACGTGCTCTCTCCCGATCGGCTTCCCCCGCATCATAGTCTTCCAACTGCACGGTGTCTGTGTAATCCGCAGCTTTTCTTCCCGCATAATGTCCCGTACAGCAGGCAAATCCTGCACAGTCTGATGCAAAAAGCTGATCTCCTGCTGCATAGATACCATCAATATTCGTCTTCATATCCCAGTCATTGAGAATACCGCCCGGAGCTCCGAACAGTTGCCTCTCCTGGTCCAGAAAACTTGCTGACTGCCAGCCAGTTCCATAAGACTGAAGCATATGCTTCGTAGGATCAAAGCCCCGGTCGTTATAGTTTTTCAAAATCGGAATTTTGGTCTTTCCTTCTTCTCCTACCATCATCCCCCAGATCACTTTCCGCTCAAATTCCGGCATACGGCTTAAATCTGCATAGAACGGCAATTGATAACCTCTCTTCATCAGTTCTTCAAAATCCACAGTCTCTGGTCCTCTGAACTCATATTTCGGATTGTCAATCACGCCACCTTTCAAAAAGAATTTTTGCCCCTTTGCAGGATAATAACGCTCTGAAACCGTCTTCAACTCATTGCCATCCCTGTCCACATAAGGAATCTCCACACCTCTAGCATCCACCATGGTAGCTGCATACCAGGTATTATGGTTATTTCCCGCTCCGTATGGCGGAAAGCTCCTGCCTGCTGCCGAGAACTCTCCACGAACAGACTTCTCCATCAGTGCAAATTCTATACCAGCTCGGAATCCCATCGCATGGCCACTTCCGATACTCTGTGGCGGACGAAACTCACTAAGCCCCATCATATCGGAATTGAACAGCCAGATTCTAGCTGGTCTGGACATGGTCAAAATCGTAGCCTTTGCCTTAAAAATCAAGAACTTTCCCGTATGTACGTTCATCCCCATCGCACCGATTCCACGTTTCTTTCCGTCTACTGTCTTCGTGAGCAGAGCGGTCGCTTCTGTGCGGTCGTAAATTCTCACCCCGACACGCTCCAACTCTTTTTTCAGAGCTGGCTTAAACGTAGAACCCCAAATACGCAAGGTGAATTTATTCTTATAGTCGTAGGCAAACATCAGCTTCGTCTTATCATCTCTGAATTCGGCTCCCTTGAACTCATCTTCCGTATCTCTGATCTTTCCTCCGTAGGACTCTACATCCAGCATTCGGTCATAGCCTTCCCTACAGGTGATATAATGAGCGATTCCGTTGGAGTAATAATCCTGTTCTTCCACGTAAGCCTCTGCGATTTCCTCAGGAGTCACCTGAGAACAAGGGTTCGTGCAGGCTGACTCCCAGTGATCCACTCCGGTACCTGCAGACCCGCTTCTCTCCGTAGCTCCCTTCTCCACGAGAATGACCGACTTGCCTTTCTGGGCTGCGGCGATAGCCGCAAAACAGCCTGCAAGACCGCCTCCCAATACCAGAACGTCACATTCAGCCACTTCCTCCTGTCCCACCTCATTAGGATAGGGCCATTGATAAGTCTTCATACCTTTTCCTCCTTTTTTGCCTCACGTTCCCGAGGCCTTTTGCGATGTCAAACATGCTCTGCCTTCTTACTGTTTTTTATTTTACTCTACTTCTATATGTTTTGCAATACACATTTTGCAAAATATATAATGCAAAATGCCTGTTGAACGAACTTCCCCTTTATGGTATAATGCCTTCAATAAACAAGAATCATTTTATCATTTTGAAAGGTGGCACGACCATGGCTCTAAACCGCAGCACATTATCCGAACAAATCTACGAAATTCTTCGCAACGATATTCTGACTCAAAAAATTCCCTGTGGTGAGAAGCTAACTCTCAATACACTAAAAGAACGCTTTCAGGTAAGTTCCACACCCATCCGCGACGCTTTGACTCGTCTGGAAAAAGATGGACTCCTTCAATATTATTCCAATATCGGCGTCAATGTGATTGATTTAAACGCCAAAGATTTAAAAGAATTATTTACCTTTATGGGAGATTTAGATGCCCTCGCTATTCGTTATGCATCAGGCTATCCCCAGCAGCAGGAAGTTCGTCGCGCCCTGATTCAGAATCTGGAAGAAACCCAAAAATATCTGAATACCTCTGACATCAGGCAATGGCGTTCCTGTTCCGATGGCCTTCACCTTGTTTTTTATCAATACTGCGATAATTCTCGGCTGTGTTCCTCGGCACTTCAAATGCGCAGCCAGATTACGATTTATTCGAACCGTTATGAACGAGAAGTGGAAAACCGGGAAAAAGTATTTGAGGAACACCAAAAAATTGCCTCCGCTTTTCTAAACGGTGACATCGAGGGAGCAGTAAAAAAAATGCAGAGCCATCTGCAAGATTCTTTAGCGCAGGCTTTATGTCTTCTGTAAACAGTTATGCTTTAGAAAAGAGTTTTCTCGCATTATCGTAGCAAAGTATTTCCCATAACATAAAAGAACGCCGCGCCATCTCTATCAAACCTGCGAATCAGCTGATTTGACGGAGGACGGCACGGCGTCCTTTTTATTTAGAATGTATTTTTTGTCAGCTCCACAAGCGGTCCAATGCCGCACCAAAAGCCTCTCATCTGTCTTTGGAATAAAACTTCTCTGTATGATTCATATACCTGCGCAACAAAAGCACAAACCCCACAGTAATCAAAATTCCTTTTAAGATACTAGAAATGCTGATACTCCACCAAATTCCATTCAGTCCCAAAACCGTAGCCGACAAGGCAACTGCCATCGGAATTCTAGCCACTGTCAGAACAATTCCCGTAGCCGCAGGAAAAACCGGTCTTCCAAGTCCTTGAAACGCTCCGCTTGACGTGATTTCCATACACATAAACAACTGTGAAAATCCTATAATTCTCAGATAATCCACACCCATAGGCAAAATATCTGCCTCTGTGATAAAAATTCGGAAAAACACCTGCGGAATACAAATTAAAGCTAAACTTGTACAAATTCCCCACACTGTGATGATCCCAGCCGCAGTATAATATCCTCGGCGAATTCTCTCCTTTTTTCCCGCTCCAAAATTTTGCGCTGTAAAAGCGTTTACCGCCGACGCAAAACCATCGGCTGTCATCCAGGAGATCG
>UMIN01002070.1_pt1 | contig 11019 bp, 6 predicted proteins | sample 1965811 | NCBI WGS metagenome assembly UMIN01 (sample SAMEA4836123, study PRJEB28245) | human gut metagenome | biome: gut microbiome; material: fecal sample | place: Denmark | collected 2008
CTGTCCGCCGATATCAAGGATGCAGTCTACCTCAGGGTCAAAAAAGGCGGCGGCATAATAATGGGAAACTGTTTCCACTTCTCCCTCGTCAAGGAGAAGGGCTGCTTTGATCAGAGCTTCTCCGTATCCTGTGGAACAGGCATAGGCAATATGGGCATCCTCTGGCAGCTGTGAATAAATTTCCTGAATAGAGCGGATGGCAGTATTCAGAGGGCTTCCGTTATTGCTGCTGTAAAAAGAATAAAGAAGGCTGCCGTCTTCGCCTACAAGAGCGGTTTTTGTGGTGGTGCTTCCGGCGTCAATGCCAAGATAACAGTTTCCGCTGTAAGTGGAGAGATCACCGGTGGCTACCCGGTAAGAGCTCTGGCGTTCTGTAAATTCCCTGTAATCCTCTTCTGAAGAAAAAAGAGGCTCCATACGCTCTACTTCAAAATCAAGCTTAATGGAATGGCGGAGACGGTCTTTTAAGTCAGTGAGAGAAACTGCCACTTCCTTCTTTGCATTGAGAGCAGAGCCGATGGCTGCAAAAAGATGAGAATTTTCCGGCACAATGGTGTGTTCCTCATCCAGCTTCAGAGTACGGATAAAGGCAGCTTTCAGCTCTGATAAAAAGTGCAGCGGACCTCCCAGAAAAGCCACATGACCTCTGATGGGCTTGCCGCAGGCAAGACCGGAAATAGTCTGGTTGACAACTGCCTGAAAAATAGAGGCAGAAAGATCTTCCTTGGTGGCGCCCTCATTGATCAGAGGCTGAATATCTGTTTTTGCAAAAACACCGCAGCGGGCTGCAATGGGATAGAGAGCCTTATAATTTTTTGCATACTCATTCAGACCAGGGGCGTCTGTCTGAAGCAGAGATGCCATCTGATCGATAAAAGAGCCTGTACCTCCGGCACAGATTCCATTCATACGCTGTTCGATATTTCCGCCTTCAAAATAAATGATCTTGGCATCCTCACCGCCAAGCTCAATGGCAACATCTGTCTGTGGAGCCATTGTCTGCAGGGAGGAGGAAACAGCGATTACTTCCTGGACAAACGGGATCTCCAGATGATTGGCAAGAGTCAGACCTCCGGAACCGGTGATCACCGGATGAAGGGTACACTCGCCAAGCTTATCATATGCCTTCTGGAGAAGATCGGCCAGAGTTTCCTGAATGTTTGCAAAATGTCTCTGATAATCGGCAAACAACAGGGTTTGATTTTCATCAAGAATCGCAATTTTTACGGTGGTAGATCCGATATCAATTCCTAATGTATATGTATTCATAAAATGTGAGTCAGCCTCCTCGTGTCGTATCTGTTGTAGATCTGTCAAATATTCTTTCTTATTATAAGTAAACGATAAGATAAAGATTCCGTAACATTATACGACAAAGTTTTTAAAATGACAATGTATAACTTTCACAATTTGTAAGGGTAAACAGGCGTGGGATTCTGAAAAACAGATAAAAATAATCTGATTTTGATATGTGAAAATATATCGGTCGTTTATAGGGCGCGATCTATCACAGTACAAACAGCAGGATTTCCTCCGGCTGCGTACTTTACTTTTTATGCAATACAAGTTATACTGAAAAACAGTAAAAATATTACCGCAGAAAGAGGAAGCAGAACTATGGCAGAATATAAGTTGCTGAAAACAGAGGGGCGTGCAAAAAGAGCAGAGTTTCATACGGTCCACGGTACCATACAGACCCCTGTATTTATGAATGTAGGAACCATCGGCGCCATTAAAGGCGCGGTGTCCACCATGGATCTTCATGAGATTGGAACTCAGGTAGAGCTTTCCAATACCTATCATCTTCATGTGCGCCCTGGTGATAAAGTGGTAAAACAGCTTGGCGGGCTTCACAAGTTTATGGTATGGGACAAACCGATCCTGACAGATTCCGGTGGTTTCCAGGTGTTTTCCCTTGCCAAGCTCCGCAAGATCAAGGAGGAGGGCGTTCATTTCCAGTCCCATATTGACGGACATAAAATCTTTATGGGTCCGGAGGAAAGTATGCAGATCCAGTCCAATCTTGCATCCACCATTGCCATGGCCTTTGACGAATGTCCAAGCAGTGTTGCAGACAGAGATTATGTGCAGAAATCCGTAGAGAGGACTACCCGCTGGCTTGCCAGATGCAAAACAGAAATGGCAAGGCTGAACAGTCTGCCGGATACCATCAATAAGAATCAGCTTCTTTTTGGCATCAATCAGGGCGCCATTTATGAAGATATCCGTATTGAGCATGCAAAAGAAATTGCAAAAATGGATCTGGACGGTTATGCAGTAGGCGGACTTGCAGTAGGAGAAACTCATGAAGAAATGTATCGGATCCTGGATGCAGTGGTTCCGTATCTGCCTCAGAACAAACCCACCTATCTTATGGGGGTGGGAACACCTGCCAATATCATTGAAGGCGTAGACAGAGGCGTGGATTTCTTTGACTGCGTATATCCAAGCCGAAACGGACGTCATGGCCATGTGTATACCAATCATGGAAAAATGAACATGTTCAATGCAAAATATGAACTGGATACAAGACCGATAGAAGAAGGCTGTCAGTGTCCGGCCTGCCGTCATTACAGCAGAGCCTATATCCGTCATCTTCTGAAAGCAAAGGAGATGCTGGGAATGCGCCTCTGCGTTCTCCATAATCTGTATTTTTATAATCACATGATGGAGGAGATCAGAGAAGCTCTTGATGAAGGCAGATTTGCAGAATATAAGAAAATGCGACTGGAAGGCTTCCTCAGAGGAGAATAAAAACTGTATAAATAAAATACAGAAATAGAAAAAAAGCAACAAAAACACTTGAAGAAATTCTTATTTTTGTGTATGATGTGTTATAATGCTTCCGGACAGGGAAGCAGGTAAGACAGTCAGGAAACAGGAGGAAACAAAATGGAAGCAAGCGGAGCTGCAAGTATGGGCATGATGATCATTTGGATGGTAATCATCTTTGGAATTATGTATTTCCTGATGATCCGCCCTCAGAAAAAAGAGCAGAAAAGACTTCAGGCTATGCTGAACAGTATGGAAGTAGGCGACAGCGTTGTAACAACAAGCGGTTTCTACGGTGTTGTTATTGACATGACAGAAGAAGACGTTATTGTAGAGTTTGGAAACAACAAAAACTGCCGTATTCCTATGAGAAAACAGGCAATTGCAGAAGTAGAGAAAGCTGAGCAGGCAACTGCATAACGAAAAATAGGCACCGGGTGACCGGTGCTTATTTTTTTGGAAAAATTTCCTGATACATATATGTGAATATTTGGTGTTATCTTCGTCATAAAGAATTTTAATTTAGTCTTTTTATTGAAAATGACTAAATTAAATTGTAAATGATAAAAAGATATCCCATCTTTTACAATTTGAGAAATAAAAAAGCTACAACCAGTAGTTTATAAGGCTTGGTGAAGGATTATTTATTTTACAACTGTCAAACTTCTGTGTTTTGTGTAGATTGAAAAATTCACTTTTTCGTGATATATTTTATCTATATTTATTAAAAATAGTGGAGGGATGGCATGGCGGTCAGCTACAAAAAATTATTTCATTTACTGATAGAAAAAAATATGACAAACGCACAGTTGCAGCAGGAGGCTGGCTTCTCAGCCAATATTATCACACGGCTGAAACGCAATGGGTATGTTTCTCTCGAAAGTATAGAAAGTATATGTCGTGTTCTGAACTGTGGCGTTGACGATATTCTGGAATTTTTACCAGAGGATAATGGAGGAAGAGAAAATGGTTGATACCAAAAAGGAACAGGAACGTGATGAATTGCACCGTGCAATATGGGCGATTGCAGATGAACTGCGTGGAGCAGTCGATGGTTGGGACTTTAAAAATTACGTTCTTGGTACGATGTTTTATCGCTATATTTCCGAAAACCTGTGTAATTACATAAACAGCGGTGAGGCTGATGCAGGTAACATTGGATTTGATTTTGCGAAAATATCAGATGAGGATGCAGAAGAAGCTAGAGAAGGATTGGTTGAAGAAAAAGGATTCTTCATTCTGCCCAGTGAGCTGTTCTGCAATGTACGTGCGGATGCTGCGAATGACGAAAATTTAAACGAAACATTGGAGCGTGTGTTCCGACATATAGAAGAATCTGCACAAGGAAGCGAGTCGGAAAGTGATTTTGCCGGATTATTCGATGATTATGATGTAAACAGCAATAAATTGGGTGCTACAGTTGCAAAACGTAATGAAAAACTCGTGAAACTTCTGAATGGTGTGGGTGAAATGAATCTGGGAGATGTGAAAGACCACTCTATTGATGCGTTTGGTGATGCATATGAGTACCTTATGACCATGTATGCCTCGAATGCCGGAAAATCTGGTGGGGAATTCTTTACTCCGGCAGATGTGTCTGAATTACTCACACGACTTGGTACTGTAGGAAAAACAGAAATCAATAAAGTATATGATCCGGCGTGTGGATCTGGTTCACTACTTTTGAAAGCTGAGAAAATTCTTGGCAAGGACGCTATTCGTAATGGATTTTACGGTCAGGAAATCAATATCACAACTTACAACCTGTGTCGTATCAATATGTTTTTGCATGATGTTGGATTCGATAAATTTAACATTGCATGTGAGGATACATTGCTTGCACCACAGCACTGGGATGATGAACCGTTTGAATTAATAGTATCCAATCCACCATATTCTATAAAATGGGCAGGAACAGATAATCCATTGTTGATTAATGACCCAAGATTTTCTCCTGCCGGAGTGCTTGCACCGAAAAGTAAGGCAGATATGGCATTTGTCATGCACAGTCTGTCGTGGCTTGCGTCTAATGGAACTGCTGCCATCGTATGCTTTCCGGGAATTATGTATCGTGGTGGTGCAGAGCAGAAAATCCGTAAATATCTTGTGGACAATAACTATGTGGATTGCATTATTCAGTTGCCGAGTAATCTGTTCTTTGGCACTTCGATTGCAACTTGTATTATGGTGATGAAAAAGAACAAAACAGATAATAAGACTCTGTTTATTGATGCTACAAGCGAGTGCGTGAAAGTTACCAACAATAATAAGCTGACACCAGAAAACATTGACCGTATTGTCGATGTATTCGCAAAACGGGAAGAAGTGAAGCATTTTGCACATCTGGCGAGTTATGAGGAAGTATCCGGAAATGATTATAATTTGTCTGTGTCTACGTATGTTGAAGGCGAAGATACTAGAGAGAAAATTGATATTGTGAAGCTGAATGCAGAAATTAAGGAAATTGTTGCTCGTGAGCAGGTACTCCGTGATGAGATTGATAAAATCATTGCAGAAATCGAGGTGGACGCATGGGCAGATTAGATGAGTTGATTGAGGAACTTTGCCCTAATGGGGTGACAGTGAAAAAATTGCGTGAAGTTTCATATATGCAAAGAGGAACATCATTGACAAAAGCTAAAGCTGTTGAAGGAGATATACCGGTAATATCGGGTGGCAAGGAGCCAGCTTTTTATTGTAATTCTTCAAATCGGGATGGAGAAACTATAACTGTTGCGGGGAGTGGAGCAGGTGCAGGATATGTTCAGTATTGGAATATTCCTATTTTTGCAAATGATTGCTTCACTGTTAAAGGAAATGAATTTACAGAAACCAAATATTTGTATTATTTTATGACAAATATACAAGATAAAATCTCTGATACAAAAAAGGGAGGTGGAGTTCCTCATGTCCACATCTCCGATGTGGAGAACTTTAGCTTGCCTGTACCTCCTCTGGAGGTACAACGTGAAATAGTCCGCGTGCTGGACTCTTTCACGTTACTTACAGCCGAGCTTACAGCCGAGCTTACAGCTCGGAAGAAACAGTATGAATTTTACAGAGATAAATTACTCTCTCATGATAGAAACTATCCGATGAAGCCACTTGCTGACTTGGGAAAATGGTCTGGTGGAAAAACTCCATCTATGTCAGAAAAGAGTTTTTGGGAACAAGGTACGATTCCTTGGATTTCATCAAAAGACATGAAAGCATCAACATTGGTAGATACACAAGACCATATTACAGAAAAAGCAGTAAAAGAAGCATCTATGACAGTATATCCAGCAAATAGTATTGCTGTAGTAACAAGATCTGGAATTTTAAAGCATACTTTCCCAGTTGCTTATGTACCTTTTGAAACTACTATTAATCAGGATATAAAAATGCTTGTTGTTAATGAAGATATTCTTCCGAGATATGCATTTCATTTAATACAGGGAAAAGGAAAGGACATTCTGGTAAAAACAAAAAAACAAGGCGGAACAGTGGATTCTTTAGATTTTCAAAAGGTACTTGCATATAAAGTTCCAGTTCCATCTAAGGATATACAAAGCAGGTTAGTAGAGGTTCTTGATAACTTTGAGTTCATCTGCACTGACCTGAATATTGGCTTGCCAGCCGAAATTGAAGCTCGCCAGAAGCAATATGAATATTATCGTGATTTGCTCTTGACATTTGCTGAAAAAGGCAGCACGCTTATGACAGACAGACAGACAGACAGACAGACAGACAGACAGACAGAGCTGAGCGCCATTAAGCTCATTCAGTATGTGTTTGGCTATGTTACACTGCCGATGGGAAGTTTATTTGATTTTCGTAATGGACTGAGCAAGGGAAAGAATTTCTTTGGCTCAGGTATTCCTTTTATCAGATACACGGATGTTTATAATAACAGATTTCTTAAGGAAGAGGATATTACCGCACTGGTTGAGTGTACGCCTGTTGAAATTGAAAAACTGGGAGTTCATCGTGGAGATGTGTTTTTTACAAGAACATCAGAGACAGCAGAAGATATTGGTTGGTCATCGGTAATGCTTGATGATATCGGGGATTGTGTTTTTAATGGGTTTACCATTAAAGCAACTCCGAAAACAAATTATTTGTTGCCGGAATATTGTGCATATTGTTTCGCCACAGAAGATTTCAGAAAGTATGTTACAAGCCATTGTGCATTTACAACCAGAGCATCTTTAACAGGAAAAACGATTGCTGAGTATCAGCTTGCTATTCCGAGCATGGAAAAACAGCAGGAGATTGTAAATGTGTTGAATAAGTTTCATAGCCTCTGCAATGATCTATCCACAGGACTTCCAGCAGAGATTGAAGCACGTCAGAAGCAGTATGAATATTACAGGGATAAGCTGTTATCTTTTAAAGAATTACCAAAGTAAGGAGGCGAGGATGTGCCATACTTTAATATTGTAGCGGAGACATCGGAGAACACCGTTGTCACAGAATATGAGCCAGTGAAAAAACGTTCTGACAGTTATCAGAGCGAAGTAGAACTGGAACAGGAATTTATCCGTCTGCTCTGCGAACAGGGATATGAGTATCTGCCTATTCACACGGAGAAAGATCTGATTTCCAATCTCCGTAAAAAATTAGAGGAACTGAACAATTATCAGTTTTCAGACACAGAGTGGGATGCTTTTTTCAAAAATGCTGTTGCGAACCCCAATGAACATATTGTGGAAAAGACTCGTAAGATACAGGAGGATAATGTCCAAGTTCTGACACGTGATGATGGTTCTTCCAAGAACATTACGCTTATAGATAAAAAGAACATTCATAATAACAGGTTGCAGGTCATCAATCAATACAAGGTGAATGCTGACCCAGGCAGCAGAGAGGGCAGCCTGGGCTGTGTGATTGGTACAGAGAATGGTGCAAAGCATGATAACCGCTATGATGTTACAGTATTAGTCAATGGTCTGCCGCTTGTGCATATTGAACTGAAGCGCAGAGGTGTTGCCATCCGTGAGGCATTCAACCAGATCAACCGTTACCAGAGGGACTCTTTTTGGGCGGGGTGCGGACTGTATGAGTATATCCAGATTTTTGTTATATCCAATGGAACAAATACAAAGTATTATTCCAACAGCACCAGACGGAATGCAGAAAAGGAACATGAGAAGCGTGGAGCAAGTAAGACTAAGACCAGTAACAGCTTTGAGTTTACCTGCTTCTGGGCAGATGCCAATAACCGTGTGATTCCAGATTTGATTGACTTTACAAAGACTTTCTTCGCAAAGCATACAATTCTGAATATTCTTACGAAGTATTGTATTTTTACATCGGAAGATATGCTGATGGTCATGCGTCCGTATCAGATTACAGCTACGGAGCGAATTCTCAATCGTATCGAAATTGCCAATAATTATAGGAAGTACGGCAGTGTCGAGGGTGGTGGTTACATCTGGCATACCACAGGTTCTGGAAAGACACTGACTTCATTTAAAACGGCAAGACTGGCATCGAAACTGCCGTATATTGATAAGGTACTGTTTGTGGTTGACCGTAAAGATCTGGATTACCAGACTATGAAAGAATATGACCGTTTTGAAAAAGGTGCAGCCAATAGCAATACATCGACTACCATATTAAAACGGCAGTTGGAAGACCCAGATGCGCATATCATCATTACCACAATTCAGAAACTGGCTACCTTTATAAAAAAGAATCCGGGACATGAAGTTTATCTGAAACATATCGTTATTATTTTTGACGAGTGCCATCGCAGCCAGTTTGGGGATATGCACACTGCTATTGTAAAAAATTTTAAGAAATATCATCTGTTTGGATTTACAGGAACACCAATCTTCTCTGTTAATTCTGGCAGAGCCAAGAATCCAGAATTCTTTACTACAGGTCAGACCTTTGGAGATCAGCTTCACAGTTATACGATTGTGGATGCTATTAACGATAAAAATGTTCTTCCATTCCGGGTTGATTATATTAAAACGATGGATGTGGAGGAAGAAATCACAGATGAGATGGTCTGGGACATTAACCGTGAAAAGGTTATGATGGCTCCTGAGCGTATTCGCATTGTGACACAGTACATACTGGAACATTTTGACCAGAAGACGTATCGTGGGGATAAAACATACATATATAATGCGCTTACTAATATTTCAGAGGTAGTTTCTGCCAAGCGGGATGAGGTAGAGGAAATCAAGCAGAAACAGCGTATTAGTGGTTTTAATTCTATTTTTGCGGTATCGAGTGTTCCGATGGCAAAATTATATTATCAGGAATTCAAAAAGCAAATGGCAGCAGATCCGACCAAGAAATTGCGTGTTGCAACCATTTTCAGTTATGGTGCAAACGAAGAAGAATCGGATGGTATTCTGGATGAAGAAAATTCTGAAGATACCTCTGCACTTGATCAGCCGTCCAGAGAATTTCTGGAAGAAGCCATTAAGGATTATAATGAAATGTTCCATACGAATTACGATACCTCAAGTGATAAATTCCAGAATTATTATAAAGATGTGTCGCTTCGCATGAAAAATAAGGAATTGGATATCTTGATCGTAGTAAATATGTTCCTTACAGGTTTTGATGCCACAACCATGAATACGCTATGGGTAGATAAAAATCTGAAAATGCACGGACTGATACAGGCATTTTCTCGTACCAACCGTATTCTGAATTCTATTAAGACCTTTGGAAATATTGTGTGTTTCCGAAATCTGCAAAAGCGTGTGGATAGTGCCATTTCCCTGTTTGGGGATAAGAATGCCGGAGGTATTGTACTGCTACAGAGTTTTAAAGATTATTATTATGGATATGAGTCTATAGATGGTAAACCGATGCCGGGTTATGTGGATATGATGGAGGACTTGAATCATAAATTTCCGTTATCAGAACCGCAGATTATCGGAGAACAGAATCAAAAGGACTTTATTGCTCTGTTTGGTGCAATTCTCCGCATGAGAAATCTTTTGCTTTCTTTTGATGAGTTCAAGGGCAATGAGCTGATTTCTGAGCGTGATTTACAGGATTACCTCGGTCGTTATCAGGACTTGCGTGATGAGTGGAAACGCAAGCGTCAGGAAAGTACAGATATTACAGATGATGTGGTATTTGAAATTGAACTGATCCGGCAGATAGAAATTAACATTGATTATATCCTCATGCTTGTAAAGAAGTATCATGATACACACTGCGAAGACAAGGAAGTGCTGATAACCATCAATAAGGCGATTGATGCGAGCCCAGAGTTGCGCAGTAAGAAACAGCTCATTGAAACTTTTATTGCAGGAATCAATGATGTGGATGATGTCATGAATGAGTGGCATGAATTTGTGGTGGCACAGCGTGATCATGACCTTGATGTTATCATTAAGGAAGAAAAACTGAAGCCAGAGGATACCCGAAAGTTCATAGAAAATGCGTTTCGGGACGGCGAAATTAGAACAGTCGGAACTGACATAGATAAACTTATGCCGCCTATATCCCGTTTTGGTGGTGGTGGAAGAACCAAGAAAAAACAGGGAGTTATTGAAAAGCTGAAAACCTTCTTTGAAAAGTATTTTGGCATCGGAGGTTCGTCTACCTTTACAGAGCCAGAGCATAAAACAGTGGTATATGATTTGGATGGTCAGGAAACGCTGTCGATGGTAGCAGAAGAAAAAACTCCATACGGAAAGCAATCATAAATGAATTGAGTACACGAGAAATTCAGTATTTTGCTATAGAGAATAAAGATAAAAATACACTAGGTGTTGGTGAGAACTGAGGCCCTTTTTTCTAAAAAAACAGTTGGGGTAGCTTGTGGTATATGACTTAGTCTAAGGAGAGTTGTGCAATGTATGATCATGTACAACTCTTTTTTTGATGGCTTTTTCGCTTTAACAGGTTGAAATCTTCCGCAAAGTGCGTTATTATAGTAACAATCCAAAAAGGAAAGGGATCTGCAGGGTGGTTTCCTGCGGAAAAAGGAAATAAGAAAATGGAATATAAAATTGCTTTGATTCCCGGCGACGGGATTGGACCGGAAATTGTAAGGGAGGCCAGAAAGGTTCTGGACGCTGTCTGCAGCAAATATGGTCATAAGTTTATTTACTCAGAGGTTTTGTTAGGCGGCGCTTCCATTGATGTGCATGGGGTGCCTTTGACAGAGGAAGCAGTAGAAACTGCAAAGGCTTCCGACGCAGTTCTGATGGGCTCCATTGGAGGGGATGCAAAGACCTCTCCCTGGTACCGGCTGGAACCATCCAGACGCCCGGAGGCTGGCCTTCT
>UMIN01010785.1_pt1 | contig 10965 bp, 7 predicted proteins | sample 1965811 | NCBI WGS metagenome assembly UMIN01 (sample SAMEA4836123, study PRJEB28245) | human gut metagenome | biome: gut microbiome; material: fecal sample | place: Denmark | collected 2008
CCCCGCAGCCAGAACTTCCACCACAGCTCCTTCACCACGGCCCACTTGTTTTTGTGCTTCAGGCCCAGCAGAGCCAGGGTGAGCACCAAGCAGTCCACCAGCAGGTTGGCGGGGGCAACGATCAAAAAGATCTGGGGAAAAAGCCAGAGAAGCCACACGGGAAAGAGCACGTTGTACAGGCGGATTTCCTTCTTCATGGAAGTTCCTCCTTCTCATTGTTGCGTTTTGTGTGGTTTTTACGCCACAGCGCCCCCAGAATATTGCCTGCCAGAGCGGGGATGGCGGTCATAAAGCAGTGAAACAGGGCGCTTTCGTTAAACAGCAGGTATACCAAGGGCAGATAGCACACAAAGCAGGCAATGGGGAACAGGGGACATACCCCCTGGCGCTTACCCAGGGACAGTCCGGCGCACAGGCTGGCGACGGGCAGGATAAGGTAGGGGTACACAAGTCCGGTGAGGGCGGGCAAGTCAACTCCCGCCGCCCGCTCGATCCCGCGCAGCCCCAGCGGAAGGGCGGTGCACAGCAAAAGGACAAAGGGCAGATAGGGCAGTGTTTCCCGCCACTTGAGGGGAGTGGGGCCAGGGTCCAGGCCCAGCAGCTCCCGCAGCTGAGCCACCTCCAAATACCACCCCGTCCAGCGGCCCAGCCAGATGAGCAGGTACAGCAAAAGCAGCAGGCTCTCCCAGAACAGCACGCCGCGTACATCCTTTGCCATGTTCAGCTCTACTACCAACAGGGCAAAAAAGGCGGCGGTGCATACGAAATGGCCCATAGAATGGAGCAGCAGCGCACGGCCGCTGTCCGCAAAGGGCTGGGTGGCTAGTCCCGCCATGGCGCCCAGTCCTACACAGGCCAATACCGCCAGAAATGAGCTCTCCCGGCTGTGTATCACGTAGGGGATCCAGATGATCCCCACCAACAGTCCCAGTGCACTGCCCAAAAGGATGCGCACCAGCAGCCTCCGTGTCTCTTGTTTCATCGTGTCCGCCTCCTCTCCAGCTGTAAGGCCTCTTTGATTTTCTTCACATACCGCCGGGACACATAGGCGTATCCTGCCTCTCCCAGGGTCATGCGGATTGTGCCGGTGAGGGACAGATCCACCGCCGTCACCTTGTCCAGATTGATGATCTCTCCGTTGGAGATGCGCACAAATTTTCCCCGGTCCAGCTGCTCTTCCAGCTCATACAGCCGCTCCCGCAGCAGATAGACCGTCCCGCCGTCCACCGTGGCATACACCCGCTTGTCCTGGGCGTAGCAGCGCACTACCTGGCTCTGGGGCAGCAGAGTCATGGTGGCCCCCTGCCAGCCCCGCAGGGGGGAGAGCTGTTCCGACTCCAGCCGCCGCACCAGCTCGTCCAGTTCCGGCGAGGGAGCGGGCGCCAGCACCACGATCCCGATCTCCTTGCGCTCCGGGTCCAGTTTCACTTCCACCTGCATTCCTTCGCCCCCTTTCTTGGCTTTAGTATAGACGAGAGCTTCTTCTCCGTCTACCGATTTTGGACGAATGGCCGTCAGCACAGGACAAACGGAGCGGGACAGCTTTCCCGTTGACAGTTTTCCGGCGGTGGGCTACAATAGAGGGGCTGTATCGCCAAACTGAATATGCGCCAGTAGCTCAATAGGATAGAGCGCGCCCCTCCTAACAATCGAACCGTTCGAATTCCGGAGCCTTGTATAATTGAATAAATTCTGTATATGCCCCCGTACCTCACCAGGATAGAGGGTCCGCCTCCTAAAAATCGAATCGTTCGAATCCTGGAGCCCTGCAAAATTGAATAAATTCTGTATAAGCCCCCGTAGCTCAGTTGGATAGAACGGTCGCCTCCTAAGAATATGCTAATCACGGACCAAATGATTTTTTGAAATCTGAAGTCCGGTTCGAATGGAGTCGCGATTTCGGCGTTTTTCTAACGCCGGGGAAGAGGAACATTTTTAAGCAAATTGCTTTCAAGGGGCAAAAATCCATTAGCAAAATGACCGTTTTTCTAATGGATTTTCCCTCTGAAATATAGATCGTCACCTTGGACGAAACGTGAAAAACCGCGTAAAATCAAGGAAATTTCATAGATGTCTCTGTAGCTCAGCAGGATAGAGCGTCCGCCTCCTAAAAATCGAATCGTTCGAATCCTGGAGCCCTGCAAAATTGAATATTTTCTGTATAAGCCCCCGTAGCTCAGTTGGATAGAGCGGTCGCCTCCTAAGCGACAGGCCACTGGTTCGAACCCAGCCGGGGGTGCCAAAAATGACCGCTGTAAGCCGTTTTTTGATGGTTTACAGCGGTTTTTGTTATCATTTCCTCAGAGCGTTCTTGCCACTCCGCCGGAACAATTTTATACATTTTCCGCTGTATGCCTGCTAATTGGCTTCGAACTATTTTTCTGACCTTGCTAATAAAAAACGTCGATTTGCTAATACGATTTTCCCGCCCTATTTTTCGGATGGGGCCGACGCCAGCAATGCGGCCAGTGTGTTGGCCAGTTCCGGCGACTTGCGAAGCTGTTCTACCAGGGCCTCCAAATCCAATGTGGCGGGCGCCGGTTCCTTCGGTTCCTCCGGGGGCCGAACCGAACGCAGGTCAGGATTGGCATAGAAGGCGCTCTCAAACTTCTGGGCGTTGATCTTGCGGTCCTCGTCCAGAATGTGCGCATACACGCTGGTGATCATGTCGATCTGAGCGTGGCCCGTATCACCCTGGGTGGCCTTCAGGTCGCCGTGGTTCAGCTTTAACTTATAGGTGGTACTGGAATGGCGTAGGGAGTGAAAGACCACTTTGGGCAGCCCCGCTTTCTCCCGCAGCTTCTCAAACGACTTCAGGATGATACGGTCCTCACAGGGGCGGCCATTGGCCAGTGCCACCACCAAATCGTAGTCCTGATACTCGTCGCGGAGCAGCGCCCGCAGCTCGTCTTGCGCGGATTTCCATTCCCGCAGGATGTAAGCCAGGGTCTTGGGCAGCCACACCTTGCGGATGCTGGAATCGGTCTTGGGCTTCTTCAAAATGATCCTGGTGCTGGTATTGGGAAACAGAGGTGTGAACACATGATAGATGTCCTTTTGCCCCAGCATCTCAATGGCTCGCTTGGAGGCCCGCGCCAGCTCCTTGTCGATGTAGACATAGGCGTTGTCATCGGCAATATCTTCATCGGAGATGTGGACATTGCTCCAGGTCAGCCCCAGAATCTCACCCATGCGCAGCGAACAGGCAAAGGCCAGGTTCATTGCCACATAGAGTTTGCTGTCCGTACACTGGTCCAGGGCGGTGCGGATCATATCGGCGGTCCAGATGTCCCGCTTCTTGTATTCCACTTTGGGCAGCACCACATTGTCAAAGGGATTCTTTGCAACCAGTTCCCACCGAACCGCCTGCTTGAATGCACAGCGGAGAAGTTTGATGATTTTTTCGATGGTAGCGTTGGTGACAAACTCCGTTTTGGCGTGGTGCGTCCTGGTGTTCACCGCAGGGGTTTTCTGCAAGGTCTGGATGTACTTGTCCACCACCCGCGTGGTGATGTCCTGCACCTTCATATCCCCGATGATGGGGTTGATATAGTTGGCGATCAGCGAGTTTTGGCTGTCATACATGGACACGCCCCACCGCTTTTCGCCGTAGAGGGAGACGAAGTCCGACAGGAACTCCGCAATATTCTGATTGGTGGGCGGCAGGAAGGAGTTGGAGCTTTTCTGGCTCTCGATCTCTGCCTTGCGCTTCAATGCCTCTTGATAAAGCCCCTCCCGGTGGCACATCTCCATGACTTCACTCTTGAAATATTCCATAGCGACATTGGTGCAGCGGTGCTTGCAGCCCTCCCGTGTGTCGGCTGGTCTGTCCATGTAGGGCAGAAGCGGGACTTCATAAATCCGCAGGGAGTTGATAACGATATGCACATGGATAATGCCGGTGGAGTATATAATCACCGGTTCTTTTTCAATGGCATGTGCCCGGATGGAAAAAAAGCGCCCGAGGGCGCTTTAGCCGCGGCCATCGACCGTAGGTTTGGTTCCCTGACTGCTTTTAAGGAGAAATTTACAGAGACGGCTTTGTCCGTTTTCGGCTCGGGATATGTTTGGTTGGTCAATGGCAAGCAGGGGCTTTGCCTCATGACCACCGCCAATCAGGAAACTCCGGCAGGTGTTGGAAAGGCGCTCCTCAATTTAGACGTGTGGGAACACGCATATTATTTAAAACACTATAACAAGAGAGCGGACTATATCAACGACTGGTGGAACGTGGTAAACTGGGATCTGGCGGAACAGAAGTACGGATGTAGCTGCGTTTCGTTGGGGAGAAAATAAATATCGTCTTATATCCCGCTCATACGGGCATACTTAGTCCATTCCTCAAAGGAGGGCTGTGACATGCGTATGTCGGGGCAAAAAGGTTTTGAGGGCTGGTATTTTAAGCATCAAAAAGGGGACGACATGGTGGCATTCATCCCCGGCCAGGCAGAGAGCGGCGCTTTTATCCAACTGATCTCGCAAGAGGGTGCCCGGCATTTTGAGATATCAAATTTGGCCCTCCGTGACGGTATGATACGAGCAGACCGATGTTGGGTTTCAAGGCAGGGGTGCCATATTGAGTTGCCCGGCATCAGCGGTGAGATTGCATACGGACCATTTGCGTCTCTTTGTTCCGATATCATGGGGCCATTCCGGTTTTTTCCCATGGAGTGCCGACACGGCGTTCTCAGCATGGCGCACACCCTCCAGGGCAGCGTCAGAATGGATGGACATCTGCACAGTTTCGACGGTGGCCTGGGCTATGCAGAAAAAGACAGCGGAACCTCATTTCCACGCTCCTACCTGTGGATGCAGTGCAATAATTTTCCAAAGCCATGTTCTATTATGGTCTCAATTGCTCATATTCCATTTTGCGGAGTTTCATTCCGGGGATGTATCTGCGCTATCTTGTACCAGGGCAGGGAGTATCGTTTGGCAACTTACAGGGGCGTTCAGGTCAAATCATTTACTCCAGAGCATATTTGCCTGTCTCAAGGCAGCCTTCTGCTGGAATTGGAAGTAGCACCCTCCCATACAGGTCATTCCCTTCGTGCACCGCAGTGCGGAAAGATGTCCAGTACCATTCGGGAAAGCTGTAATGTGCATTTGCGGGCAAGGTTGTGGAAAAGAGGAAAAACCATATTTGATCTACAAAGTGACCATGCTGCCTATGAATTCGTCCCAAATCATGGGGCGTAAAAGAAGAAGAGACATACTTTTCTCCTTTTGGATCACACTATCATCAAAACGATCATTGGGGAGAAGTATATGGAATCACTATGGGAGCAAACCTGGGAGCACCCAATCTTTCCGGCTCAGAACGGAGATCTAAACACAGATGTGCTGATCATCGGCGGCGGTATGGCGGGCGTTCTGTGTGCCTATCAGCTACACTGTGCCGGTGTGCCTTATGTGCTGGTGGAAGCGGAAACAGTATGCAGCGGCATCACGAAAAACACCACCGCCAAAATTACTAGCCAGCATGGGCTGATTTATGATAAGTTGATTTCCAAGTTTGGAATCGAGCGGGCAAAGCAATATCTTACCGCCAACGAGGCAGCGCTTCAAACATACCGGGAGTTGTGCCGGAATATCGACTGCGGCTTTGAGGAAAAAGCGGCCTACACCTATTCTTTGGACGACCGGCGTAAGATCGAGCGGGAACTGAATGCCCTGGAAAGGCTGGGCTTTCCGGCTGAATTTGTGGACAAGCTCCCGCTTCCTTTTCCGGTTGCCGGTGCGGTCAGATTCCCGCATCAGGCACAGTTCCATCCGCTGAAATTTGTCTCCGCCATTGCAAAAGGCTTGCATATCTATGAGCACACGCGGGTGCGTGAACTGATCGGCACCACGGCTGTGACAAATCACGGCCGCATTTGTGCCAAGAAGATCATCGTGACCACCCACTTTCCCTTTCTTAACAAGCACGGCAGTTATTTCCTCAAGCTGTATCAACACCGCTCTTATGTCATTGCCCTCCAAAACGCACCGGATGTGGACGGCATGTATTTGGACGAGGCGCAGACGGGTATGTCCTTCCGAAATTACAATAATTTGCTGCTCGTTGGGGGTGGAGACCACCGCACTGGCAAAAAGGGTGGCGGTTGGCGGGAACTGCGGGATTTTGTCCGGCGGCACTATCCCCAAGCGGAGGAACAATTCCACTGGGCTACGCAGGACTGTATGAGTCTGGACGGCGTCCCCTATATCGGATCTTATTCCGCATCGACTACAGATTTGTATGTGGCGACTGGTTTCAACAAGTGGGGCATGACCACCTCCATGGTGTCCGCTATGGTCCTCACGGATCTTGTGCAAGGAAAGAGGAACCCGTATATGGAGGTATTCTCCCCCTCTCGCTCCATCCTTCACCCCCAACTGGCCGTCAATGGGTTTGAGGCTCTGGTCAGCCTGCTGACACCTACCACCAAACACTGTCCCCATCTGGGCTGCGCACTGAAATGGAATCCGATGGAACACACCTGGGATTGCCCTTGTCACGGTTCCCGCTTTACCGAAGACGGGAAACTGATCGACAACCCGGCAACGGGTAATCTGAAAAACTGAGGTGAGGATTTGAGCAATCATCTGAAAAATCAGACAAGCCCGTACCTTCTCCAACATGCGGGAAATCCGGTGGACTGGTATCCCTGGGGCCAGGAGGCTTTTTCCAAAGCAAGGGCAGAGGATAAGCCCATCTTTTTGAGCATTGGCTACAGCACCTGCCACTGGTGTCACGTGATGGCACATGAAAGTTTTGAGGATCTTGAGATTGCCGATATCTTAAACAAATACTACGTGTCCATCAAAGTGGATAAGGAAGAACGTCCCGACATTGACAGCATTTATATGGCGGTCTGCCAGGCTTTCACCGGGAGCGGCGGCTGGCCTACCAGCATTTTCATGACCGCAGATCAGAAACCATTTTTCGCGGGAACCTATTTTCCAAAGGATGCCCGGTACGGGTCGATAGGGTTCAAGGAACTGCTGCTTATCATTCACCAGAAATGGCAGGATGAACGGGATGCACTTCTTTTCTCCGCGGGCAAAATTACAGAGACAATCCATCAGCATCATGCTTCTGCGTCACAAGCAGATGAGACTTTACTGGACACCGCACTGGAATGGTATAAACAGAGCTTTGATGCATCCTTTGGCGGTTTCGGCGGCGCGCCGAAATTTCCTACCCCCCACAATCTTCTGTTCCTGATGCAGCAATACGAAAAGCATGGTGATCCCCAGGCCTTGCACATGGCGGAAATAACCCTTCAGAGGATGTATGCAGGCGGGCTATTTGATCATATCGGGTATGGATTCTGCCGGTATTCCACAGACCGCTATTATCTGGTTCCCCACTTTGAGAAGATGCTCTATGATAACGCTTTGCTGATTCTCGCCTACTGCAAAGCCTATGAACTCACGGGAAGCCCATTTTATCTGGAAGTTGCAGAAAAAACAGCATTCTATATTCTTACTGAAATGACTGCTCCAAGCGGAGGCTTTTACAGCGCCCAGGACGCGGACAGCGACGGCGAGGAGGGAAAATACTATGTATTTACCCTGGAGGAAATCATTGGGCTGCTGGGGCAGGTAGATGGTACCGCTTTTTGTGAACGGTTCGGCATCACGAAAGCGGGGAATTTTGAGGGCAAGAGCATCCCCAATCTTCTCCACGCAAAAGACCTGACGGATGAGCATTTCGACTCATTTCTGCCAGTGCTGCGGGAATACAGGCGAAAACGCACCCATCTGCATACAGACGACAAAATTCTGACCGCATGGAATGCTCTCATGATTGCGGCACTGTGCCGGCTGTACCGATGCAGCCGGAATCCTAGATATCTGGAGGCCGCAAAAAGGGCACAAGGTTTTATCGAAAACAACCTGTGCAGTCAGAATACGCTTTATGTAAGCTTTCGGGACGGCAAGCTGAGCGAGCACGGTTTTCTGGATGATTACGCAAGCTATATTTTTGCCTTGCTTTCTCTGTATGATGCCACACTCGAACGCACATTTCTTTGCCGTGCGGTACAGTTAACTAAGGAAACTGTCATCCAGTATTACGACTCGGAGCATGGTGGCTTTTATCTCAGCGGCACAGATAATGAAGCACTGCTTTTCCGCCCGAAGGAGTGCTATGACGGGGCGATGCCCAGCGGCAACTCCCTTATGGCATATGTTCTTGTCCGTCTGAATGCGTTACTTCCGGATCAGAGTACGGAGAACATTCTGAACAAGCAGCTTGCTTATATGGCAGGAGAAGCGGAACAATATCCTGCTGGATTCTCCATGTTTTTAATGGCGCTGTCGGATTTTTTAGAACCGCCGGTTCTGATCACCGTGGTTCCAAACGGGGAAGATTTGAGCGACCTTCCGTTTGTGTTACCTTCTGACACCATAGTCAAGGTTCTGGAGCGTCCATTAGAAGGATATAAGATGTTGAACGATGAAACCACTTTCTATGTGTGCCGGAATAAGTCCTGTCTGCCACCGATGAATAAACGGCGGCTAATGATGGAGATACTAAAGCGGGACCAAAACTAGGAGGTGTTTGTATGGATAGCAAAAATGGTTTTACAATTACCAACCGCGACCGTGTGCTCAGAGCCTGGCAAAATTCAACTGAACTTGTGCGGGACTATCAGGCCTATGCCCATGAAATAGAGGAAGATGACAAGAAACTTGCAAAACTATTTTTTGAGTTCGCGGACGATGAAGCGGTACATGCCGCAAAACTGCTTGATCTTCTGCGTGGGTATGAAAAATAAGCATTTATGAACTGTATAAATTGGAGAACCCCATTTATAACCCGACCTCCGAGTTGCAAATGGGGTTCTCATTACATTGTTTTTGAAAAGTTCTATATAGTTGCTTGCACAAGCTATTCCGTTTCGTCGTCCAGGCCCTCGCTTTTCAGCCAATCCTCAAAGGACTTCCTGGAGATGCGGATCATGTTGCCGATGCGGATCGTCTTGAACAATCCGGAGTTTGCGAGTTTATAGGCCGTAGCGCGGCCGATACCGAGAATGGCTGCGATGTCATTCACGGTGTATGTTTTGCTTTGAGGCGTCCCTTTTTCGTTGGTGCTCATAAAATGATCCTCCCTTGCTAATAGCATTTTGAAATGGCCCCTGAAAGCCCTCTGCCACAAGGGGTTCCTGCTAATACCTTGCTAATACGACATTTGAAAAGCCGTTGTAAGGCAGCATATTTCAGGGGAATTTGTGCAAATTGACCTGCCTCCAGGCAGTACAATTTGTGAAGAAACAACACGGAAAGATATGATATGAACAATTTACGAAATGGTACGCCGTACTCCTAAGCGGCAGTTCGTTCGAATCCTGTTGAGCCCGAAAATTGAATATTTGTTGTATAAGCCCCCGTACCTCACCGGGATAGAGGGTCCGCCTCCTAAGCGGAATGTAGTGAGTTCGAGTCTCGCCGGGGGTGCCAAAACAACCGCTGTAAGCCGTTTCTCGCTGGTTTACAGCGGTTTTTGTTTTAAGTAAAAAGCGTATAGCAAAGGGAGAGTTTCCATTCAATTTTATTGTATGCTTGCTAATTGGATTTGAACGGTTTACACGCGCTTGCTAAGAAAAATCGCATCCCTGCTAATTCGATTTTTCGGACTCATTTGCTGCCGGGTGTTGCCGAGAGCAGCGCCGCCAGAGTATTTGCCAGTTCCGGCGACTTGCGAAGCTGTTCCACCAGGGATTCCAAATCCAATGTAGCGGGTGCCGGTTCCTTTTCTTCCTCTGGAGGACGAACCGAACGCAAATCGGGATTTGCGTAGAAGGCACTCTCAAACTTCTGGGCGTTGATCTTGCGGTCCTCGTCCAGAATATGAGCATACACGCTGGTAATCATGTCAATCTCTGCGTGTCCTGTATCGCCCTGAGTGGCCTTCAGGTCGCCGTGGTTGAGTTTCAGCTTGTAAGTCGTGCTGGAATGTCGGAGGGAATGAAAGACGACTCTGGGTAGTCCAGCCTTCTCCCGCAGCTTTTCAAATTCCTTCAGGATGATACGATCCTCACAAGGCCGACCATTGGGCAACGCCACCACTAAATCATAGTCCTGATATTCGTCACCGAGAAATCCCCGAAGTTCATCCTGAGAGTCTTTCCATTCTCGCAAAATGTAAGCCAGGGTTTTGGGCAGCCACACCTTGCGGATGCTGGAATCGGTCTTTGGCTTTTTCAAGATGACTCTGGTGCTGGTGTTGGGAAATAAGGGCGTGAATACATGGTAGATGTCCTTTTGCCCCAACATCTCGATGGCCCGCTTAGAGGCCCGCGTCAGTTCTTTGTCGATGTAAACATAGGCGTTGTCAGCAGCAATTTCTTCATCAGAGATGTGGACGTTGCTCCAGGTCAGTCCCAGAATTTCGCCCATACGCAATGAGCAGGCAAAAGAGAGGTTCATAGCCACATAGAGTTTGCTGTCCGTACACTGATCCAAGGCGGTACGGATCATTCCCGCATCCCAAATGTCCCGCTTTTTATATTCGCTCTTCGGCAGGATAACATTGTCAAAAGGATTTTTGGCAATCAGTTCCCAACGGACAGCTTGCTTAAAAGCACAACGCAGAAGTTTGATGATTTTCTCAATCGTTTGGTTCGTTACATATTGCGTTTTTGCTTTATGCATCTTCGTGGAAACAGCGGGGGTTTTCTGCAAAGTCTGGATGTACTTGTCCACTACTCGCGGCGTGACCTCCTGGACCTTCAAATCTCCAATAATGGGGTTGATGTAGTTGGAAATCAGCGAGTTTTGGCTGTCGTACATGGATACGCCCCACCGCTTTTCACCATAGAGCGAAACAAAGTCTAAAAGGAACTCCGCAATGGTCTGATCGGTGGGCGGGAGAAAAGTTCTCGTGAACTGTTGATTCTCCACCTCCGCCTTACGCTTCAATGCGTCTTGGTATCTGATGACTCTTCCGCACATACATGTCCCACTGTTGGC
>UMIN01019532.1_pt1 | contig 10965 bp, 17 predicted proteins | sample 1965811 | NCBI WGS metagenome assembly UMIN01 (sample SAMEA4836123, study PRJEB28245) | human gut metagenome | biome: gut microbiome; material: fecal sample | place: Denmark | collected 2008
GCTGAGAGAACTGACACAGACGGGGACAGAGTGGGTGAATACATTCACAGAAAATCTGGAGGAAGAACTGCCGACAATCAGAAGAACCGTGCAGGGGGCAGGAGAAGATTTGATGGAATTTGCCTCCCCCATCCTGGATTTGGGAGGATGGTTTTTGGAACACCCGGCTGTTATTTCCGGAGGACTGATGGGGATTGGCTCTGCGATGCTGACCTTTAAGGCGATTAAGGGAGCGACTTCTGCGGTCAAGCTGTTCGGCACGCTGAGCGGCATGGTAGGAGCCTGGCCGGTGGCGGCTGCAGGTCTTGCGGTGGGCGGCATTGCCGGCATTACGGCAGCCATGAAGCAGGCGGCCAGAGAACGGGCAGTGAAGAACCTGTCGGAGCATTTTGGAGACGTGTCTCTATCCATCGAGGAACTGGGCGAAGCGGCCAGGCATGTGGTTGGCGACGGGCTTTTTGAAAATATAGAGGCGATGGAGTCCTCTGCGGGAAAGGCCGAAGGCTACTATCAGTCCATGAAGGACAGCCTGAAGGCGATCCAGAAAACGGAGTGGAAGCTGTCGATGGGGATCGAGCTTCAGGAGGGGGACGCGCAAGGGTATGTTTCAGCGGTAGATACCTATGTGCAGAACGCTCAGGATTATATCAGCGAAAAGGGATATGAGTTAAATCTGGCGGTTGACCTGGTTTTCGGGGAATCGGGACAGGAGTTTTCGGAGGACAGCGGGGCGTTCTATCAGGCGCTTCTGGCGAAACTGGAGCCGTTAAAACAGGATTTGAATCTGGCTTTGCAGGAAATGACGAAGGAAGGTTTTATACTGGATGACCAGAAAAAACTGGAGATTGTGAATAATTATCTGGGGCAGATAGAGGAGATTACTTCCATACTTACGGAAGCGGAAAATGCCGCAAAACTGCAGATGATTCAAGGAAAGTATGCCGGAGCTGATCTGGATGCGGATTCGTTTCAAAATTTGCAGGCGGAAATAGCGGATTATACGGAACAGGCGATCCAGTCTACAGATGAAGCTTATCAAAAGGTGTTGACAAGTCTAAACGCTCAGAGACTTGCCGCGAAAAGGGAATGGAAGGGGGAATTTCCCAGGAAGAGTTTGAAACTCGATCAGCAGAGGCGGCTCAGAATTATTACCAGAGTAAGGCAGAGACGATTTTAAACGGGCAGCAGGCGATGGCCGATACCATTACGGCTACGTATGGAGATGAGATTGAACCTGCCTTGGAAGCAGTGAATCAAAGTCTGGATGAAAAACTTCAGGAGGTAATGGATCATCCTCATACAACCCCTCAACAGTATGCTCAGGATGTGCGGTATGCCATGGTGGAGGCAGTGAAGGACACAAGCCTTCCCCAAGATGCGCAGAATGCGCTCAGGATTCTGCTGGAGGGGCTGGAGCCGTCAGAGGAACAGATGGCTGCGCTGATTCAGCAGATGGAGCAGAACGGCCAGGAGATACCGCAGGCTCTGCTCAGGGGGATTGACAGTGTAAACGCCGCGAAAGCTGTGACAGGGGACTGGGAAGGCCTTCAGGGAACTGCCGGGGAAATTCTGGCAAGAAGTTCGGATCAGTCTTTTTTAATAGAAGCAGCCAGACAGCAGGGAGCAGAGATACCAGAGGCAACGGCTGGAGAAATAAAAGAAGCCTATCCGGAATTGGAACGTACAGTCAGAGAGATGCTGGCAGTATTGAAAGTAAATTTGGAAACGGGTGTGGATGCAGAAGTTCCAGTGTTCCTAAATTTGAAGCCAGTTACGACTTCCGAGGGGCAGGCGGAACTGGCAGATATGAAAAAGGGGGCAGTCCAGAAACTTAATGCATCCAATACTCTCCGGTTTGGCAACTCTGCTCCTAAATTGATTCCGGAGAATCTTCCCGGACACGCAGAGGGAGGCATTTTCGATACGCCTCACATTGCCATGTTCGCCGAGGACGGGCCGGAGGCTGTAGTGCCGTTAAATGGCAGCCAAGAGGCGCTGTCCATCTGGCAGGAGGCCGGGAAGATTCTGGGAGCCTACGAAAAGAACAGCTACAGCCGGATCTATGAATCAATTTCCGGCGGATGGCGGGAAAATGGGGGAACGGCTGTGGGAGGATATGGAGCGCCGGCGTTTCAGCCAGTTGTCAATATTTATGGGAATGCCAGCCGGGAGGATGTTTCAGCCGGATTAATGATGACGTTTGAAAAATGGAAGGAGTACATGGAACGGTATGAGGACGGCAGAAGAAGGGTGAGCTTTTAAAAAGGAGAGAGGAAAAACCTCTCTCCAGGGGTGCTTATTCTGCGCCGTCGGTGTTCCGGCACAGCTCATCCAGCGTAACCTGCAGAGCATCGGCCAGCTTGATGGCGGTGTCTACCTTGCAACGGTCGAAGCGTTCAATGTCCTCGATGGTGCGCTGAGGGACGTCTGCCAGCTCTGACAGGGCGCGGATACTTAATGATTTCTCATTCCTGATTTTTTTTAAGTTCATGGTATAACCTCCAGATTTTTGGGAGGGTTTCGGAGAGGCAATAGGCCGAAAAACAAACGACCAGGATGCAGGATGGAATTGACCAATCCGACCCCAACGCATAAATAATAGAAAACAAAAGCAATAAGGTATCAAATTTCATTGATATAAATGAACCGATGTGGTAAAATATTTTTAGGAAGGGGAGATTTCTCTCCCCTGTGTTCCTATTTGAGAGCTTGTATCAACTGGGCTATAGAAGTTATCAGAGCGGCGGCGGCAACCATTGCTTTGATTACTTGGTTGAACAAGTTCTCTTTTTTCTTATGTTTCTTACCCATCGGTTTACCTCCTTTCGTTTTGATGATATAAGCATACCACGTTACAACGTGTAAGTCAAGCGAAAAGTAAAGAAAATTATTAAAAAGTTCAGCGAAAGGCTGGGCTTTTTTGATTTCACGAGGTAGGCGTGAATTTTATGAGATGAGAGGGTATTTTTCTTTGGTTTTGATGTTAAAATAAAAGTTTATAAAAAATTTATAATTAGTTTACATAAATCTCTTGCCATGGGAAGCATTTTTATGTTGGTTTTCATCGTAGTAATAAATGAAAATATTATAGAAAATCTAGAGAAATGAAAAAGGTATCATAAAAGTATCCTAAGAGCCAAAAAGCCGATTTACGAGGCAAATAGGAGCACATCTTTCAGAATAACATAAAGATGGTGGGTTTACATGAGAAAAGAAAAGTGATATATAAAAGAAAAGCCACCTACTTGGTGGTGGGTGGCTTTTTAGAAGAATCGATTATTGGCGGATATAGTATGTGTTCAGTAGCGAATTTTGCATATGAAATTATTTGTTCTTTTAGGAGGTCATATTGTTTTGTCATTAGAGGTACTGTTTCACCGAGTATTTCGATAAATATTCCGCCGTTTTCTCCAACAGTTACTCTGTAGCCTATTGAATCTAGAAATACTAATAGGGGGTCGGCATTAGTTTCTCTTAATCGAGGAAGAAATGAGTCGGAATTAACACCATTTAATTGAAGGAAAGAACAATCCAATTGATGTGCAATATCAAAGAGCACTTTGCGAGGTATTTCTACTTTACCGGCTTCGTATTTTTGAATTGAACTTTCCGCTTTTCCGATAAGAGAAGCTAATTGTTTTTGGGTAAGTCCTTTTTGCAAACGATATTTTTTTATATTATTTCCAATGGTTTTATTGTTTGTCATTGCAGGCATACTCCTTTTTTTTAAGTTTATCACAATACGTAATTTAATTCAAGTTTTACTTGACATACATAATACAATTACGTATAATTAAAAAAAACGTAATTATATTACGGGAAAGGAGAAAGTATGAAACAAATTACAATTAAATTAGACGAAAAAACTCACAGAGAAGGAAAAATTAAAGCTATTATGCAAGATATGACATTCATGCAGTATGTTGTGAGTTTGATTCAGAAAGATTTGGAAACAAAAAAAGAGCAGTCACGCTGAGTTTGGCGACACACGTGATTGCTCAGAAACCAAAATCCAGAAAGGACTCTGTGTACAGTTTGAGTATAGCATGGCCTTTCTGGAAAATCAAGAAATTTAAACGAAAGGAAGATTTTACCATGAACAATTTAATGATTTTTGAAGGGCATGAAGTAGAAGTATTTGAACTTAAAGGACAGGTACTGTTTAACCCGTATCATGTTGGAGAGTGTCTGGAACTGGGTGAAAGCGCAGTAAGAATGGCAACTGTAAAGATGAATGAAAAGCAGGTTATTAAGGTTAAAAATTCGGATGTCAAAGATATTGACTTCCGAAAACTGAACAATGCAGGAGAGAATTTCCTTACAGAAAGCGGTGTATATAAACTGGTATTTAAAAGCCACAAACCAAACGCCGAAGCATTTACGGATTGGATTGCAGATGAAGTTCTTCCTACCCTCCGCAAGACCGGTTCCTATAAGATGCCTAAGCAGAAACCAGACAAACCTAAGAAAGAGAAACTCCCTTCCGTCAATATGATGGTCAAGAACGTCAAAGAAGCCCTCCACGATGCCGGGGTGGATTCCAAATACATAGCCGCTGAGGTAGTTCGGATTTATTCTGACTCTGGTTATCCCGTCAATGCTCCTTTGATTTCTGATGTTCCGAAGCTCTGGGACTGCACCAGCATCGCAAAGGAACTGGGTATTTATTCTGAATCCGGCAGGCCCCATGACAAGGCAATCAGCGCCATCATCCAGAAGCTGGATCTGTTTACGGATGAGATTGTCAGAACCGCATACAGCAGGAACGGCCATGATGGAGTAACGGTACAGTATAAGGAGAGCGTGCTGGAAAAGGTAAAAGAGTGGCTGGAAGAGAATGGTTATCCGTCCTTCATTGACCTTCGCTTGTCGAATGGCGCTATTAACAAATGCAGGGTTTGGTACGGGGAGGTGGCGTAGGCATGGATAGCGGCAAAATATTTGAAAGGCTGCTTCGCTTAGCAAATGTGAAAGATATTATCGTATGCCTGTTACCGTTTCAAGCATACGAAGGGAGATTAAAAGGGAACCGCCTGGGGATTGCCCAGGATTTAAACATAGACAGGATTAATTACAATTTGGCCCACGAGCTGGCTCATGCCTATCTGCATTATGACAAAGGGGACACGATCCACAGCGAACGTCATGCGGAATATGAGGAGCAGGCGGACAGGGCCGCAGAGATGCTTTTAGATTTGCTAAAAACAGCATAACAGATAATCGGAACGTCCTTCTACCGGAGGGGCGTTCTTTTTATGGAAAAAAGGAGGGGGACATGAAGCAGTATAAGACTGTCCAGGGAGACACCTGGGATCTGATTGCCAAAAAGCAGTACGGCGATGAGAAGAAGCTGGACATCCTGATGATGAACAATTTTTCCTTGCTGAACTATGTGGTATTCCCGTCTGGGATTGCAGTTGACATCCCGGAACTGAGTGACGAAGAACAGCAGGGGTGGCCGGAATGGAGGAGAAAATGAAGCCCAGAATGGTGAAAACGGACATCCTTTATAACGGAGTGGATGCCAACCGGGATATTTCGGATGTCCTCTCGGATTTTGACTTTACGGATTCTATTGAAGAGTCGGATTCCATTTCCCTTACTCTGGGAGACAGAGAAAAGATGTGGACCGGAACTTTCATGCCGGTGAATGGGGACCGGATTCAGGCGTCAATCGTGATGGAAAACTGGAACGGGCAGGGGAAAGAGAGCAGGATCCGCTGCAGGGAGTTTGTGGTGGATTCCTACAGAATTCAGGCCCCGCCGCAGAAAATCATGATTGAAGGAGTGTCCGCCCCGGTTGATCGGGATTTTAAGGATACAAAAAGGACGCAGACCTGGGAAAAGGTGACAATCCGCCAGATTGCTGCGGAGATAGCTGCCAGATACGGCCTGTCGCTGGTGTATGATACGGCAAAGGATATTACTCTGGAACGGGAGGAGCAGAACGAAAAGACGGACAGCGCCTATCTGAAGGAACTGTGTAATCAGTACGGACTGGGAATTAAGGTATACGCTTCCCAGCTTGTTATCTGGTCTTATGAGGAGTATGAAGCGAGGGAACCGACAGCATACATCTGGCCGGAGATGGCCAGCAAATGGAGCTACAAGGGAAGCATTCAAGGAACTTACACAGGAGCGAAGGTGTCCTATTCCAGTCCAAAAAAGAAAGAAACATTGACGGCCTTTGTAGGGCAGGAAGGACGGGTGTTAAATGTAAACCAGAAAGCGGAGAGCGTTGCGGATGCAGAACGTATCGGAACGTATGCCATTCAGAATGCCAACAGAAAAGAAATAACTGCAGAGATCACCTTATGCCCGGAGATCGCGCTGCCGGCAGCGGCGTCTCAGGTTCTTGCGCTGTCTGGATTCGGGAAAATTGACGGACGGTATTTTGTCACCTGCGCAAGACACCGATTGTCATCTAGGGGAGAATACCAGCTAAGCCTGAGTATGTACAGGATTGCCGGGCAGGAAGAAACGAAACAGGCAGAAGGCAGCGGGGAAAGCGGCGAAAACAGCTACACAGTGAAAAGCGGGGATACCCTATGGGATCTGGCCAGATCTTTTTACGGGGACGCTACAAAATATTCGACTATTTATAATGCTAATAGGGACAAAATTGAGGCGGAGGCGAAACGGCGGGGAAAAGAAAGTTCAAATGGAGGGTACTGGATCTTTCCGGGAACTGAGCTGACCATTCCGCCAGCCTAAAAGGAGGGAGAATGGGTGAATGAAGTGAGAATCGGCAGGGTGTCAAGTGTGAATGAGCTGGAGGGCACAGTCAGGATAGCATATCCGGATCGGAGTGACAGGGATACGGCAGAGCTGCCTGTTTTCTGCGGGATGGGAAGGGAGTACCGGATGCCTCAGGTAGGGGAGATGGTTCTGGTTCTGCATCTGTCGAATGACAGCAGCATGGGGATTGTAATGGGAGGCTTCTGGTCTGAAGATGAAAAACCGCCTGAAAGCGGTGGAGAGACTTACTATAAAGAGTTCCAGCCGCAGGGAGACTCTTTTCTGCGCGTCATTTCAGGCAGCATGATGTTTGCTTCCAGAGAAATTGTTTTCCGGGATGCGTCAGGCTCTATATCAGTATCGGAACTGCTGGATTTGAAAAGAAGGGTGGATGAATTGTAATGGCTAAGGTTGGCACGTTTGGACGTATTCCATTTCGTGTGAGCGATCAGGAGGCTGTCATCCTGCAGAACATGAAACGGGAAATCTCAGGAAGGTGGAGCGAGATGGAGCGGATTGGGAAAAAGCCTCTGACTGTGTTTGCAGGGGCAGATCTGCAGAAGATTACGCTGACGGTTTTCCTGGACGCCGGATTGGGGACGCCTCCCAGAGATTTGTTGGAGGAGATTGAGACGATGACGGAGCAGGGACAGGCGGAATACCTGATTATCGGCCGGCGCCAGGTTGGAAACGGCAGATGGGTGATTGTGAAAAGCTCTGAAGTGTGGGACAAGATCCTCATAAAGGGGGAACTGTACCGTGCCACAGCAGAGCTGACGCTGCAGGAATATGTATAGGAGGGGTGCAGGTGGAATTTAACGTACAGACAGAGGATAAGGAACTGAAAAGCCAGATGGATACACTGCTGAGGACCAGAGCAGGAAGTGTGCCGGCGGATCGGGATTTCGGGATTGACTGGAGCTGCCTGGATCACCCGCCGGAAGTAGCCGAAAATCTTTTCTACCAGGAGGTGTTGTCCAAGGCAGAAAGATATATTCCAGAGGCTAAAATCAGCAGGGTTGATATGGACAGCGATGCTGAAGGAGGGATGTCAGTCCGGATCGGATGCGAGAGGAGGGGTGACTATGAGTGAAACGGTTAAGGAACGGCTGAAGCAATACCCGGAGATTTCATTTATTGAAGGAACCTCATTTGAACAATTTTTGTCTGAGCTGCTGGAAACTTATCAGAAGAAGTACCTGGAATTGACCGGAAGGGATGTGGCGCTTCCGGAGGCAGATCCCATCCGCCTGATTTTATATAGCTGTTCTGTGCTGCTCTATCAGGGGATGCAGTATATTGACAGGGCCGGGAAAATGGGACTTTTGAAATACAGTACGGGGGAGTTTCTGGATAATCTGGCCGCGCTGAAAAAGGTAGAAAGACTGTCGGCCCAGACTGCTCAGGCAAAGGTACGTTTCACTCTCTCTGCACTGCGGGAAGAATCTGTCAGTATTCCGGCCGGAACAAGGGTGAAGGGCCGGGAACTGTTTTGGGCGACGCAGGAGTATGGGGAGATCCCTGCCGGCAGCCAGACTGTGGAGCTTCTGGTGCGGTGTCTGACGGCCGGAAGCGTTGGAAATGGGCTCCTGCCGGGGGAAATCAATATTCTGGTAGATCCAATTAATTATATTGCTAAAATCGAAAACACGGCAGTTTCAGAGGGAGGGGAAGATCAGGAGACGGATGAGGCCCTGGCAGAGCGTATTTATCTGGCGCCGTCTGCTTACACCACAGCGGGGCCGGAGGATGCTTACCGCTACTGGACGATGTCATACAGCAGTGCAATCGCAGACTGTAAAATCTACTCGGAAAATCCGGGCGAGGTGGATATTTATGTGATGCTGCAGGACGGAGAACTCCCGGAAACGGATTTTCTGGAGGCGGTGGAGGAGTATCTGGCAAAAAGTGATAAAAAGCCCCTTACAGATTTGGTAAAGGTAAAAGCGCCGGAAACAGAAGAGTACAGGATAGACGCGACGTATTATATACGCTCTTCCGACAGGGATATGGCTGACACAATTAAGAAGCAGGCGGAGGATGCCTGCGAGTCTTATGTATCCTGGCAGCAGGGGGCGATTGCAAGGGATGTTAATCCTTCCAGGCTGATGTATGAGCTGATGAGGGCTGGAGTCAAGTGGGTGGATATAAGGAGTCCTGTTTTTAAAGAAATTACAGGAGCGAAGATTGCTAAGGCATCAGAGGTTAATCTGGTGTATGGAGGACTGCAGGATGACTGATTTTAAAGATGCAGATCTTCTTTCCGTCCTTCCGGAAAGTTTAAGCCGGCCTGAAACGCAGGCATTGAGCGCGGCAATCAGGGTAGGCCTTCTGAGACTGCAAGATTACAGCAGAGCCATATCCATGTACGCAGCGCTCCGGGATCTGCCTGATGAAGTGCTGAATCTGCTGGCAGTGGAACTGAGAACCCAGTATTATGATCCGGCGGCGAAAAGAAAAAAACGGGAAGATATGGTAAGGCAGACGATCGCCTGGTATTTTCGCGGCGGTACAGGGGCAGTCTTGACAGAATATCTGGCGACACTGTATCAGGGAGGCAGGCTGAAGGAATGGTACGACTATGGAGGAGACCCCTATTTTTTTAAAGCGGTTGTAGAGCTTGCCCTTGACGATGAGATAAGGCCTGGAGATGGGGAAAGAATCGCAGAACGCATTAACACTTACAAAAATGTTCGTTCCTGGCTGGAAGATCTTGCGTTCCACATCGGGGCAGATTTTTCTGTGCCAATCTCATACAGAAATCATGTCCGCTTTATCACTGGATTCTACCCACGGTACAATCTGGGGTATTTGAAACTGGATGGCAAGTGGAAGCTGGATGGAACCAGGAAGCTAAATGGATATGACAGCAATACTCTTCTGGATTTCTACCCGGTAAGGATGCAGATAACGGCAGCAGGAGCCATTGAGACTAAGGGGGAACTGTCAGAGTTCCGCATTACGGCTGTCGCAGGAAAGCCGGCAGAAAGCCGGCAGGGGATTACCGTGGGTGTGGAAGCGGAGGAACTAGTAGGGACGCAGGAAGGGATAAGATGTCAGGGATCCGTCGCCTGCCTGGTGAAGACAGAGAGCCAGATGACGAAGCGGCGGTATCTGGATGGGAGCAGGAAGCTGGATGGAAAATGGAAATTGGACGGCGGAACTTATGTTTTGTGAGGATTCGCTGATAAAAGGTTTTGACGGCGGCCGGGTTTTAGAGCGGAATGGCCGGGAAAGGATGGAAGAATGGCAGACAGCAAGGGAGTTATTACACTGATAGGAAGAAAGAAGCTCTGCATGGCTCATTCGGGGGACGCAGAGCTGCCAAAGATTGTAAAGATGGCCTGGGGAGACGGAGGCGTGGATGAAAGCGGAGAACCGAAGGCCACGACAGGGAATGAAGTGGGGCTTTATAATAAGCTGCTGGAAAAGGAGATTGAGGGACACACCTATACGAATGAGGAGCAGACCACCTGCAGATATTCCGGCACATTGGAGGCCGGGGAACTGACAGGAAAGGAAATTTCCGAAATGGGACTTTTAGATGAGGACGGAGATCTGATTGCCTACCGGACGTTCCGCCGGAAGGGGAAGGATGAGGACATTCCCCAGACCTATGATATGGACGAAATTTTCTAAATGTGACAGGAGGAAATTACAATGGGAAACGTAGTGATTCAGAATCCGCCGCAGTATACAGAGCAAATTCCCAAGTGGGATCGGGAGACCCTGGCGGATGGAGAGGCGATGGGTCAGGTGATTGAGCAGCTGGCTAACAATGATGCTTATCTGAAAAAAGAGCTGGAGCGTCAGGAGCATGTGGAGCTGATCACCCTGACGGCGGCCGGCTGGACGGAGGAATCGGGGCTTTTTGTCCAGAGTGTTGCGGTATCGAGTGTTCAGGGGGACATGGATCTCCGCCTGTTCAGCGGGCTGGAGGACAGCGCGGATGCGGAAGAGAGGAAGGCTTACAGGAAAGCGTTTGGGATTGTGAGCGGCGGAACCGGAGTGACAGGAGATGGATTTGTTACGTTTAAGGTGGACAAGAAACCGGCGACAGACCTTACGATAGGATTGGAGGGAGTGTAGATGGGAAGAATATGGCTGCCTGGAGGCGTCGGTGGCGGAGCCTCCAGCGATGACTGCACTTTAATGAAGGCTGCCGTGCCGGCCGGAATGAAGGCCGTGACAGCGGACTCAGATGACGAGGCAATGGAAGGAACTCTG
>UMIN01057007.1_pt1 | contig 10922 bp, 8 predicted proteins | sample 1965811 | NCBI WGS metagenome assembly UMIN01 (sample SAMEA4836123, study PRJEB28245) | human gut metagenome | biome: gut microbiome; material: fecal sample | place: Denmark | collected 2008
CTGCATTACGTGGCTATTATACTTCGGATAAGGGAAATTATAGAAGGTTGGCATAGAGAGCCCACAGGAAGGGCTGTAAGAGAAAAATGAGAAGTTTCAAATGTATACCGGGGGTCGCTTTTAGAGTACAGAAAATTTTAAAAAATGAAAGTGCCTGCTGTTTTAGGAACAATCAGCAGACACTCTGGGAATAAAAAGAAATCAGCGGACTAGCAGCCGTCCGCATTAAATTTTTCCATTAATTTCGTCAGGCGGCACAGGCAGTGATCCAGCTCTTCCAGCTCGTCTTCACTGTATGCTGACAGTGCCGCTGTGGTGCTTTTAAGCATGGACTGCTTCAGCTCATCCATCATTTCAAGGCCATGCCTGGAGATCCGTATATATACTCTTCGCCTGTTTGCGGTGTCGTGGATTCGTTCCACCAGCTCCTTGGCCTCCAAATCATTAATGAGCCTGGACAGCTGCTGTTTGGCGATCTGCAGCTTGTCTGCGAGATCGGACATCGTATAATTTTCATCTGCCCAGTTTTCCAGTGCAACTAAAGTGAAAAAGCCTAATGAATTTACTTTCACATCATTCGCCTGCTGGTACTGGCACTTGGTCAGGCTTAGAAAGGCGATGGCAAACTGCAGAAAGTGTTTGCCGGCCGTGTTTATATCAGTACTCATCATGTAATTGCTCCTTTTTTATATATTTTAATGTTTTCTCAGAACCGGGCATCAATCAAGTGTATTGTGAATTTCCTCAGATGAAGTTCTTAAAATGGATGAGGCCATATTATGAATGAAGCTATATTATGAATAAGGCCATATCAGGTGAAACCTCTGCGGAAAGATTTATATATCGGTATTGCAGAAGTCAGATGCCCGGTGTCTGATATTACAGGAACCAAACGCTCCTGCGATGTTTTAGGGAAGCGGGATTTAATGTTTCTAATCGAATCATATCATATAAGCGATGATAAATCAATAATTATTAAAAGTAAATAAATATTTACTATAAACCATTGACAAAAGTAAACAACAGAGTTATTGTTATTTGCGTAAGATCAAATTGTATTTTCTGCTCACAAGCAGTGTCAGCTCGTCTGTGCCTTTGATACTGACAGCGGATTGCCTGTCTGCAAAGTATAATATTTTCAGGAATGTCAATGATTTATACAGAGTGAAAAGTCAGTCAGGAAAACTGACTGAAAAGAAACTGCAAGAAACTGCTGAGATTAAGGGAAGCGAAAAGGAGGAATAAAATCTCCGCTTAAGCAGAAGCAAATATTACTGTAAGGGGAAGGAACGGCAGGACTTCGATAAAGATCAGAGACCCTGAACTGAAGCAGAAAATATAATAGAGTGAACTCGTAAGGAAAGAAGAAAAAAGATCAAAAGGAGAGTAAATCTATGGAGAATAAGGATACAGAACAGAAGAAACCGCCAAGACGTTCGTTCCTGTATTACTATGGAATCGTCATGTTGGTTTTGCTGCTGTTAAATATTTTTGTATTTCCGCCTCTGATGGATCGGACGGTGGAAGTGCGGTACGACCAGTTTCTCACCTCTCTGAACGAGGGGAATATAGAGGAGGTCTATGAAACCACCAATGAAGAGGTTATGTATACACTGAAGGATGATGAACACAGGCTTGTGCGCAAGACAGGACTGCCGACCGGAGAAAATCTGGCGGAGCGTCTGGAGGGTACGGATGTGAAGTTCAGCAAGGAGATTCCGACACAGGCATCCCCCCTTCTGGATGTGCTGATTACCTGGATTATGCCCCTTGTATTTTTTGTTCTGATTGGCCAGATTATGGGCCGGGCTATGATGAAGCGGATGGGCGGGCCAAATGCGATGACGTTTGGAAAGTCTAATGCCAAAATTTATGCAGAATCTGAGACGGGAAAGACATTTGCCGATGTGGCCGGGCAGGAGGAAGCGAAGGATGCCCTGAAGGAGATTGTGGATTTCCTGCACAATCCGGGAAAATATGCGGAAATCGGAGCGACCCTTCCCAAGGGCGCATTGCTTGTAGGCCCTCCTGGAACAGGAAAGACACTTTTGGCAAAGGCGGTGGCCGGAGAAGCCCATGTTCCGTTTTTCTCCATTTCCGGTTCAGAGTTTGTGGAAATGTTTGTGGGAATGGGAGCTGCCAAGGTGAGGGATCTGTTTAAGCAGGCAAATGAGAAGGCTCCCTGTATTGTCTTCATCGACGAGATCGATACCATTGGAAAGAAACGCGACGGAAACATGGGAGGCAACGATGAGAGAGAACAGACGCTGAACCAGCTTCTGACAGAGATGGACGGCTTTGACGGCCGCAAGGGTGTTGTGATTCTGGCGGCGACCAACCGGCCGGAGTCTCTTGACAAGGCACTTTTGAGACCGGGACGGTTTGACCGAAGGATTCCTGTGGAGCTTCCCGATATGAGGGGGCGTGAGGCCATTCTCAGAGTTTCCGCTAAAAATGTGAAAGTGGATGAAACAGTGGATTACAATGAGATTGCCCGTGCCACCAGCGGCGCAAGCGGAGCGGATTTGGCAAATATTGTCAATGAAGCTGCCCTTCGGGCTGTGCGGATGGGAAGAAAAACCGTTTCTCAGCAGGATTTAGAGGAGAGCGTGGAGGTTGTCATTGCCGGTTATCAGAGGAAGGATGCCGGAGTTTCCATGGATGAGAAGAAGATTGTCTCTTACCATGAGATCGGCCATGCCCTGGTGGCTGCCATGCAGAGCCATTCTGCTCCCGTCCACAAAATCACTATTATTCCAAGGACCAGCGGGGCGCTGGGATATACCATGCAGGTGGAGGAGGATCAGCGCTTCCTCATGAGCCGTGAGGAGGCGTTCAACAAGATTGTGACCTTCACAGGAGGCCGTGCGGCAGAGGAGCTTGTCTTCCATTCCATTACCACAGGCGCCTCCAACGATATTGAGCAGGCCACAAAGATTGCCCGCGCCATGGTGACACGGTATGGTATGAGTGAGCAGTTCGGCATGGTTGCACTGGAAACAGTGACCAACCAGTATCTGGGCGGGGATGCCTCTCTGGCCTGCTCGGAGCACACGGCCATGCGGATTGACGAGGAGGTAATCGACACTGTGCGCAGGGCCCATGACAGAGCGGTCCAGATCCTGAAAGAAAACGAGGAGAAGCTTCATGAGCTGGCTGCCTACCTGCTTGAGAAGGAAACCATAACAGGAGAGGAGTTTATGGAGATCCTGAAGGCAGATTCTGCAGGAAAGCAGCAGGAGAGTCAGCAGAATTAAGAATTCGGCGATGGAGCAGAGGAAGGAAAAACAGCAGGTCAGTACGAAAAAATAACGAAACAGGAAGAGAAAACAGAAAGACAGGAAGGAAAAACAGAAAGGAAAACAGGAAACAGACAGGAGCGTTTCATGTCATAATCTGACAGATGAAAAGAGCCTGAGAACAGCAGTTTGTCCGTGAGAAGGGCAGTCCATAAGTAAGTTGCGAAAGCGGGAAAGGAAAAGACGCTGAGGCAATGAACTGGGCTGGGGATCAGCGGATGAAGCGTGAGTTCTCAGGCTTTTTATCTCTGCATGAAAATTTAACAGCCAGACAATCGAACAAATGTTTGCAAAGGGAGATTGCATGTGATATAATGAAGCTAAAACAAAAACCGAAAGAAAAAGCGGTTCCGGCTGCTTTTTAGAACCGCGGCGCAGTTGGATACGGCGCGGCGTGAGGAAACATACAGTGGTGAATTTTGTCTAAAAATATTGCAATTTCCATACCGCCGCACGTGGGGTTATAGTATAATGAGCTCAGACTGGCCGTATGCCTGCAGGCGGTGGTACCGGGCATCATCAGATTCAGAGACAGGAGGCGAATGTCAAATTTTGCCGGGGAGTTCTGGCCGAAAGCCGGATGTCTGAGAGGAAGAATAGATAAAAACAGATGAAGCTGCAGACGAGGCAGTCAGTTTGCGGCGGCAGATGCAAAGGGCTGGCCGTATATTTTGTGAAAATGTGAAAACAGTGAGGGAGTTTAAAAATATGGCAAAACAGTACATTAAAATACGAGGTGCCAATGAGCACAACCTGAAAAATATATCAGTGGATATTCCCAGAAATGAGCTGGTTGTTCTGACGGGGCTTTCCGGTTCCGGTAAGTCCTCTCTGGCCTTTGACACGATCTATGCGGAGGGGCAGAGGCGCTATATGGAGTCTCTGTCGTCCTATGCAAGGCAGTTCCTGGGACAGATGGAGAAACCGGATGTGGAGAGTATAGAAGGCTTATCGCCGGCTATTTCTATTGATCAGAAGTCCACGAACAGGAATCCACGCTCTACAGTGGGAACTGTGACGGAAATCTATGACTATATGAGGCTTCTCTATGCCAGAATCGGAATCCCTCACTGTCCGAAGTGCGGCAGAGAGATTCACCGCCAGACCGTGGACCAGATGGTGGATCAGATTATGGAGATGCCGGAGCGGACGAAAATTCAGCTTCTGGCCCCGGTGGTCAGGGGAAGAAAGGGAGAGCATGTGAAGGTGCTTGAGCAGGCGCGAAAGAGCGGCTATGTCCGTGTCAGAATTGACGGAAGCCTCTATGAGCTTTCTGAGGAGATCAAGCTGGATAAGAATATCAAGCACAATATCGAAATTGTGGTGGACCGCCTTGTTGTGAAGCCGGGAATCGAGAAGCGTCTGACAGATTCCATTGAAACCGTCATGGAGCTTACAGGCGGGCTGATGACAGTGGAGATACCGGAGCAGGGGACTATGAATTTCAGCCAGAATTTTGCCTGCCCGGACTGCGGCATCAGTGTGGACGAGGTGGAGCCGAGGAGCTTTTCCTTCAATAATCCATTCGGCGCCTGCCCGGAATGCTTTGGACTGGGATACAAGATGGAATTTGATGAGGATCTGCTGATTCCGGATAAATCCCTGAGCATCAGCCAGGGGGCGATTGTGGGAATGGGCTGGCAGTCCTGTACGGACAAGGGCAGCTTTACCAGAGCCATTCTCGACGCGCTGACAGAGGAGTATCATTTCAGCCTCGACACCCCCTTCCAGGATTATCCCAAGGAGATTCACGATGTCCTGATCCACGGAACAGGAGGAAAGGTACTGAAGGTCCGTTATAAGGGGCAGCGGGGAGAGGGCGTCTACGACGTTGCCTTTGAAGGACTGATCCAGAGCATGAACAGAAAGTACAGGGAAACCTTTTCTGACGCTATGAAGGCAGAGTATGAGACCTTTATGCGGATTACTCCCTGCCCTGCCTGCCGCGGACAGAGACTGAAGAAGGAAGCCCTTGCCGTTACAGTGGGAGAAAAAAATATCTATGAAGCTACCAATATGTCCATTGTCAAATACAGGGAATTTATTGACGGACTGAGCCTGACTCCCATGCAGGAGGCCATCGGAGCGCCGATTCTGAAGGAGATCCGCGCCAGAGTCAGCTTCCTCATTGATGTGGGACTGGATTATCTGACGCTCTCCCGCGCTACGGGAACCCTGTCAGGAGGAGAAGCTCAGAGAATCCGCCTTGCCACCCAGATCGGCTCCGGTCTGGTAGGAGTTGCCTATATCCTGGACGAGCCCAGCATCGGTCTTCACCAGAAGGACAATGACAAGCTGCTGAAGACACTTCTGCACCTTCGGGATCTGGGAAATACGGTGCTTGTGGTGGAACACGATGAGGATACCATGCTTGCCGCAGACTGTATTGTGGATATCGGTCCGGGAGCAGGAGAGCACGGCGGAAATGTGGTGGCAGTGGGTACAGCCAAACAGATCATGAAATGTAAGGATTCCATCACAGGGGCATATCTGAGCGGCAGGATTAAAATTCCGGTTCCCGCAGAGCGCAGGAAACCTACTGGATGGATTACCGTGCGCGGTGCAGCGGAAAATAATCTGAAAAATATTGACGTCTCCTTCCCGTTGGGAGTGATGACCTGCGTAACCGGTGTGTCAGGCTCCGGAAAGAGCTCTCTGGTCAATGAGATTCTCTACAAAGCCCTTGCCAAAAAGCTGAACCGGGCCAGAACCATACCGGGAAAGCACAAGACCATTGAGGGAACCGAGCAGCTTGACAAGATTATTGCAATTGATCAGTCTCCCATCGGCCGCACTCCCCGTTCCAACCCTGCCACCTATACGGGAGCCTTTGATCTGATCCGCGACCTGTTTGCATCGACCCCCGACGCCAAGGCGAAGGGCTACAATAAGGGGCGTTTCAGCTTCAATAAGAAGGGAGGCCGCTGCGAGGCCTGCAGCGGCGATGGAATTATCAAGATCGAGATGCACTTCCTGCCGGATGTGTACGTGCCCTGTGAGGTCTGCGGAGGAAAACGCTATAACAGAGAAACTCTGGAGGTTAAATACAAGGGGAAGAGCATCTATGATGTGCTGAATATGACAGTGGAGGAGGCTCTCCATTTCTTTGAAAATGTGCCCTCGATTTACAGAAAGATTGAGACTCTGAATGATGTGGGACTTTCCTATATCCGTCTGGGACAGCCCTCCACAGAGCTGTCGGGAGGCGAGGCTCAGCGAATCAAGCTGGCCACGGAGCTCAGCAAGAGGGGGACGGGAAAGACGATCTATGTGCTGGACGAGCCGACCACAGGCCTCCACTTTGCAGATGTGCACAAGCTGATTGAGATACTGCGCAGGCTTTCAGACGGAGGAAATACGGTGGTTGTCATTGAACACAACCTGGATGTGATAAAAACGGCAGACTATCTCATCGACATTGGCCCCAATGGAGGGGATAAGGGAGGTACAGTCATTGCCAAGGGGACACCGGAGGAGGTAGCACAAAATCCGGCTTCCTATACAGGAGAGTATGTAAAAAAATACCTGGAGGCAGCTGGAAGAAATTAGAGGCAGAAAGGTTTGAACGTGAAGCGGATGAGGGATGAGATGGACAGGAATTATCGGCTGGAGCCGGCAGGGGAAGGGCAGGTTTCCAGTTTTATCGCAGTTATAAAAGAGCGGATTGCCTGGATGGAACAGATGGGAATGCATCAGTGGAATGATGAGGAGTATCTGGATTTTTATTCAGAGGAATATTTTGCTGAGCATGCCAGGAATGGAAGGCTGTTTTTCCTGATGAGGGGAGCGGATATAGCAGGAGCGGCAGCGCTTCTGGAGAGTGATGAGAGGTGGGATGGAGACAGGGCATACCTTTATGTCCACCACCTTGCCACGAGAACCGGCCTGGCGGGAAAAGGAGCGGGACAGGCCTTTTTAAAGGCGATTGAGGAATATGCCCGAAAACAGGGCAAAAGAGGCGTCCGCTTAGACTGCCAGGCAGAAAATCAGGCTTTAAACCGCTTTTATGAAAAAAGCGGGTACCGATCTGTCGGGGAAGCGTTTACAGCCGGAGATTATGTGGGGATCCGAAAGGTTCTGGAATTTGCGGAGGAAAATGGGAAGAAGGAAGTGGGAGGGGGAATAAAAAGGCAGAACGAAAAGACAGGTAATGGAAAGAACGAAAGAGAAGGATGGAAAGAAAAGCCAGGAAGAAAAGACAGGAAGAAAACTGCAGAGGAGTATTACGGCTTATAAAGTTAAACTGCGAAGAAACTGCAAAAGCGATAAAACATATAAAAAGCTATGAAGAATACCAAAAAATACTGTCAAGTTTGCATCTGTGCCTGCTGATTTTGTCCTCATTTTATATATCAGGGCTTGGATATTCACTTTGACGTTCACGTTGCAGCGCAGTCCGGGCACAGTTTGGGCATGGTTTGGGCATGGTTTGGTGCAAAAACAGGTTGCCAAGAGGTGCGGCGTATCTTATAATAGATTGTAGACTGCGGGAGTTTTACCTTTTGCAGGTTGATACAACAGTGAAAATTTATAGGAGGAATACTCGTGGAAAAAGAAATGATTATTGTATTGGACTTTGGCGGTCAGTATAATCAGTTAATTGCCAGAAGAGTAAGAGAATGCAACGTATATTGTGAAGTTCATCCGTACAGTATGCCGATTGAAAAAATTAAAGAGATGAATCCGAAGGGAATCATTTTTACCGGCGGACCTAACAGTGTATATGGGGACGATTCTCCTCGCTGTTCAAAAGAAATCTTTGAACTGGGTATTCCTGTTTTGGGAATCTGCTATGGCGCACAGCTGATGGCATACCTGCTGGGCGGAAAGGTGGCAACAGCCCCTGTCAGCGAGTACGGAAAGACAGAGGTGGATGTTGACACGGCCTCCAAGCTGTTTGCGGATGTATCTCCAAAGACGATCTGCTGGATGAGCCATACAGATTATATTGAGAAGGCCCCGGAGGGCTTTGCTGTGACAGGCCATACTCCTGTCTGCCCGGTAGCAGCTATGGAAATGCCGGAGAAAAACTGGTATGCCGTTCAGTTCCATCCAGAGGTAATGCATACCCAGGAGGGAACGAAGATGCTTTCCAACTTCGTTTACAGCGTCTGCGGCTGCAGCGGAGACTGGAAGATGGATGCCTTTGTGGAAAAATCTATTAAGGAAATCAGGGAAAAGGTTGGCTCTGGCCGCGTGCTGTGTGCGCTGTCCGGCGGCGTTGACTCTTCTGTTGCAGCAGTTATGATGGCAAAGGCAGTGGGCAAGCAGCTTACCTGCGTATTTGTGGATCATGGCCTTCTGCGCAAAAACGAGGGCGACGAGGTAGAGGCGGTATTCGGTCCCAACGGTCCGTATGACTTAAACTTTATCCGTGTCAATGCTCAGCAGCGTTTCTATGATAAGCTGGCCGGTGAGACAGATCCGGAGAAGAAGAGAAAAATCATCGGTGAGGAGTTTATCCGTGTATTTGAGGAAGAGGCAAAGAAAATCGGTGCAGTTGACTTCCTGGTACAGGGAACCATCTATCCGGATGTTATTGAGTCCGGCCTTGGAAAATCTGCCGTGATCAAGTCTCACCACAACGTGGGAGGACTGCCGGAGCACGTAGATTTCAAGGAAATTATCGAGCCTCTCAGAATGCTGTTCAAGGACGAGGTGAGAAAAGCCGGACTGGAGCTTGGAATTCCGGAGTATCTGGTATTCCGTCAGCCGTTCCCGGGCCCGGGTCTTGGCGTAAGAATCATCGGTGACATTACGCCGGAGAAGGTGAGAATCGTGCAGGATGCCGATGCGATCTACCGCGAGGAAATTGACAAGGCCGGAATCGCCAGAAACCTGGGACAGTACTTTGCAGCCCTGACAAACATGAGATCCGTTGGATGCATGGGAGACGAGAGAACCTATGATTATGCCATAGCGCTGCGCGCCGTGCTGACCAGCGACTTTATGACTGCAGAGTCAGCAGAACTTCCGTGGGAAGTACTGAGCAAGGTGACAAGCAGAATTGTCAACGAGGTGAAGGGCGTGAACCGTGTGCTGTATGACTGCACGGGGAAGCCGCCGGCTACGATTGAGTTTGAGTAGTAAACAGAGAGCCAGGAAGCCGCATAAACAGCGGACTTCCTGGCTCTTAGTATGTGTTGTGATACCTTTTTGATACCTATTCAGAGAATAGTTGTTCTTCTTTCATAGACTCAATAGAGATAAACGATAGATTTTTATGCGAAATTAGGTTGTTTAAATAATCCGTAGTCTCTGAAAAGCAATCTTCTTGAGATATAATTAAGATAATAAAACGAAAATTTCTGTGAGCAGTATTTTCGTATGAAATACCACGCTTTTCAATTTGATTAACTAGTCGGGCAAGTGTAGCCTTTGAAACAGGATTATTCCAGTATTTGATTTCATATAATAAATCAATGTTATTATATTTTGAAGATGCAATAATATCATAATCGCAATTACCAACTTTGACATTTTGATGGACATTATACTTGCGTTTGAGTTTATTCTTCAGATAACTATAGCAGGCATCTTCTATTTCAAAAGCTTTTCTGATTCGAGAGGAAGCTGTTGAATTAGAAGGGGTTATTTGAGAATCAGAGTTTGAGTTTTCATGGTTCTCAATGTCTTCATTTATGACCTTTTCAGCAATTTCTTGAGCAGACATACTTTGAATATGCAATTCTTTTTCTTCTAAATCCAATTTAGTTATTTGATCTAAAGTTTTTTGTATTTGAAGCCATTTTAAACATCCCCAGAAAGTAAAAATTACACCAATAATAATAAACACAATACAAATGATGGGTAAGTATTTAAATATATTTTGAACGTATTGTATTTTGATACTTAAAAAGTCAGAAGAAATTTCTGATAAATTGTTTGCTTCTTCTTGTGTCATGATAATATCATATGAACCAGAAACTAAATAATGCAAGCAAAATAATGGCGCAACAATTAAAACAATACCAACTGAAACGATAAATTTATAAAAACTGTCGTATTGTAATTTATCCATTATTGATTTCTCCACTGATAACTGTTATTTTTCTTGTCATTTCCCTTTTCATCAACGCTACTGCTGGAAGCAGGCCAGTTGATTTTCCATTCAAAATATTCGTCCTCTGAAATCTCTCCGCTTTTTAGCTGTTCTTTCCGCAAACACCATTCACGCAGAAATTCATTTACCAGACCATAATCAATCCACATACCGACAGGAGCATGAGCAGGCCATTCGTCACTATCATTATAGCGAACAGACTTATCATCAGAAGCATTGCACTTGCTGGGATTGCGGATAAGCTGGAACAGATGAAAGGTATTGCGGTTGTCCTCGTCAAGCCAGAAAAAAGTCTGCATAATGTCCTCAGCGCAGCCGGGGGCTTCTATAATAAAATTGATATAGTTGACATTCAAAATCCTGGCAATTTCCATGAGAGTATCTTTTTTGGGAACACGATAGCCGGATTCATATTGTGCCACACGAACATCAGCGTTGCGCTCCTCATATCCCAGCTTCAATCCTAGTTCTCGTTGTGTTAATCCCCGAAATGTGCGGATTCTCTTAATTCGCTCTCCCAGTATCATAATTTTGTGTCCTTTCCTTAAACTTTACAAATT
>UMIN01024949.1_pt1 | contig 10894 bp, 9 predicted proteins | sample 1965811 | NCBI WGS metagenome assembly UMIN01 (sample SAMEA4836123, study PRJEB28245) | human gut metagenome | biome: gut microbiome; material: fecal sample | place: Denmark | collected 2008
GTATGGAGCCGTTGCTTACAGAAGAGAAAATTAAGCAGGTGTGGGCGGTCCCTGGGGTGAAAAGTGTCAGAATCGTTTCTTCTGCCGATATCGTTGTCCCTTTACAGGAAGAGGTATTCGGGGATTATTATCAGGCTTTGTACCAGTCGAGATTCAGTCCGGGAAATTATGAGAAGGATATGGCGGTTTATCGGGAACAGCCGGGATATTATCTGTTTATGGCACGGCTGATCGGAATTGACGGTGAAGGCTTCGAGCGGCTGAATGCACGAATGGGGAATGTACTGGAAGAAGAAAGCTTTAAAGCCGGAAAATGTGCGGTGGCGGTTCCTGTTATTATTGATGCCGGAACAGAGGCCAGGAACAGCATGATGGGGAAAACAGTCCGTTTTTTGCCGGCAGGAGACTTAGCTGAGTCCCAGGAATATGGGGGTGGTTCTGCGGAAGCCGCTGTCCGTATTGCGGCGGTAGGAGACAGCGGTGACAATCCGGCTTATTTCGGCAGAGGGTATACGCCGGATTTGATAGTAAGCCGGGAATATGCCGGACAACTGCTGGGAACAGAATTTATTGAGCTGATAGAGGTGGATTATGAAAAGCCGTTTGCTGAAGATACGGAGCGTCTTGTAAAGGAAGTATTTGCAGGAGAAGGAAAAATATCCCGGGAGTCAAAGCTGGAAAGATACGTGGAGATGAAAAAAACGGAAATGCAGGTCAGGTTTTTGGGGAACGGCATCGGATTCCTGATTGCCCTGCTGGCAGTTTTTAATTATATCCACATGATGGCGGCAGGGGTGCAGAACCGCTCAGGAGAACTGGCGGCGCTGGAAAGCATTGGAATGACGCAGGCGCAGCTGAAACAAATGCTGATGCTGGAGGGAGCCGGCTATGCGCTTCTGGCTGAAGCGGCTTCCCTGGCTGTCGGCCTGCCTGTCAGTTATGCGGTATTTCAGGGGATGAACCGGTATCATATGACTTATTCCTTTCCCTGGACCAGCCATCTGGCGGTATTTACGGTTATCCTGGTTTTATGTATCCTGGTTCCGTCGGCTATTTACAGCAGGACGCAAAGGGGAAGCGTCATCGAAAGACTGAAGAATTGGGAATAGCAGCCGTTACATCACAAGCCGCGCATTCCACCGGAGACTGAAAAAAATTCCCGCGGCCAATGAGAACGCCAGGGTTGCCGCCCCTGTAAAGGCGATGCCGTAAAAACCGAAGCGGTGATTCAACAGAAACAGCATCGGCAGATAAAACAGTCCTTTGTCAAGGAGCGCCACCAATGTGGCATAGGAGGCTTTCCCGGTGGACTGCAGGAAGGTCTGGCAAAGCTGGTACAGCCCATAGAAGGGGCCGGTAATAATGGATGCCAGCACCATGATCTGACCATAGGAAATCACTTGGGCATTGTCGATAAAGGCCATAATAATCCGGTCTCGGGCAAAAAAACAGATGAGGGTGAGAAGGGTACCAAGAATCACCGTAAAAATGCCGGTGCTTTGGATAATGTGGTTCATCCGTTCCCTGCTGCCCCGGCCGCAGTTGTAGGAAATGGCAGGCTGCATACCCATACAGATACCCATGGCCAGCATGGAAAGCAGCATTCCGATTTTTCCGGCCACACCCTGGGCCGCCAGCGCGACGGGGCCGTAGCCCATCATCAGCCGGTTGGAAATCATGGAGGAAATGCTCATCAGAAGCGTGCTGCAGGCAAGGGGAAGGCCAAGGGTGGTGACGGGAAGCAGTATTTCTTTTTTCAGGGAAAGAAACTTTGGATGCAGGGAAAAGGCGGGCTGTTTTTTCAGGATATAATAAAGAAGGTAGCAGCAGCTGATCAGGTTCCCAAAAACCGTCGCCAGGGCGGCGCCTGCCACGTCCCAGGAAAAGACCAGGATGAACAGGGCATCCAGGCCGATATTGGACAGCGTTCCCAGAATGTTTGCAATCATGGACTCCTTTGCCGCGCCGTCGGCCCGTATGATATTGGCAAAGACGTTGTTGAACAGAATTACCGGGGCGCCCAGCGCAATGATGCGCAGGTAGCTGCAGGTAAGGGAAAGCGTATCCCCGTCCGCGCCAAGGGCCAGGGAAATCGGCTTTACGGCAAGAAGGACAATGAGGAGAAAAAGAAAACCGATAAACAGGGAACCGCAGCAGCAAAGGCTTGTATAGGATTTGATGCGTGCGGTTTCTTTTTTTCCAAGGGCCAGGGAAACCGCGGTGCAGCCCCCGCTTCCGAAGAGCGTTCCCAAGCCGGAGAGGACGGAGAACAGCGGCGCACACAGAGAGATGGCGGCGATTTTTACCGGATCCCCGGTCTGGCCGATGAAAAAAGTATCCGCCATATTATAAATAACCATTACCAGCATAATGAGTATGGTGGGCAGGCACAGATTCAGGAGAAGCTTAGAAAAAGATGCCTCTTCCAGCATTTTCTGATTTTTTCCCAAAATGATTCCCTCCTTTAAAACATCACTTGTAGATTTAATATAATTCCATTATAATAAGGCTGTCAGGAAAGAACAACCGTCAATATATCTACGAGTGTAGAAATAATAAATTAAGGAGAGCCGCCTTGAATACCAGAGGAAACCAGCGTTATATTCAGACAAAAGAAAAGATCGAAGCAGTATTTCTGGAGCTGCTGAAAGAGAAGGATATCAGTAAGATTTCGGTGAGCGAGATCTGCCGTCTGGCCGGGATACACAGGACCACCTTTTACGGCCATTTTGAGGATATTTATGCTTTGATGCGCAGTATTGTAGGAGAAATGTATACACAGCTTCTGGATTTTTTTATCATAGATGAGAAGGTCTGGCTGCCGGGCGGTTTTTTGCAGCTGTTTGAGTTTATCCGTGAGAATAAGGATTTTTTCCGCAGCTATCTGGAAAGCTACAGCCGGCAGAGCCTGGCCTTTCAGGCGCTGCCAACCGTAATGGAGGATAACCTGAAGCGGCTGATCCGGGAATTTGATTTTGCGACGAAGGAGGAGCTTTATTACCATCAGACCTTTTTCTGTGAGGGGCTGAAGGCGATGATAAAGCTCTGGATCTCCAGGGGCTGCGCGGAAAGCCCGGAGGAAATGTGCAGGATACTGGAGAAGGAATATTCTCCGAACAGAAGCTTTTTCGCACAGTAAGACAGCCAGAGCGCTGTCTGGCTGCCTTGTGCGCCGGGCCGCGGCGCCTGGAAAACCTATCCGGGGGTATTTTTTAAAAGCCGCCGTTACCATATGTGCTGCAGCGGATCGCCCCTTTAATATAGTTATTGGTATGCGCCGCCATCTCTTCGTTTGCCCGGTCGAATTCCTCCATGTCATAAACTCTGGTGACACCCTTGAAATTCCACTGGCCGCCGGCAAGGAGATCAATACATCTCTGGCAAAGGCGCGCTTCGTAGGAAATGCGCCGTTCGTGGCAGTTGATTGTAGTGATGGCTTTGAAATTCCAGAGCATGTAATTAATGGATCTGGGGCCGTCGTTATGATAGCCTCCTATGCCGAGCCGCCCATGCGCACGCACCAGATCTCCGGCCAGCTGCAGTCCGTCCTGCGTTCCGGTAAATTCCATGACGGTAGGGCAGCCCATGGCAAAAAGCGGGGCATTGTCGCCGTCGCGGCTCAGGTCCACCTTTCCCATGGTATCAAAGGTCATTATGTATTCTTCGGGGATGGTGTCCGGAGTGAAAACTTCGGTGGCTCCGAAGCGGAGTGCATTTTCCAGCGCCTCCGGCCGTTTGTCTATAGCCGTGATTTTCCCATAGCCCATGGCCCTGAACAGGGAGATCATACCCAGTCCCATATATCCGCAGCCTACCACGGCGACAGGATCGCCCAGTGTTTCGATGGGCAGCTTCATAGCAGCGGAAAGCATGCAGGCCAGCGGCTCGGAAATCGCATCCTCATCCTTCAGGCAGTCAGGCACATGAACTGTTTTTTCCGCCTGCATGACGATATATTCCTTAAAGGCCCCGCCGCCCAGCCCGGTAACTCTGTCGCCGGGCCGGAAGGCTTCCACGCCTTCTCCGACCTTTTCAACGATCCCGACAGATTCATGACCCAGCGTATCGCCCTTTTTGGCAGTCATCCACGGATACAGCTCCGAATGGCAGATGCCTGACAGGGTGACACGCACCAGCAGCTCCCCTTTGCCAATCTGCGGGACGGGCACCTCCATCACCCTGCTTTTCCCCGGCCCCTCCATTACGATTTGTCTCATAGTAGTTTTCATCGTATACCTCCTGCATGAATAAGTGATTTGAAAGGAAGCTTTCCCCCTTTTATTATAAGAACAAGTTTACATGAAGGAGCTGAAAACAGTGAGAATGAAAGCTGCAATAAGGTGGACAAAAACGACTTTCTCTGATAACGTTGAACTAAAGAAATATAGGAGGAAAAGAGATGTCCGCATATACGATAGGCGCTTCACCGGCTGTTTTTCGCTCCTGCCCGGTGCACAGCCACGAATCCTGGGAGCTGGTAATCAATACGCAGGGCAGCGGTACTGCTGAAATAAACGGGAAAAAATATGCCTTTCAGCCGGGAACGCTCATGTGCATTCCGCCGCGGCTTCGGCACAACAAATATGCCGAAGAGGGCTTCTATGATCTGTATATCCATACGCAGCAGTTCCCTCTTTCCCGGAGCCGCAGGATGGATCCGACGGAACCGGTGCTGGTTTCAGACGATGCGGAGAAGACCTTTGAAAGCCTGTTCTCCCTGCTTTTAAGGCTTCATTATAAAGGAGATTCTTCCGCATCCATGTTTATTTTCAGGGCTGTCATGCAGCTGCTGGAAGAGCGCCTGTCCTCTGCGGGCAGGGATTCAGTGACGGAGGATATTAAAAACCGTCTCATCGCATCCTTTACGAATCCTGAAATAAACCTTACGGCTATGATTGCCGACAGCGGCTATTCCGCCGATTATATCCGCCGTAAATTCAGGGCCGAGACAGGGATGACTCCGGGAGAATACCTGACCGGCTTGAGGATTACCTTTGCCAGGGAGCTTCTGGAACGCAGAGGATCCTTGAAGCTTTCTGTGAATGATGTGTCGCTCATGTGCGGATTTTATGATGTGCGTTATTTTTCCAGGGTGTTCCGTAAAATAACGGGATGTGCGCCCAGCCGGTATGTGGGAAATGGGGAGGTAAATAAGAAATGAAAACAGATAACAGAGCATGGCTTATAACGTGTAATCCTAGATTGTATGATGTAATAGGTGCTTTTGCAAGATTTAAAAAAATAGAATGGAAACAGAACAATAATATCAATAAGGGGGATATCGTTTATATTTATGTGGGAAGTCCTATTAAATGCCTGAAATATAAATGCAGAGCATTAAAAGTAAATTTGGATAAAACAACAATTAATGATTCTGATTTTGTATTGGATGGTAGCAACTATAAATTTTGTGGAAGGTATATGGAGTTATTATTATTGGAAGAGTATGATATACCGGAGTTAGATATAAAAAGATTAAGAGAGCATGGTTTAAGAACAATTCAAGGACCAAGCAGAATTACGGATGAATTGAAGCGTTATATTCAGAAAATTATAACAAAGTATTATAATGTGAGTTGTTTGGATAATTCTGATATCCAAAAATTGAGAGACGAAAAATATCCAAAGGACTATGCAAATCCATCAAATATTAATACGGAGCAATGGCAGCATTTATTAAAGGATCCTAATGTTTTTAGGTTATCAGATATAAAATTAATGAAAAAATTTTATCTGTCAGATAATCATGCGACGACTTGTTCGGATTTGGCTATTCATGATGGCTGTTCGCCCTCGTCCTATACGACATCTATAGTTGCTCTCGCAAAAAGAGTATGTGTTGCAACTGGAACTGAACCATTAATTGACGAGACTGGTAAAAAAAGATGGTGGAGGATACTTTTTTGGGGAAGATACCGTGAGGATAGACATTTTGAGTGGAAAATGAGACCCGAATTGGCAACGGCGATATCTGCTTTATATCCGGAATTGAATGTGAATATGGCTGAAAAATTGGAGGAAACAGAGTTGCTTTCTGATTTAAAACAATCCAGTCTCAAAAATATGACATTAGGATTTCAGCATAATGGAATACCAAGAAAAAAACAGGTTGCTATTTATAATAACGGATGTAAAGTATATAAACGTGATAGGCAGATTTCTATAAACGCTTTGGCACATGCATGGTATAAATGTGAAGTAAATGGATTGCACTGGACCTTTATACGAAAAGGTTCAGATAAAAATTATACGGAACCGCACCACTTGGTTCCAATGTCTTATTCCGATATGTTTGAGGTATCCCTGGATGTAGAGGAGAACATAGTATCGTTATGCAGCAACTGCCATAATCAGCTTCATTATGGTGAAGGAGCTGAGTTACTACTGAAAAAACTATATAACGAAAGAGAAAAAGAGTTGGAGAATGTTGGAATACATATTGGTTTTAGTGAATTGCTGAAAATGTATGGAATTAAATAATATATGAAAAAAGTATTTTAGTAGTGTTTGTATATCGTGATACTTTTTCTATAGTTAGAAAAGAAAGATAAAATAATAAGATACTTAAAAATATGTTTACTTTATTAGTAAATATTACTTCCGAAAACTGCAATTAATCTAAATACCCATTCCGTTTCGTTAAAGAACATCTTCTCATCCTATGCTATAGTAAAGTCAGCGGACACCGACAGTATCTATGCAGATTTCCAATAAACCCAGCATCTTCAGGTCAGGTGTCCTCCCGTCTCCCGTATAATAGCCACAGTTCCGTATTTTTACAATTAAGATTGCCGAAATATCCATATTCCTGTATGCTTAGGATAACAGGAAGAGCAGGGCTTCCCGTATCCGTTCGGGAAAACCTGCATCACTGCAATAGAAAGGAAGCTTAGCCGGTGAACAATATTGAAAAAGAACTGCTGGCACTTTTTGCGGATCCCGCCTACGACATAACGCTGAAAACCATACGAAGGATACGTTTTCCGGCGAACTATCGTTTTGAAAGCCATGCCCATCCCGAAACAGAAATCAATTACATCAATTCCGGCTGCTGTATGATGGAGGTGGAAGGGCAGGTTATCCCCCTCAAGCGGGGAAGCTGCATAATGGTAAATCCGTACAAGAAGCATCTTTTTATGGTGGATGTGAGCAAATCCTGCGCCATAACCCAGCTGATATACCAGGCGGCGCTCCCCGGGCAGATACCGGACTGCCTTCCCTGTTTTAAGGGGGAAAGCGTCTGTCATGTATTTCAGGACTGCGAGGAACTATGCGGCCTGCTGGAAAGCATACAGCGGGGATATAAAAAAATACGGGATAACTGCTATGCTAAAGCGCAGTTTGATTTCACCATGCTGCAGCTGTTTGCCATGCTGTCCGGCTGCATAGAGGAAGAAAACCGGCTTATGGACGGCTGCCGGGGCAAGCTGGAGGAAGCGCTTAAAAAAATACACGGCAGCCTGGAAGAGGAAATCAATCTGGAGGAATTGGCGGGAGAGCTGGGAATAAGTTCGAGATATCTCAGGAAATTATTTGCAGAGCGTTTTGGTATTGGCTGTTCCCAGTACATAACGATGCTCAGGATAGCAAAGGCCAAGGAATATCTGCGGGATTGGGATAAGGGGGTCACGGAGGCGTCCGCCCTGGCCGGCTTTAACAGTCCCCAGTATTTCTGCCGTGTATTCAGACGGCATACGGGAATGACGCCGACGGAATATAAGAATCTGAAAAATGAGGATTGATGAAATACCGCAGCCATTCTGTGGTATACAGGAGGTTCAGGGATGACAAACAGAGAAAATTTTTTATCGCTTCTGAGGAGAACCGGCTATGAAAGCGTGCCGGTGGAATTCAGTCTCTGCCCGTTTTTAATTGAGCGGATGCGCAAAGAGCTTGGCGTGGAGGATTACCAGGAATATTTTCAGTTCCCCTGGAGGAGAGTGGAGGATATAAAACTGGTTAACCATGATGTGGAGCAGTACCGCAGATTCTACCTGCGCCCGTTGGCGGAGGGCGCGGATATCGACACCTGGGGCGTGGGCCATGAAAAATCGCCCAACAGCATGCATATGACTTACATGCGCCATCCGTTGGAGAATGCGGAGGATATGGAGGATTTTCTGGACTATCCTTTTCCTGATTATGCCCATGGTAATAACTCCCATCAGAAAAAACAGGTGGAGGAAATTAAGAAGAGGGATCTGATTGCATTGGGAGATATGCAGACCACCATCTGGGAGACGGCCTGGTATCTCCGCGGTATGGAAAATCTGTTCTGCGATATGATGGCGGAGGAGGAAACTGCGGTTTTCCTTTTTGACAAGGTGCTGGAAACCTCCAAAATCAGGGCCCGTTCCTATGCGGAGGCGGGCGTGGACGTCCTGTTTTTCGGAGATGATATCGGGATGCAGCATACGATTATGATGAGTGAGGAGCTGTATTGCAGCTGGATTAAGCCCCGCCTGAAGGAGCTGGTGGACATGGTGAAGGAAATCAATCCGGAAATCCTTATTTTTTACCATTCCTGCGGTTTTGTAGAGCCGTTCATCCCTCACCTCATTGAGGCGGGAATTGATGTGCTCAATCCCATTCAGAGCGAATGCATGGATTTTAAGGAGATCTGCAGAAAATATGGAGACAGGATATCCTTCCACGGAACCATTGGAACGCAGACGGTAATGCCCTTCGGCACGCCTCAGGAGGTAAAAAAAGCGGTCTGGGATAATCTGGATGCCGCCGGCAAAAAAGGCGGATTGTTTGTAGCGCCCACCCATATCCTGGAGCCGGAGGTCCCGCTGGAAAATATCCTGGCTTACGTGGAAGCCTGCCGGACCTATCGGAAATAAAAAATGACGGAATTTGTCGGATGATGCAAAAATGATGCAATTTTGATGGAGATTTGATGCATCCTGCGTGTAAGCTTGAAGGGAAAAGACAGATAATGATAATCACGCGCAGACACATGGAATATGGTTGGCTGAGAATCTCTGATTTTCAGCCTTTTTAAGTTGACTATACCTTTATGGAAAGCCCGGCCGTGCGCGTGGAAAAATACCGAGGGGAGCACAGGGACAGGATGAAAAGAAAAATAGTGACAATTTGTCTTGCATGGCTTTCAGTTCTTTTTGTGGTAGGCGGGAGCCGGCCTGAGAGCTGCGGAGCCGAAAGCAAGATGGCAAAATATGAACCGGCACTTATTTCAGGCGCCGTGGATATGGTGCGCAACAAAGAAACGATGAAGGAAGCGTTTGAGGAGGAAGAACAGGGAAGGGCGGAAGCCGCTCTGGAGGAAAATGCTGCCGGTTCGGAAGCATCGGAAGAGAAAAACGGGGAAGAGAATGGAGAGAAAATGAGCCCGGAGGAGAAGGCTGCGGAGGCAAGGGCGGATGCTTATTTTGATAATTCCGTATTTGTGGGCGATTCCATCATGCTTGGCTTCCGGAATTATGCGATGAAGCGTCAGGATTCCTTTTTGAGCCGGCTGCAGTTTTTGGCGGCAGGCAGCTATTCCGTCAACAATGCGCTTTGGGAGGTGAATGAGAAAAGCGTCCACCCCATGTATCGGGGAAAGCAGCGCCAGGTCTGGGAATCCATCTCCATGATGGGCGGCCGGCGGGTATTTCTGATGCTGGGAATGAATGATCTGAATATTAACGGCCTGGAGGGCAGCTGCGAAAAGTATAAGGAGCTGGTGGAAAAAATCAGGGAAACCGATCCGGAGGCTGAAATACATATTATGAGCATGACCTATGTCATGAAGGGAAAAGGGACGGGGCTGCTGGAAAACGACACCATCCGGGAATACAATTCCATGCTGAAGCAGATGGCTGAGGAAAATGGCTGGGGCTATGTGGACATTGCCGATGCGCTGGCCGATGAAAACGGCGATCTGGCGGAAGGATACTGCAGCGACGATTTTGCACACCAGCGGCCGGAGGCTTATGATATCTGGGTATCTGTGCTTCGGGATTATGCGAAGGAACAGCTGGAAAAAAATAACGCCGAAGGCGGCATGCAGGAGGATTTATAATGAAAAAGAATAGGTTAACCGGAAAAAAATGTGAGAAAAGGGGAACCGGGAAATTTATATGCTTCCTGGCGGCAATGCTGCTTCTTGGCGGCTGCGGACAGGCGGATGGAGCAAAAACGAATGGCGGCATAACGGCCGGAACAGATATAAATGTAAAGGAACAGGAAAGCGAGCCGGAGGCAGCCTCCGGGGAAGCGCTGTCCGTACAGGAAATTTATGATTTGGTGACCGAATCGGTCACCCTTATTTCACCTGTAATCATGCAGGATAATTTCATAGAAAATTATTACAATATCGATCCCGCCCTGCTTGAGGAGTACGTATTTTCCATGTCTGAGGAAGCTACAAGCGCGGAAACCGTGGTTATTATGAAATTGAAGGATAAGGCGGATGCAGATACAATCAGCGCGGCGCTGCAGCTTGTAATTGAGGAAAAGAGCGGAGAAATGGAAAATTATCTGCCCGGGCAGTATGATATTGTGAAAAAAAGCGCCGTAAAAACAGAAGGCAGCTATGTGTATCTGGTTATTTCAGAACAGGCGGATGCCATTGAAAAAATCATTGAAGCACAGCTTTAGAAAGGACGGAAACGGCGATGGTTTTCAGCAGCATTCCTTTTTTGTTTTTCTTCCTGCCGTTATGCCTCCTTCTTTATTATGCGGTGCCTTATTCCTGGAAGAATGGAGTCCTCCTTCTTTTCAGCCTGGTTTTTTACGCCTGGGGAGAGCCTGTTTATATCCTCCTGATGCTGTTCGCTTCAACAGTGGATTACACGAATGGAAGGCTCATGACACGGTTTGGATCCACAGAGGGACGGCGGCGGTTGTTCCTCTGCTGTTCTGTAATAATCAATCTTTCCGTGCT
>UMIN01012477.1_pt1 | contig 10867 bp, 7 predicted proteins | sample 1965811 | NCBI WGS metagenome assembly UMIN01 (sample SAMEA4836123, study PRJEB28245) | human gut metagenome | biome: gut microbiome; material: fecal sample | place: Denmark | collected 2008
GTCCCCAAAGGCCGGGTGGCTTTGCCAGGTGCCGTAGACCCTCAGCTCTTCCCCTTCACTGACGAAGGGAAAAGACCCCACCACCGTGACCATGCCTCCCTCCGTGGCAAGCTCCATCACGGTGTATTGATTTTTATCGTTGTGAAATGTAACATGGTCCACGGAGCCACAAAGCTCCAGTAGGGCCTTTTCCTGTTCCGCCAAGGCACTTCCCCCGTCACTGCGTTTTAGATTCTTCCACTATATGATACACCAGATCGTTCTGTTTGCAAAGTCGCAGTTGAGGATACCTGCGCTCTAAGATCTTGCACACTGCCTCCACCTGAGGATCCTCCTTCTCATTGAGGCAAAGGAGTTTCCACTCGCCCCAGTCCATCCAGCGAATCCGAGCCATGGCTCCCCGCACCAGCTGCTCACACTCCTCCCCGTTGGAGGGAATCACCACCCATGCTCCTTTTACAGGTGCCACAGGCTTCAGCAGCCAGAAGATCCCCAGTCGGATCAGCTCTACTAGCCCCAATGCAGATAGCGCCGCTGTCAGCCCCCAAAACAACAGTTCCATGGAATATCACCTCTTACTCCAGTGTATGCCCAGGAGCTGAGCCGGTGCTTTTCCACAGACATAAAAGAACGGGCCCGAAGGCCCGCTCTCATTGTTTTACTGCTCCTGCACAGCCCGGAGAAGGGCCTCAGTGCGATTGGTCTTTTCCCAGGGAGCATCCAAGTCCTCCCGGCCCATGTGGCCGTAAGCGGCCAGATGACGGTAAATGGGACGGCGAAGATCCAGCTCCTTGATAATAGCGGTGGGACGCAGATCGAATACCTGCTGGACCGCCTGAGAGAGCCGGTCGTCGCTGACAGTGCCGGTGCCGAAAGCATCCACCATGATGGACACAGGACGTGCCACGCCAATAGCGTAGGCCAGCTCAATCTCGCAGCGGCGTGCCAGACCAGCAGCCACGATGTTCTTGGCCACCCAACGGGCAGCGTAAGCAGCGGAACGGTCCACCTTGGTGGGATCCTTGCCGGAGAAAGCGCCGCCGCCATGACGGCCGTAGCCGCCGTAGGTGTCCACGATAATCTTACGGCCAGTGAGACCGCTATCTCCCACAGGCCCGCCAATTACGAACCGTCCAGTGGGATTGATATAGATCCGAGTGTTCTGGTCAACCAGTTCCGCGGGAACCACCGGCTTAATCACGTACTTGATAATGTCTTTTTTCAGCTTTTCCAGCTTTACGTCCTCGTCATGCTGGGTAGACACCACAATGGCGTCCACACGCTTGACCGTGTCACCATCGTACTCCACAGTGACCTGGGTCTTGCCGTCAGGACGGAGATAGTTCAAAGTTCCGTCTTTCCGCACCTGAGCCAGACGCTTTGCCAGCTTGTGGGACAGAGAAATGGCCAAAGGCATTTTCTCAGGAGTCTCGTCGCAGGCGTAACCAAACATCATACCCTGGTCGCCAGCGCCGGTGAGGCTGTTCTCGTCAGTCTCGCCGTTCTTTGCTTCCAGAGACTGGTTTACGCCCATAGCGATGTCGGGAGACTGAGTATCGATAGAAGTGAGCACACCGCAGGTGTTGCCGTCAAAGCCGCACTTGGGATCGTCGTAACCGATCTCCTTTACAACCTGCCGCACAATGGCAGGAATATCCACATAGCAGGAAGTGGTGATCTCACCCATCACATGGATCACGCCGGTGGTAGCGGTGGTCTCACAAGCCACATGGGCTTCCGGGTCTTGCTCCAGGATGGCGTCCAGTACGGCATCAGAGATCTGGTCGCAGACTTTGTCGGGGTGGCCCTCAGTCACGGATTCAGAAGTAAACAGTTTTGTCATCACAATTCCCCTTTCTAAAGTCATTCATTCCCATCAAGTTTCATTCCCGTAAAAGAAAAGGACCACTCGAAAAACGAGGGTCCTAACAGTAACCTCATCTTCCGGTTCTCACCGCAGGAATTGGCACCTTTTGGGAGAACGTATTCCGTCCTCTCCCTAGGTTGCCGGGCATCACAGGGCCTGTCCCTCCGCCTCTCTTGATAAGGAAGTATTCATTTGTTCAATTAAGAATTATATCAGCTTGGAGCCTGTTTGTCAACAGGGGAATTGCGGATCAAAGAGTTCGCCTCTGCCTGGAGAAACAGCCAACAGCAATCCCCAAAGCCGGTGGAAGCATCCCCCACAGGAAGCTGCTTGCGGTCCAAATGCTTCTGGCCCAGGACAGGGGGACCATCCAAGCGCCCAAGCCTGCGCTGAGGAGAAATGCTCCGCCAAACAAAGGAAGCAGAAGCCACTTCTCTGGAATGGAACCACGTTTCTCCTGCCAGGCGGAAGAAATCCCCAAGGAAACACCGGCAGCAACAGCTGCCACAGCTCCCAGCAGGCAATGGACAAAGAACAACAGCTCACCCACCCCCTGACGGAATGCGGCGATCTCCACCTCCCCGATGGGAAGAGCCAGCTGCGCAAACACTGCCATCCACTCCACTAAGGGGACGCTGAACAGCGCCGCAGCGGTAATACCCCATACCAGGCCAAAGTTCCACAAGGGGCGGTAACGATCGCTGGGGTTGGCTTTGCGGGCTTTCCCCCAGCGGATAACAGAGCCTAAACACATCCCTTGCATGGCATAAAACATTCCGTACTGAATGTATTCCCATGTGGGCAAATTAGGACGTCCGTTAGAAATCATGTTAGCCAAAGAGAACGTGAAGTAATCCATCAGCATATACGCAAGACCAAAGTATAGGACCATCCCCCACTGGCGCTCCTTCCAGGAGGTGTCCAGACCCATGAGTAAGCTCACCACAAAGGTGCTCAAAGGCAGTACCCCATAGAACACTAAAATGCTGTACCCCATGGCATCGGAACCGCCGCCCGCCCAGAATACCGCCACACACACGGCCCATATCACTAGGAACGAAAGGGTTTGCACCAATTTGCCCAGCCGTTGGCGGCTCTTTACGGTGTTTGTAGTCTCTTCGATGTGACGAAGCATGTTTCCATCCCCCTTCAATAACTCATCCAGACTGACTTGGTACAGATCACTGAGCTTAATTACGCTGACCACATCGGGCAATGAACGGCTGTTTTCCCAGTTGGAAATGGTCTGGCGGCTGACGCCTATGGCCTCCCCTACCTGCTCCTGTGTCTTTCCAGAATTCTGTCTAGCCAGCCGCAGCTTCTCTCCTATCTCCATATTTATGCCTCCTCTCTGACCTCATTATGAGGGATGGCCCTTGAAATGTCCAGCAAATAACATTGGAACCGGCGATTTTTCATGTCAAAATCCTTTGACACAGGCAAATAGACGCAAAAAAGCCGCCCCAAAAGGGACGGCTTCTCTGTTTAAAGTTTGAAAGAAACTTAGGCGTTGATAGCGGTAACCACGCCGGAGCCAACGGTACGGCCGCCTTCACGGATAGCGAAACGCAGGCCTTCCTCGATAGCGATGGGAGTGATCAGCTCAACGTCCATCACAACGTTATCGCCAGGCATGCACATCTCGGTGCCCTCGGGCAGAGAGATAACGCCGGTAACGTCGGTGGTACGGAAATAGAACTGAGGACGATAGTTGTTGAAGAAGGGAGTATGACGGCCGCCTTCATCCTTGGTCAGAACGTAAACCTGGCCCTTGAACTTGGTGTGGGGATGAATGGTGCCGGGCTTAGCCAGAACCTGGCCGCGCTCGATGTCGGTTCTCTGAATGCCGCGCAGCAGAACGCCGATGTTGTCGCCAGCCTCAGCGTAATCCAGCAGCTTGCGGAACATTTCGATGCCGGTAACAACGGACTTGCGGGTCTCGTCGGTCAGACCAACAATCTCAACTTCCTCGGACATCTTCAGCTGGCCACGCTCCACACGACCGGTAGCAACGGTGCCACGGCCAGTGATGGTGAACACGTCCTCAACGGGCATCAGGAAGGGCTGATCAGCCTTACGCTCGGGAGTGGGGATATACTCGTCGACAGCGTTCATGAGCTCCAGGATGGGAGCATACTCGGGAGCGTTCACGTCGGTAGAAGTGCTCTCCAGAGCAGCCAGAGCGGAACCCTTGATGATGGGGGTGTCGTCGCCGGGGAACTCATACTCGTTCAGCAGATCGCGGATTTCCATCTCGACCAGCTCCAGCAGTTCGGGATCGTCCACCTGATCGCACTTGTTCATGAACACAACGATATAGGGCACGCCCACCTGACGGGACAGCAGGATGTGCTCGCGGGTCTGGGGCATGGGGCCGTCAGCAGCGGACACAACCAGGATAGCGCCGTCCATCTGAGCAGCACCAGTGATCATGTTCTTAACATAGTCAGCGTGGCCGGGGCAGTCCACGTGAGCATAGTGACGGCTGTCAGTCTGATACTCAACGTGAGCGGTGTTGATGGTGATGCCGCGCTCTCTCTCTTCGGGAGCCTTATCGATGTTGGCATAGTCCATGAAATCGGCGTCGCCCTTCATGGCCAGAACCTTGGTGATAGCAGCGGTCAGAGTGGTCTTACCGTGGTCAACGTGGCCAATGGTGCCAATGTTAACGTGCGGTTTGTTTCTTTCAAATTTTTCCTTTGCCATTGGGATTTCCTCCTTTAACTTGCAAGAAAAGATTATTCCGGCTTTATAAGCTCCATTTTAACAATATTATATTGAAAAAGCAAGAGCTATTTCGCACTTATTCAGACTTTTTGCCCCGCTCGGAGATGATCTTCTCGGAGATGTTCTTGGGCACCTCAGCGTAGTGAGCAGGCTCCATGGTATACTGGCCACGGCCCTGGGTCTTGGAACGCATGTCGGTAGCATAGCCGAACATCTCGGACAGGGGCACCTCGGCGTTGACCTGCTGGGCGCCAGGAATAGCGTCCATGCCCAGGATCATGCCGCGGCGGGAGTTCAGGTCGCCGATAACGTCGCCCATGTACTCCTCGGGAGTGATGACAGTAACCTTCATGATGGGCTCCATCAGCACGGGATCAGCCTTGCGCATAGCCTCCTTGAAGGCCATAGAACCGGCGATCTTAAATGCCATTTCAGAGGAGTCCACTTCGTGATAAGAACCGTCATACAGAGTGACCTTCACGTCAACTACGTTGTAGCCAGCCAAAACACCGGACAGCATAGCGCCCTGGATACCTTGGTCAACAGCGGGGATATATTCCTTGGGAATAGCGCCGCCAACAACAGCGTTGACAAACTCGTAACCCTTGCCGGGGTTGGGCTCGATGCGGATCTTAACGTGACCGTACTGACCCTTACCACCAGACTGACGGGCATACTTGGTATCCACGTCGGCGTTCTTGCGGATGGTCTCCTTGTAGGCAACCTGAGGCTTACCAACGTTGGCTTCCACCTTGAACTCACGCATCAGACGGTCAACAATGATCTCCAGGTGGAGCTCACCCATACCGGCGATGATGGTCTGGCCAGTTTCCTCATCGGTGTAGGCCTTAAAGGTGGGATCTTCTTCAGCCAGCTTGGCAAGAGCGATACCCATCTTTTCCTGACCAGCCTTGGTCTTGGGCTCGATGGCGACACGGATAACGGGATCCGGGAACTCCATGGACTCCAGGATGATGGGATGCTTCTCGTCGCACAGGGTATCACCGGTGGTGGTGTTCTTCAGACCCACAGCAGCGGCGATGTCGCCGGCGTACACACGGTCGATATCCTTACGGTCGTTAGCGTGCATCTGCACGATACGGCCCATACGCTCGTTGTTGTCCTTCACGGAGTTGTACACGGTAGCACCAGCTTCGATGGTACCGGAATACACACGGAAGAAGCACAGCTTACCCACGAAGGGGTCAGTGGCGATCTTGAACGCCAGAGCGGAGAAGGGCTCGTCATCGGAAGAATGCCGCACCTCTTCTTCCTCGGTTTCGGGGTTGACGCCCTTGATGGGAGGAATGTCAGTGGGAGCGGGCATATAATCCACGATAGCGTCCAGCAGCTTCTGAACGCCCTTATTCTTATAGGAAGTACCGCAGGTGACGGGCACCATGTGGTTGGCGATGGTGGACTTGCGGATGCAGTCCTTGATCTCGTTGATGGTCAGTTCCTCACCGGAGAGGTACTTGTCCATCAGATCGTCGTCCTGCTCAGCCACGTGCTCCACCATTTCCATGTGGTACTTCTCGGCCAATTCCTTCATATCCTCAGGGATCTCTTCGCAGCGGATATCCTTGCCCAGGTCATCATAGTAGACATAGGCCTTCATCTCCACCAGGTCGATGATTCCTCTGAAGGTGTCCTCGCTGCCAATGGGAAGCTGGATCGGAACCGCGTTGCACTTCAGGCGGTCCTTCATCATCTGAACAACGCGATAGAAATCGGCGCCCATGATGTCCATCTTGTTCACATAAGCCATACGGGGAACTTTGTATTCCTCAGCCTGACGCCACACGGTCTCAGACTGGGGCTCCACACCGCCCTTAGCGCAGAACACGGTAACGGAACCGTCCAGAACACGCAGAGAACGCTCCACTTCCACGGTGAAGTCCACGTGTCCGGGAGTGTCGATGATGTTGATACGGTTCTGCTTGCCATTGCGGTCCGGCCAGAAACATGTGGTGGCAGCGGACGTAATGGTGATACCGCGCTCCTGCTCCTGGGCCATCCAGTCCATGGTGGCGGCACCCTCGTGGGTTTCGCCGATCTTGTAGTTGACGCCCGTGTAGAACAGGATACGCTCGGTAGTGGTGGTCTTACCGGCATCGATATGGGCCATGATGCCGATGTTTCTGGTTAATTCCAGTGGTACCTGCCTGGCCATAAATTCCTCCTTAACAATACCTTACCATCTGTAATGCGCGAAGGCCCTGTTGGCCTCTGCCATCTTGTGTGTATCTTCACGCTTCTTGGCGGCGCCGCCAGCGCCGTTGACAGCGTCGAGGATCTCGCCGGCCAGTCTTTCCTTCATGGTACGCTCGGAACGGCTTCTGGAATAAGAAGTGAGCCAGCGCAGGCCCAGGGTCTGCCGCCGCTCGGGACGGACTTCCATGGGCACCTGATAGGTAGAACCACCAACGCGGCGGGCCTTAACCTCCAGGCTGGGCATCACGTTCTCCATAGCCTGCTCGAACACCTCCAGGGGCTCCTTGCCGGTCTTCTCCTGCACGATCTCGAAAGCACCGTACACGATCTTCTGGGCAACACCCTTCTTGCCGTCCAGCATAACGCTGTTGATCAGGCGGGTGACGAGCTTGGAATTATACATAGGATCGGGCAAAACGTCGCGCTTTGCCACATTGCCTCTTCTTGGCATGATCTTCCCTCCTTCATAAAATGATATCATCGGTACTCGAAAGCACAAAACTCCCGCTGGCCAATTTGGGCAAATTACGGTCCCATGGGGGATCTATCAGTAATATGCCAACAATTCCGTGAAAAACACGGTCAGCCATACGAATTCTGCGATTGAGCGAAGAGAAATAAGCGGTTTAGCTTACTTCTTAGCGCCGGCCTTAGGCCGCTTGGCGCCGTACTTAGAACGAGCCTGCATACGCTTGGCAACGCCCTGAGCGTCCAGGGTGCCGCGGATGATGTGATAACGCACGCCGGGCAGGTCGCGAACACGGCCGCCGCGGATCATCACCACGCTGTGCTCCTGCAGGTTGTGACCCACGCCGGGGATATAGGCCGTGACTTCAATACCGTTGGAAAGCCGCACTCTGGCGATCTTCCGCAGAGCGGAGTTAGGCTTCTTAGGGGTCTGAGTCTTAACGGTCGTGCACACACCGCGCTTTTGGGGGGAGTCCTGATCAATGGCGGTTCTCTTCTTGGAGTTCCAGCCCTTGAGCAGGGCAGGCGCTTTGCTCTTCTTTTCCGCAACGGAACGACCGTTGTGGATCAGCTGATTAAAGGTTGGCATATTGCACCTCCTTACAAAAAATGTTTTTTCTATGTGCTGGCTTTCGCCTTGGCACCAAAGTTTTTTGCGGTCTTTCCAGAAAACAGGAAGCGCCCCGGCAGTCTTGCCGGAGCGCGGTTTCCCTATTTTTACTAGAATCTATCTCTCTTTTCCCTCATCCTTTGGAGGAAAAGAGCAGAATCTACCTGAAAACCGCTCAGTTGTTTATTATAGCACTTGGTTTTCAGATTTGTCAAGCTATTTCCTGCTTTTTCGAGAATTCTTCTCACTTCAGAAGATCAGGCGCCGGGCTCTTCCAGGACATCGTCCTCTGCCTCTTCCCCATCTTCCTCGTTAAAGAGATCCTCTTCCTCCAGATCGACTTCGTCCTCGAAGGTATCCTCAGGCAGTTCCTCATTGAGAAGAGTTTCTTTCTCCTCCTTGGGACCGTCGTCCTCAGGACCACCCTCAGGCTGGATCTCCACATCGCTGTAGCACTTCATACCGGTACCGGCGGGAACCAGCTTACCGATGATGACGTTCTCCTTCAAACCGATCAGGTTATCCACCTTACCCTTGATAGCGGCGTCGGTCAGGACGCGAGTAGTCTCCTGGAAGGAGGCGGCGGACAGGAAGGAGTCGGTGGCCAGAGAGGCCTTGGTGATACCCAGCAGAATGGGAGTGTAGGTGGCTTCGCGGAGAGTGGTCTCGCCGTTGGCGATCCGCTCGCGGATATCCTCGTTGGCCTGGAGCACTTCGTTCTTGTCGGCCAAGGAGCTGACTAGCAGACCAGTGTCGCCAGCGTCATCGATGCGCACCTTACGCAGCATCTGCCGCACGATGATCTCGATGTGCTTGTCGTTGATATCCACGCCCTGCATCCGGTAGACTCGCTGGACTTCCTGGATCAGGTAATCCTGGACCTCCTGGGTGCCGCTGATAGCCAGCACGTCATGGGGGTTCACAGAGCCTTCGGTGATGCGCTTACCACGCTTAATATATTCGCCCTCTTTCACCGTCAGGCGGCTGCCGAAGGGAATGAGGTAAGAACGGGAATCGCCGGTCTCGTCGTTGGTAACCACCACATGGCGGTTCTTTTTGATCTCCTGGAAGGTGACCTTACCGTCGATCTCGTTGATGATAGCCACATGCTTGGGCTTGCGGCCTTCGAACAGTTCTTCCACACGGGGAAGACCCTGAGTGATATCGTCAGCACTGGCAACGCCGCCGGTATGGAAGGTACGCATGGTCAGCTGAGTACCGGGCTCACCGATGGACTGAGCAGCGATGATACCAACAGCCTCACCCACGGTAACAGGCTTGCCGTTAGCCAGAGATGCACCGTAGCACTTGCGGCACACGCCGTTCTTAGCGCGGCAGTTCAGCACAGAACGGATCTTGATCCGCTCCACGCCGCGGCCAACAATCAGGTCAGCGTCGTGGTCATCCATGAGCTTATCCTTGGAGACAAGCACATTGCCGTCCTCGTCGCAGAAATCTTCCACCAGGAAGCGGCCCACCAGACGCTCCTTCAAGGGCTCGATGGACTCGGGACCAGCGGTGATCTCAAAGACCTCCAGGCCTTCCTTGGTACCGCAGTCGTCCTCCAGGATAATGACTTCCTGAGAAACGTCCACCAGACGGCGGGTCAGATAACCGGAGTCCGCGGTACGCAGAGCGGTATCGGCCAAGCCCTTCCGGGCGCCTCGGGAGGAGATGAAGTATTCCAAAATCGTCAAGCCTTCACGGTAGTTGGCTCGGATGGGAATTTCGATGGTCTTACCAGAGGTATTGGAAATGTTACCACGCATACCAGCCAACTGGTTCAAGTTACTGATGCTGCCTCGAGCACCGGAGTCCGCCATCATAAAGATGGGGTTGTAACGGTCCAAACCTTTCTGCAAGGCGGCTGCAACGTCACGAGTGCACTTATCCCAAACCTTCAGCACGGCCTGGTAACGTTCGCTCTCGGATAGGAAGCCTTCGTTGTACTCGGCGCGGATCTCATCCACCTCGGCGTCGGCGGCTTTCAGCATGTCAGCCTTCTCTTTGGGGATCGTGGCGTCGCACACAGCCACGGTGATGCCGCTGATGGTGGAGTACTTGTAGCCCTGAGCCTTGATATTGTCCAGGACCTCAGCGGTATGCTCAGTGCCATGGACCTTGATGCAGCGATCAATGATCTTGCCCAGCTGCTTCTTGCCAACCAGGAAGTCAATCTCGAATTTCAAAACCTCATCGGGGTTGGAGCGATCCACATATCCCAGATCCTGAGGGATGGGACGGTTGAAGATCATACGGCCCATGGTGGTCTCCACCAGGCCGGTGATGGTGGTGCCGTTGAATTCCACAGAACGGCGCACCTTGATCTTAGCATGGAGGGAAATGGCCTTGGCGTCGTAAGCCATCATAGCCTCGTCCATGTTCCGGAACACCTTGCCTTCGCCGGGCTCTCCGTCCTTATCCAGAGTCAGATAGTAGGAACCCAGCACCATGTCCTGAGTAGGCACGGTAACAGGACGGCCGTCAGAGGGCTTCAGCAGGTTGTTGGCGGCCAGCATCAGGAAGCGGGCCTCAGCCTGGGCCTCTGCGGACAGAGGTACGTGCACAGCCATCTGGTCGCCGTCGAAGTCAGCGTTGTAAGCGGTACAAACCAGAGGATGCAGCTTCAAAGCGCGGCCTTCCACCAGCACAGGCTCGAAAGCCTGAATACCCAGACGGTGCAGGGTAGGCGCACGGTTCAGAAGCACAGGATGGTTCTTGATGACCACTTCCAGAGCGTCCCACACCTCGGGCTTTGCACGCTCCACGGACTTACGGGCAGCCTTAATGTTGCCCACAGCGCCGGTTTCCACCAGACGCTTCATCACGAAGGGCTTAAACAGTTCCAGAGCCATTTCCTTGGGCAGGCCGCACTGATACATCTTCAGTTCGGGGCCAACCACGATAACGGAACGGCCGGAGTAGTCAACACGCTTGCCCAGCAGGTTCTGACGGAAACGGCCCTGCTTGCCCTTGAGCAT
>UMIN01015596.1_pt1 | contig 10837 bp, 10 predicted proteins | sample 1965811 | NCBI WGS metagenome assembly UMIN01 (sample SAMEA4836123, study PRJEB28245) | human gut metagenome | biome: gut microbiome; material: fecal sample | place: Denmark | collected 2008
TTCCCGGGTTATGATATTTTTAAAAGAGATCTGCGTCTTTTTTACACAGATTTTACAGACATTTTAGATTTTATAAAAAAGGAGTGATCGGCTGCATGGACGGCGGTTCAAACGGAGACGGACACAGGAAAAACAGAATAGGCTCCATGCGTTTTATGGAATAAAGAGGTATAGTCTGGGAGATGAACATGCTTGCAGGCTGTACCTTTTTGCGTTTAAGCAGGCCATGTTCCCATTCCGCGGCGGCGGATGTGACAGCGGGAAAAATTTACGTCCCCATGAAAGGAGAAAAATTACATAAAACCATGATCGGAGCAATCCTATTACAGATTCTTTTAATTTTTGGAAACGCAGTGTTTGCCAGTGCGGAGATCGCTGTGATCTCCATGAACGACGCGAAATTAAAGCGCATGACCCACGACGGAGATAAGCGGGCAAAGAAGCTCACGGCCCTGACGGAACAGCCGGCCCGGTTCCTGGCCACGATCCAGGTGGCCATCACCCTGGCGGGACTCATGGGCGGCGCCTTTGCAGCAGAAAACTTTGCAGGTCCCCTGGTGGCCCTTCTCATGGGCCTTGGCGTTCCGGTGCCGGAAAACGTCCTTCATTCGGTATCCGTGGTACTCATCACCCTGGCGCTGACCTATTTCAGCCTTGTGTTCGGCGAGCTGGTGCCCAAGCGGATCGCCATGAAAAAGCCGGATTCCATGGCCCTGGGCATGTCCGGCATGCTGTTCGGCGTCTGGAAACTCTGCAAGCCGGTGGTGTGGCTCTTAACCTTTTCCACCAACCAGATCTTAAGGCTCCTGGGCGTCGATCCGGAGGAAGAGGACGAGGTGGTGACCGAGGAGGAGATCCGCATGATGTTGGCCGAGGGCCGGGAGCAGGGGACCATCCGGCCGGAGGAAAGCCAGATGATCCAGAACGTGTTCGAGTTTGACGATACTCCGGCAGAGCAGGCCGGGACCCACAGAAAGGACGTGGTGTTCCTCCATATGGAGGACGAGGATGCGGTCTGGGACCAGACCATCCTGGAATCCCGGTTTACATACTTCCCTGTATGCCGGGAGAACCGGGACAATGTCATCGGGATCCTGGACACCAGGGATTATTTCCGCCTGAAGGACCGCTCCAGAGAGTCCTTAATGGAGCACGCCGTGGACCGGCCGTTTCTGGTGCCGGAGACCATGCGGGCCCATTCCCTGCTCTCTGCCATGAAAAAGGAGCGGAAGTATTTCGCCGTGCTTCTGGACGAATACGGCAGCGTCACCGGCATCGTGACCCTTCACGACCTGGTGGAGGAGCTGGTGGGCGACCTGGAAACGGAGGACGAAGAGCAACGGCCTGAGGAGATCCGGCAGATCTCAGAAAACTGCTGGCGGATCCAGGGCTCGGCTCCCCTGGACGAGGTGGAGGACGCCCTTAAGATCGTCCTTCCCCGGGAGGATTACGATACCTTCAATGGGTATGTCTGGGGACTGATCGATCGGATCCCGGCCGATGGTGAGCATTTTGAGGTCCAGGTCCCCGGATTGAAAATACAGATAAAAAATGTAAAAAACCATATGGTGGACTGGGCCGTGGCGGAAAAACTCCCTGCGGATCCCGGGACGCCGGGGGACGGCCCTGCCGTTTCCCAGGATAAAACAGGAAAGGAATAAACGGTATGGATCTGTCATTTACTGGTTTTCTGGGAGAGCTTCTGGAAAACCCGGCGCTTCTTGTAACGACCCTGTTCACCCTGGGGGTGATCTTCGTAAACGGGTGGACCGATGCGCCCAACGCCATCGCCACCTGCGTGACCACCCGGTGCCTAAGCGCCAGAAACGCCATCATCATGAGCGCCTTCTTTAATTTCCTGGGCGTGTTCATCATGACCCAGATCAACAGCTCCGTGGCCTCCACCATCAGCAATATGGTGGACTTCGGAGACAGCACCCAGAACGCGCTGGTCGCCCTCTGCGCGGCCCTGCTCTCCATTGTCGTATACAGCGTGGGGGCGTCCATTTTCGGGATCCCCACCAGCGAGAGCCACAGCCTCATCGCCGGTCTTTCGGGAGCGGCCATCGCCATCCAGCACGGCACCGGCGGCATCAACGGGGCCGAGTGGGTCAAGGTCCTTTACGGCCTTGTGCTGAGCCTGGTGCTGGGCTTCGGCACCGGCTGGGTGGTATGTAAGATCATCTCCTTCATCTGCCGGGACATGGACCGGCGCAGGACCAACCGGTTCTTCGGCTTTGCCCAGATCGCCGGAGCCGCGGCCATGAGCTTCATGCACGGGGCCCAGGACGGCCAGAAATTCATCGGCGTCCTGTTTTTAGGGGCCGCCTTTGCCCATGGCCAGAATTCCGTAAGCGGCATGGAGATCCCGGTGTGGCTCATGCTCTTATGCAGCGTGGTCATGGCCCTGGGAACCAGCGTGGGCGGAGAAAAGATCATTAAATCCGTGGGCATGGACATGGTAAAGCTGGAGCGGTACCAGGGCTTTGCCGCCGACGTATCCGGCGCCCTCTGCCTTCTTTATTCCAGCCTGTTCGGGATCCCGGTGTCCACCACCCACACAAAGACCAGCGCCATCATGGGCGTGGGAGCGGTGAAGCGGATCTCGGCCATCAACTTTGGCGTCGTAAAGGATATGGTGCTCACCTGGATCTTCACCTTCCCTGGCTGCGGCCTCATCAGCTTTATTATGGCAAAAATATTCATGTACATCTTTTAAAGGAGAAAGCATATGTCGAAAAAACAGGACGATTTTTATTTTCAGAACTTTATTGAATGCGCCGGATATTCCTGTCAGGCCGCCCATCTTTTAAAGGAGATCCTGTCCGATTTTAAGCCGGAGGACACCAGGATGCGGCTGGACGAGCTTCATAAGATCGAGCATGAGGCCGACATGAAAAAGCATGAGCTCAGCGACCGGCTCACCAAAGCCTTTATCACTCCCATCGAGCGGGAGGACATCGCGGCCTTAAGCGAGCAGATCGACGATCTCACCGATAAGATCGAGGAGGTGTTCATCCGTATTTATATCAACAATGTAAAGGCCATCCGGCCGGAAGCCTTAAAGATGCTGGAGCTGGTGATCCAGTGCTGCGAGGAGGTCTGCGGCCTCATGCGGGAGTTCGCCAACTTCCGCCGTTCTAAAGAGTTAAAGGACCGGATCATCCAGATCAATTCCCTGGAGGAGGAGGCAGACCGGCTGTATATCGCCAGCATGCACAGCCTTCATTCAGAGGAAAAGGACGTGCTGGCCGTCATCGCATGGAGGGAGATCTACAGCTATCTGGAAAAATGCGCCGATGCCTGCGAGCATGCCGCCGACGTGGTGGAGAGCGTGGTCATGAAAAATTCATAAAGGTTCCAGAAAGAACAGACAGGATCCTGTATCCGGGAGGAATGAAAAAACCTCTTGACATGCAGGATCTTTTCTTGTATAACTGTATTAAGTAAATAATACAACAATACAATAATACAAAAAGACAGCAGCCAGAAAAGAAGATAAGGAGTGAGGAAATGGAATGGAAGCTGACAGACGACAGGCCCATATGGTCCCAGCTGTCGGACCTGGTGGCGTCGCAGATCGCTGCCGGGGTGTACGGGCCGGGAGAGCGGCTCCCCTCAGTGCGGGAGCTGGCGGCAGAGGCGGGGGTGAACCCCAATACTATGCAGAGGGCCATGGCAGACCTGGAGAGCCGGGGGCTGGCTGTGGCCAACAGAACAGCGGGAAGGTGTGTGACAAACGATATGGAGACGATCAAAGCCCTGCGGACAGGACTTGTAAAGGAGCAGGTGGCATGGTTCCTGGAAAAAATGCGGGATCTGGGATACACCGGAGATGAGATCCGGGCCGTGCTGGAGGATGCATTAAAGGAGGGAGAGGCGTAATGGGCGTTTTGCTGGAATGCAGCGGCCTCACAAAGCGTTTTGGAAAACGCGAGGCCTTAAAACAGGTGGATCTTTCGGTGGAAAGCGGGAAGATCGTTGGTCTTCTGGGCCCCAACGGCTCCGGAAAGACCACTCTTATTAAGCTGGCCAACGGGCTTTTGAGGCCCGAGGGAGGCTCTATACGGATCGACGGGCAGGAGCCGGGAGTGTATACAAAATCCATCGTATCTTATCTGCCGGACCGGATGTACTTTGCCGACTGGATGCGGGTCTCCGATATGGTCCGTATGTTTCGGGATTTTTACACGGATTTCCGCCTGGAGACGGCGGAGGATATGCTGGAGCGCCTGGAGATCTCTGGCTCAGAGCGGATGAAGAGCCTGTCCAAGGGAACAAAGGAAAAGGTCCAGCTGGCCCTGGTCATGAGCCGGAAGGCGAAGCTGTATCTTTTAGACGAGCCCATCGGCGGCGTGGATCCGGCGGCCAGGGATTTTATCCTGAGGACCATTCTTACCAATTATTCTGAGGATGCGTCGGTGATCCTGTCCACCCATCTGATCGCCGATATCGAGAAGGTCCTGGACGAGGTGATCTTTTTAAAGGAAGGGCAGGTGGTGCGCCAGGATCCGGTGGACCGTATCCGGGAGCAGGAGAAAAAATCCGTGGACACCATGTTCAGAGAGATCTTTGCAGTGCCCATGGGAGCAATGGACTGGGATACCCATGGAAGGGAAGGAGAGAGATAAGATGTTCCGGAAGCTTTTTAAATATGAATGGACGGCCATGATGCGCAGCCTGTTCCCTGTGTACGGGGCGGTGCTGGCGGTCACGGTCCTCAATGCGCTGATGTTTCATGTGATCGTTCCGGAAGCCGGACGGACAGAGCTCCTGGATTCTCCGTTCCTGGAGCTGATCCCCTGGTTTACCGGCGCCTTGTACGCCGCCGTGCTGGCGGCCCTGGGAGTGATGACCGTGCTTCCGGTGATCCAGCGGTTTTATAAGGGGCTTTTAAAGGAGGAGGGATATCTGATGTTCACCCTGCCGGTGGAGTCCTGGAAGATCGTCCTGGCCAAGGCTCTGGCCGCAGTGCTGATGATCCATATCTCCCTGATAGTAGGGATTTTTTCCATCGGGATCCTGGCGGGTGAGCTGACCTTCCTTAAGGCAGTGCCTGGATTCCTGGCGGAATGCTTTAAGCTCATCGGGGCCGGCTTTAAGGAGGATGCCGGGATGACGGTCCATGTGATCCTGTTCTTTCTGGAGGGTCTCCTGGCCATGATCGCAGCCTGGTTTGCCACGGTGTACCATTTTTACCTGGCCATGGCCCTGGGCCAGCTGGCGGGAAACCACAGAGTGGCCTTCTCTGTGCTGGCCTATGTGGGCATCAGCTCTGTCTTTTCTATTATAATGACGGCGCTGCTCCAGACGTATCCGCTGTGGGAGCCGGTGCTGGAGAGGATGGATATGACGGCGGCGATCCATGTGACCGGCTGTGCATTCCTGCTCTGGCAGGTATTCCAGATCCTGACTGAGGCCCTGGGAACGGAGTATCTTCTGAAGCATCATCTGAACCTGGAGTAGGCGGACGGGTCCCGGCTTAAGCCGGGGCTGCCGTGAATACCAGAACGGACCGGGACTCCAGGGTGATCTGTGGAGAAGAGATGAGACAGGGCGGCTCATGGGAGGACGGCATATGGCCTTTGAGATACGTTCCTGCTGTATCGGCCTCCACCTTCCATTTCAGAGATTTAGATACCATGGGAAGGAGAAAAGCCTGGGGCTCCCAGTATACGTTCACTGCCAGACAGACCAGATCGTCTGCCGTATCCGTCCGGTTCCTGCCGGAATACAGCACTGCCAGCACATGGGTGGAGCCGTCGGGAGGGATCACCTTTATATTCGGAAGGCCCAGGGAGCAGACGCCGGAGGGCTTCCGGATCACGTCGTGGGCCTTTCGGAACGCGATCATATGCTTTGTATAGGAAAAGTGGTCCCGGTTCTTTTCCAGAAAGCTCCAGTCCAGCCAGAAGATCTCGTCCATGGGCTTCATATGGATCTGGCCGGAGGGACTGTTTAAAAAGATTGGATTCATAACAACCTCACTTTTCCGATGGGAATGTTGACATGTTTCTATGGAGCAGGAATCTTGTGATCATTATACATGGAAGGAGAAAGGGGCGCAAGGAGCAGAAAACGGCCCTGGCGTCGGATAGCCGTCAGAAACGGGAGGAATGAAAAGAGTTCATGAAAGTTTTATAAATAGGAGGGGAAAAATCTGGTACAATCTCTGTCAGGGAGGTGTGCGTATGACGTATACATTTTATGAGCTGCTGTGGCTGTTCTTCGCATATTCCTTCGCAGGATGGATCCTGGAAACTGTGGCAGCGGCAGTGAAAAAAAGAACCTTTGTGAACCGGGGACTGGTAAACGGCCCCTTATGCGTGACCTATGGCGCGGCGGCAGCGGCCATGACCCTTTCCTGCCGTGAGCTTTCTGGCTTCTGGCTTTTTGCGGGGATCGTGATCCTGGCGACCCTGACCCAGTGGATCGCCGGTCATGTGCTGGAGTGGCTGTACCACGAAAAATGGTGGGACTATTCCGGACTCCCGTGGAACCTGGACGGATATATCTGTGTTCCTGCCTCCGCAGTCTGGGGCGTTCTGGGCGTTCTGGCGTTCAGATGGGGGAATCCCCTGCTGACGCGGCTGTTCGCCCTGCTGCCCGGAAGCCTTGGAAAGATCCTTTTATGGATTCTTTTGCTGGCCCTGGCGGCGGATATGCTGGCTACGGTGCTGATCCTTACGGGAAAGACCCGAAGGATCGAACAGTGGCAGTCAGTGGATTCTCTGTTCGCGTCCTTAAGCGTAAGGCTGGAGCTTCGGCTGTCCTCTCTGGTGAACCGGCGTCTGGAGCGGGCGTATCCCAGGGAGCGGACAGCTGGAGAGGAGAAGGAGCTTAAAACAGCCAGTGCAGAAGGCTTTGCCGCCGGGTGCAGCTTTTATAAGATCTTTCTTCTGTTCGTCATCGGCTGTGTCCTGGGAGATCTGACGGAGACCGTATTCTGCCGGATCACGGCCGGCGTCTGGATGAGCCGCAGCAGTCTGGTCTGGGGACCCTTCAGCATCGTCTGGGGCCTGGCCATCGCCCTGGTGACGGTGCTCCTCTACCGGTACAAGGACAGCTCCGACCGGTTCCTGTTCCTCATGGGTACGGTCCTGGGAGGCGCTTACGAGTATCTGTGCAGTGTGTTTACAGAAATGATGTTCGGAACGGTATTCTGGGATTACAGTAAGATCCCCTTTAACCTGGGAGGCCGGATCAACCTCCTGTACTGCTTTTTCTGGGGCATTGCAGCTGTGGTGTGGTTTAAGGGGCTGTATCCCGTATTTTCCAGATGGATCGAGAGGATCCCGGCAAAGGCCGGGAAGCCTCTGGTCTGGCTCCTAATCGTTTTCATGACCGTCAACATGGCCGTTTCCTTTATGGCCCTGTGGAGAAGCGATGAGAGGAGCCGGGGCGTGGCGGCAGAGGCCTACTGGCAGCAGGTGATGGACGAGCGCTTTGGCGATGATCGTCTGGTCCGGATCTACCCCAACGCCATCAAAGTAGAATAGAGGAGACGGTTTATTTCACCTCGCGCACCGGGATCCCCGGCGTGGCCAGAAGGGAATAGTTGGTATGGTATACCACGAAGCCCGGAGCCGCGCCGGGGACTTTTTTCAGATTTTTTCTCTGGATGTAGTCGATCTCCACCTTATCGTTTTCCCGGCCTCTGGAATAGTAGGCCGCCAGGGCTCCGGCCTCCTCGAACACCCGGTCCGGCAGCTCCTTTCCCTCTGTTTTTACGATCACATGGGAGCCTGGCATTCCCTTGGCGTGGAACCACCAGTCGCCGCCGTTTGCCGTCTTAAAGGTCAGCTCCTCGTTCTGGTAGTTGTTCTTTCCCACATAGATGTGGAAGCCGTCTGAGGACAGGTAGTGGTAGGGGCGGCTGGTGATCTTCCCTTTTTTGCCGCGGGAATAGTGCCGCCGGATGTAGCCGTATTCCGTCAGCTCCTCCTTGATCTGCACCAGGTCCTCCTCCAGCCGGGCAATGTCCATGGAGGTGCTGATGGACTCCAGGTGGTCGATCTCCGCCCGGGTCTGGGAAAGCTGCTCCGTTACGGCCTCGAAGGTCCGTTTCTGCTTGTTGTACTTATCAAAAAATTTCTGGGCGTTTTCCCGGGCTGTCAGGGTGGGATCCAGGGGAATGGTGATCTCTGTATTATCGTAATAATTTAAACATTTAAAACTTTTCTCGCCTCCGGCCAGGCCGTAGCCATAGGTATTCAAAAGCTCGCCGTAGATCCGGAATTTTTCCCGCTTTTCCGTATCCTTTAACTGCTTCGTCTGAAGATCCAGCTTCCGGTAGCTGCGCTCTAAGGCGTTGGAGATGATCTTTCTCAGATCCGTGGATTTCTGGTGGATCCTGGATACGGCGTTTTTCTCGGCGTAATACCGTTCCAGCACCTGGCTTACGGAATCAAAGGCCGTTTTCTGGTACTGGCCGCCGTCCATCATAGTCAGAGGGATGGAAGAAAATTCCATGGGCTTTTCACCCTTATAAATGATGCTGGGCGAAAAATTCCCGTTCCTCACATCGTCCATGATCCAGTTGAGGGCATGGTACAGGTGGGTCAGCTCACCTTCGGAAAATTCCTTGGCGGAAACGTCCCCGTCCAGGGAGGCCAGATGGCAGATCTCCGCCGCCGCCACGGGGCTTAAGCCTGTAAGATCCATATAGAGGGCCTTGGACAGGGGCTGGGGCGTTCCCTGGATCAGAGGGATAAATTCCTCCTCCGTGATCTCCAGGGGGTTTTTCTTTTCCCCGGAGTGGGGGATGAAATAGGTGCGTCCCGGCAGCACCTCCCGGACCGAGCTTACCTGGGCAGAGATATGCTTGATGCTGTCCAGGATCATGTCGTTTTCATCGCAGAAGATGATATTGCTGTGCTTTCCCATGAGCTCCACAATCAGATACTTCCGCCGCAGATCCCCCATTTCATCCAGATGTTCGATCTCAAAGCGGACGATGCGCTCAAAGCCTGGCTGGGTCACGGAAAGGATCCGCCCGTTGGCGATGTGCTTGCGTAAGAGCATACAGAAATTGGGGGCCGTCATGGGGCTGGGCTTATTGGTTTCAGTGAAGTAGAGGAGAGGGAGGCTGGCGTTGGCTGAGATGAGTAGCCGGAAATTCTCCCGGTTCCCCTTTATGGTCAGCAGAAGCTCGTCCTTTTCCGGCTGGGCGATCTTTGCGATCCGGCCGGAGACGATCTTCTGGTTCAGATCATATACCAGATTTGCAATGGTGATTCCGTCAAATGCCATGGTGTGAAAATTCCTTTCTTAATATAGATTCGATCTGTTCCGTCAGTTCCATGACCGTATGGGTACGGCTCCTGGCACAGGCGTGGGCCGGCTGTTCACAGAGGAGGCATTTCCTTGGAGGCAGTCCCAGATCCTCCCGGGACAGCTTTTTTCCTCCGGCGTCCAGAACGTCGATGTCAAACAGCCGTCCCAGGCCGCCGCCGTCCTCAATGGCCGCCATGAGCGTTTTCAGCCGTACCGCACCGGCCGTCTCCACGGCCCACATGGCCTCCAGTCCCGTGGCCTGGATCACCTGCTCCCTGCGGACCACAGGAAGTCCCTGATCCGCCAGGGCATCTTCGATCTTGGAGATCCCGGCGTCAAAGGCCTCGGGGACCAGGGGCAGGACCTTCACAGGTCCGGGGATATTTAAGGTAAAGGAGACCAGGGGACAGCGGCAGGAGACAAGGAGACTGTTCTGGAGGGCCGCCCGCTGCTCCCTGGCGTTTAGCATCTGGGGCAGCTCTGTGGGGATCCCTATGAGGGACTGGGCCTCTGCTCCCGGCGTCTGGCCGTGACGGCCGGCGGGGAGGTTCCGGACCTCGTGGAGCAGCTCCAGAAGATACCGCATATATTTTGTGAGATACAGGTCCTTCCGGTAGCAGGCAAAAAAATGCCGGGGATTTTCCACTCCCAGGATGGGGTAGGTATAATAGGGGGACTGGAGGGAATTTTCCGTATCCGCGTAGGCGTCGGGACAGGCCATGACCACGGGACTGGTGGCAACCACGTACTTTCCCACCTCAATGCTGATGGTCTCCAGGCCGATCTCCGGCTTCATATTCCTGGCGGCACAGAGGGCATCCAGAATGGTCCGGGCCGAATGGCCCTGACGGCTGCATATGAATACCTCATCCGCCGCCTCCCGGATGTCGATGGGAGTTCCCGGCCGGATCCGTTCCGCCAGGGCGCAGGCTTTATTGACCAGCAGCACCATATTTTCCTTCTGGATCAGATCGTAGACCAATTCGTCGTACTTTGGAAAGGTGGTCAGAAGAGCGATGCCCACAGAGCCCTCCAGGACGCTTTCCTCCATGGTGGCTGAGCCTTGTTCGTGAAGCTCCAGCTCCACGTGGGGGAAGCGGCTTTTGAACCGGGGATAGAGGTAGGGGAGCAGCTCCATGCCCCTCTGGACCGAGATCCCCAGGCGGATCTTTCCAAATTCCTCATTGCTCAGCTCCTCGACCTGCTTGGCCAGGTTGGTGGAGATGGTGCTGATCTGCTTGGCCGCCTTCACGTAAAGGGCTCCGGCGGGGGTCAGGGTGATGGGGTCCGTGTTCCGGTTGAAGATCGGCGCTCCCAGGTTGGCCTCGGCGGCCTTTATGATCTGGCTTAAGGAGGGCTGGGACACATACAGCCTTTTCGCCGCTCCCGTAAAGCTCCCTTCCTTCAGAACTGTCAATACGTACTGCATATGTTTCTCATTCATGGCGGACCTCCATCCTTTTATGATTCCCTTTATCATACCATAACAAAAGGAGAAATTCCACTGTGGATTCCTTTCTCGTTTGTGTCAAGTAATCGTTGGCAACTTACCCACTTCATT
>UMIN01045531.1_pt1 | contig 10799 bp, 7 predicted proteins | sample 1965811 | NCBI WGS metagenome assembly UMIN01 (sample SAMEA4836123, study PRJEB28245) | human gut metagenome | biome: gut microbiome; material: fecal sample | place: Denmark | collected 2008
ACGGGTTGGCAGTATCTGAGTGGACATTGGTATTATATGAATGGAAGTGGGGCAATGCTAACGGGTTGGCAATATATAGGAAATAAATGGTATTATTTCGAATCATCTGGAGTGTGGAATTCGAATCCATCGAATAAGCCACCTGTACAAGAGCAACCTTCTGAAAAACCATCAGACAAGCCGTCCCAAAGTCCATCAGATAAACCTACAGTTGAAGATTATTACACTATAGAAGGAGAAAGTTCAGTTACAGTAGAACAGATGATGAAGTGGTACGATGAAAAATCTCCAATCGATTTTCCAGTGGATGCATATCGCTTGGGGGGTGTAAATAGTCTTAAAGACTTTTGCCAGATATATTACGAGGAAGCGCAAAGTGAGAATATTCGGGTTGAAGTGGCTTTCGCGCAGGCTATGCATGAAACAGGCTGGTTACAATTTAAGGGGCAGGTAAAGATTGGGCAGTTTAATTTTGCAGGCTTGGGAGCGATAGATGGTGGAGCATCAGGTGCTGATTTTTCTAAATACAGAGAAGAAGGTGTGCGTATGGGAATCCGGGCACAAATACAACATTTAAAAGCTTATGCATCAGACACTGTTACAGAAAATACTCTTGCAAATCCGTGCGTCGATGAGCGGTTTAAATATGTGACTAAAGGCTGTGCAGAATATGTTGAGTGGTTAGGGCAAAAAGAAAATCCACAAGGACTGGGCTGGGCTACAATGAAAGGCTACGGAAATAAGATACGAGCTCAAATTGAGAATTTAAAAGCGTGTAAAGTATAATAGATAAGGAGGTGTGATTAGTGAAAAAGATATTGCTTGTAGTAATGTTATTGTTGATGTTTAATTCGATTACTGCTTTTGGAAAAGAAACGACAGATCAGATGATTTACAATGATAACCATATGTCTGAAGATAATGAAGATGACATGGATTCAGACGTAAAGCAAGATATACCCAAGTTTAATGATGATGTATCTAAAAAAAAGATGGATACGACAGATGCAATTGATTTGGATGCAGATGATGCCAATGAAAACAATAATGAAGCAGATAATAGTGGCGATACAGATGATAATAAAATAGAAGAAAAACATTATGGCTGGTATTTTAATGAGCAACATAGTGGTTGGTATTATTATGATCAACAAGGAAATAAATTGTTCGGTTGGCAGTACATAGGAGGTAAATGGTACTATCTAGATGCAAAGAACCAAGAACATCCAGGATTAATGTTATCTGATTGTGGAAAGAAAATAGGTAATACAACATATTTTTTTGATAAAAACGGAGCAATGTTAACTAACTGGGTATTGCGTCCAGAAGGCTGGTATTATACTAATGATAGTGGAGCAATGTTAACGGGCTGGCAACAGGTATATGGAGTATGGTATTATCTTGATGATAGAAATGAAGAACATCCAGGATTAATGCTTGTAGACTGCGAAAAAAAACTTGGCGGTGCCACATATTTTTTTGATAAAAATGGGGTAATGTCAATTGGCTGGGTGTCGCGTCCAGAAGGTTGGTATTATGCGAATAAGAGCGGTGCAAAATTGACAGGATGGCAATATGTAGGAGGTAAATGGTATTATCTCGATGCTGGAAATGAAAAATATCTAGGATTAATGCTTGCAGACTGCGAAAAAAAACTTGGCGGTGCCACATATTTTTTTGATAAAAATGGGGTAATGTCAATTGGTTGGGTATTGCGTCCAGAAGGGTGGTATTACACAAATAAGAACGGTGCAAAATTGATGGGGTGGCAACAAATATCTAATTTTTGGTATTATTTAGATGAAGGGAACCAAGAATACCCCGGGCTTATGTTAGCGGATTGTGATAAGGTCATTGGAAATAAACCGTATCATTTTTGGCCATCTGGAGCAATGCGTGTTGGATGGTATGTTGAAAACGGAAGCTGGTATTATTATGATGATTATTCTGGCCAGATAGTTTCAGGGTGGAAATTAGTTAGTGGAAAATGGTACTACATGGATCCTAGTAATGAAAATAAGATGGTATCTTGTGGGTGGAATAAGATTAGCAATCAGTGGTATCTCTTTAATAATGATGGAGCTATGTATACTGGTTGGGTGTTGAAATATGGACTATGGTATTATTTGGGTTCAGATGGAGCGGCCAGAACAGGCTGGAAAGTTATAGGAGGCAATTGGTATTATTTCTATACTGCGAATGACCCACATGGTGGTGTAGAATGTGCAATGGCACGGAATGTAAGCATAGATGGTTGGAAACTTACGGATAGCGGGGCTATGGTTTCTAGCACGGAGATGAAAATGCTTGCCAAAGCGCAGGTGTATTCAAGTAATACTAGATATTTAATCTTGGTAGATAGGGCAGCATGTAAAGTTGGAATATATACTGGAAAAGCAGGAGCATGGAATCAAAGTAAATTCTGGAGTTGTTCCCCGGGAAAACCATCTACCCCGACAGTGTCCGGAACATTTACGGTTCAGGGAAAAGGTTACTATTTTGATTCTGGAAAATCACGTTGTTTCTATTACACACAGTTTAAAGGAAATTATCTTTTCCACAGTGTACTTTATGCACAAACTTCAACTCCAAGTAGAATTATTGACGGAAGATTGGGAATGCAGTTATCTCATGGTTGTGTAAGACTGGACGTGAATAATGCAAAATGGATTTATGATAATATACCAAGAGGTACAAAAGTAGTTATTTATTAAAGAAATATGAAAGCTTTTTGATATACAGAGATTATACATAATGGCAGTCGGAGCAGAGAAATCTGCTCCGATTTTTTAATATCATCTTGCTTTTTGAAGAGGAAAGGTATATAATCAAAATGTTCATAAAAACAAAAGGAGAAAAATACATGAACGTACAGGAATTTGAAGTCATGAACAATATCGTGGATCATACATATACAAATCAGAGAGAGTTAGCAAGGGTTTCAGGTTATTCAGTAGGGAAAGTAAATCAATCTATAAAGACACTGACTATGGAAGGATATCTGGAAGAAAGTAAGCAATTAACCGAAAAGGCAAAGTTGGAATTAGAGAAAAAAAGACCAAAAAATGCTGTGATTCTTGCAGCTGGATACGGGATGCGAATGGTACCTATTAATGTTGAAGTACCGAAGGGATTGCTTGAGATTAAGGGTGAGCCATTAATTGAACGTTTGATTTGCCAGCTACATGAGGTTGGAGTGACAAAGATTGATATTGTTGTAGGATTTATGAAAGAACAATATGAATATTTAATAGATAAATATCAAGTGAATTTGGTGTTTAATAAAGAATATTCAGCGAAGAACAATCTGCATTCGTTATATAAAGTGGCAGATAGATTAGATAATACCTATATTGTCCCTTGTGATATCTGGTGCGAGGAAAACCCTTTTTCTAAACATGAGTGGTATTCTTGGTATATGGTGACAGATCAGAGGGATGACAGAAGTTCTGTGAGGGTGAATCGAAAGAAAGAATTGGTAAGTGTCAAGAAGGAAGAAAGTGGAAATACTATGATTGGCATTTCTTATATTCTTTCTAAAGAAGCAGATATATTAAAAGAGCGATTGCAAGAATTGGCAGGAAAGAAAGAAAATGATCAGGCATTTTGGGAATTGGCATTATTTGATAAAGGACGCATGCTTGTGTCACCAAGAGAGATTGGTAGTGAGAAGGTTCATGAGATCAATACATACGAGCAGCTTAGAGAATTAGATCATGATTCGGATCATCTCCAGTCAGATGTTATTCAATTAATCAGTCGTGTGTTTTCATGTAAAGAGACAGAGATTACGGATATTCGTTCTTTGAAAAAGGGAATGACGAATCGCTCTTTTACATTTAAATGTAAGGAAAATCAGTATATTATGCGTATTCCGGGAGAGGGAACAGATAAAATGATCGACCGTAATCATGAATATGCGGTTTATGAACAACTGAAGGGCAAGAACATTACCGATCCGGTGATTTATATGTCTCCTGAAAATGGGTATAAGATTACAGAATATATTGAAAATACAAGAACATGTGACAGCATGAATGACGAAGATGTTAAACGTTGTATGGCATATTTGAAGAACTTTCATAATTTAAAGCTTCGGGTAGAACATGAATTTGATTTGTTTGGTCAGATTGAATATTATGAAAGTTTGTGGGGACAGGAGAAATCTGCTTACAGAGATTATCAAACGACAAAAGAGCATGCGTATAGACTAAAAAATTACATTGACAGACAACCCAAGGAATGGGCGTTGACACACATAGATGCGGTTTGCGATAATTTTCTTATAAAAGACGAGGAGATTTATTTGATCGACTGGGAATATGCAGGTATGCAGGATGTGCATGTAGATATTGCCATGTTTGCTATTTATGCTATGTATGATAGGGAACATGTGGAGAAGCTGATTGATTTTTATTTTGAAGGTAAAGCAAGCAGAGAAGTCAGAATCAAAATATACTGTTATATTGCAGTCTGTGGATTGTTGTGGAGTAACTGGTGTGAGTATAAGAGAATTTGCGGAATTGAATTTGGTGAGTATTCCTTAAAACAATATCGATATGCAAAAGAATATTATAGAATTGTAGAACAGATGCTTGGAGAGGAAGAATTGAGAAATGAATAAAGTTGAAAGAGCAATTATTATGGCAGCGGGAATAGGAAAACGAATGCAACCAGTTACATTACAGACACCCAAACCATTGGTAGAAGTTCGGGGAGTACGCATGATAGATACTGTAATTCAGGGCCTTCATCATAATGGCATTACAGAAATATATGTCGTGACAGGCTATCTGAAAGAACAGTTTCGAATATTAGAACAGGAATATCCAGGAGTAAAGTTGATTGAGAATCCATATTATGATAGTTGTAACAATATATCTTCTCTGTATATGGCAAGAGAGTATATTGAAAATGCTATCATTTTGGATGGTGATCAGATGATATACAATCCGGATATTTTACGACCTGACTTTGAGCGTTCTGGTTACAACTGTATCTGGACAGATGAGGAGACAGATGAATGGCTTCTGACCGTGAAAGATGGAGTGGTTACCTCATGTAGCAGAACCGGAGGAGAACAGGGCTGGCAGTTATATAGCGTTTCCAGATGGTCAAAAACAGACGGACAGAAATTGAAAAGACATCTGGAGATAGAATTTGAAGAGAAAAAGAATACGCAGATTTATTGGGATGATGTTGCAATGTTCTGTTATCCGCAGGAGTATGAGCTAGGGATTATGGAAATGAAAAGAGGAGACATTGTTGAAATAGATAACCTGGAAGAATTGGCAGTAATTGATAAAACGTATGAGAAATATGTGAATGGAGGGAAATAACATGGAGAAAAATATGAAAGATTTTGAACGTAGTAAAATTGATTGGCTGATTACGTTGCTGCCGCTTATTATTATTGTGGGGCTGTGTATTTTATTTTTTTTCTTGCCAGAGCAGTCTAATGAAATTATCAGTCAGATTCGTTTTGTTTTAGGTGATACATTTGGAGTTTATTATTTGATTATTGGATTGGGAGTGTTTTTGATTTCTTTTTATGTTGCGGGATCAAAGTATGGAAATATTGTATTAGGGAAACCAGATGAAAAACCCAAATATTCTTTTTTTGCATGGGGTTCTATGATGTTCACCGCAGGGTTGGCAGCTGATATTTTGTTTTATTCCTTTTCAGAATGGATTTTATATGCGACAGATCCTCATATTGCGGAACTAGGCAGCATTCAGGATTGGTCAAGTGTATATCCGATTTTTCACTGGAGCTTAATTCCGTGGGGGTTTTATCTTGTGTTAGCGGTAGCTTTTGGTTTTATGCTTCATGTCAGAAAAAGAGAAAGACAGAAATATTCAGAAGCGTGTCGTCCAATTCTGGGGAAATATACGGATGGTTTGGGCGGACGTCTCATTGATTTGTTGGCAGTGTTTGCATTGATTGCAGGAACAGCTACTACCTTTAGTTTGGCAACTCCTTTAATGTCGAGTGTTATTAATGAGCTGTTTCACGTACAATTGAATCGAACAGTTGTAACTATTGTGATTTTAATTGTTACATGTATAGTGTATACATATTCTTTGTTACATGGGTTTAAAGGAATTAGTATTCTTGCAAAATCTTGTGTATATTTGTTTTTCGGATTGTTAGCTTTTGTGTTGTTATTCGGGGGTGAAGCTAAGTATATTATTGAGACAGGAGTATCTGCGCTTGGGAGGATGTTTCAAAATTTCTTTGAACTTGCGACCTATACAGACCCGCAAAGAACGACATCTTTTCCGCAGAACTGGACTATTTTCTACTGGGCATACTGGATGGTATGGTGCGTGGCGGCTCCGTTCTTTATCGGAAATATTTCCAGAGGACGTACCGTTCGACAAACAATTCTCGGAGGATATGTGTTTGGAGTAGGATCGACAATTGTAAGCTTTATTGTTCTTGGAAATTATTCCCTTGGACTTCAGGTGTCTGGAAAAGCAGATTTCCTTGCAATTTATGAAAATGCTGGAGATTTGTATGAAGTAATCATATCGATTATTAGAACTTTACCATGTGCTCCGTTCGTGTTAGTATTATTGTTGATAACTATGGTGGCATTTTATGCTACTTCATTTGATTCCATTGCGTTAATAGCATCTTGTTATAGTTATCATCGTTTGAAAGATGGTGAAAATCCGCATAGAATGATACAATTGATGTGGTGTGTGTTGCTGATTTTACTTCCGATGGCGTTGGTGTTTTCAGAGAGTTCCATGAGTAATTTGCAGTCAGTAAGTATTATTGCAGCATTTCCAATAGGAATCGTGATTGTACTAATTGTAGCAAGTTTTTTGAAGGATGCCAAAAAATATATGGATGGGAAAAGTAGTTTGGAGGAATCAGGAGTATGGGATGAAAAGATATAGTGTATTAGTTATTGCAGTTTGTTTAAACATCTTAATGTTTTGTAAACTGGATGTAAGAGCATCAGATGAAACAAAAATTCATTTTATTGCATTAGATAGCTATTCGGATGCTATTTTGCTTGAAAGCAATGGGAAATATGGAATGATTGATTCGGGAGAAGATTGGGACTTCCCGATAGGAGAAGATTTTCGATATCCTGCACGCGAGGGTATTACAAGATGGACGGGTTATGAACAACAAGTAATTCATTATCTAGAAGAAGTTGGAGTTGAAGAATTAGAATTTTATATTGCGACACATGCACATAGTGATCATATAGGAAGTGGAGATGAAATATTGGATTATTTTCCGACAAAATATTTGTATGTTAGTGAATATAGGGATGAATGGATATCGCTCACGAATCATTTGTGGGATAATCAATATGTCTATGATCAACTCATTGAAGCGGCAAATCGTAATGGTACAGAAATTATCACTCACTTAGATCAACCGGAAAATGCTGATAGACGTACATTTCAGTTGGGTGATATGCAGTTGAAAATTATGAATTATGAGAGAGAGAGATGAAAGTGGAAATATCATTCCGGTTGGAGATGATAATTGGAACGCATTGGTTGTTTTGCTTCAAGCCAAAGGGAAAAACGTACTTTTATCATCTGATTTGGATCCAAGTGAAGGTGATACCGCTAAAATTGCTAATTTATTAATTGAAGAATTATGGGACGAATGTGGAATAAAGGAAGATGAAGTGGCAGAACAATATGATATAGAAGAAGTTCAAGAATCAGAAAGTATAAGTTATGAGAATTATCCAGAAACGGCTATGAATGTAAAAAGAGAATTGCCAAGCTGTAATGAAAGAAATCTAAATACTGGATTTGATGAGTGGAAACCCAATTTAGGTAGTAGAATTAGATTGGATTTGTTGAAACTTCCGCATCATGGCGAATATCATTCTAACACTCCTTATTTTTTGACTTCTTTGAACCCTAAAATAGCGGTAGCTACTGCCGAAAGCATCATATTAAAAGAAGAAATGAAGAAATATTTATTGGAAACCGATATATATGCGACAGGTGACGATGAGTATGCAGCACTCTTGATTGATTTTCAAGGGGAAGAATTAAGTATTAATACTGTGAAATTAAAATTGGGATGGAATCAGACAAAAGATGGGAAGTGGAGATATTGTGATGATAATGGGAAGGCACTTTCAAAGTGGCAATATATTGATGGTGAGTGGTATTGGTTTGATAAAAGTATTATGCAAACAGGTTGGCAATACTTGGGGAACTGGTATTATTTAAATAGTTCAGGTCAGATGCAAACGGGTTGGCAGTATTTAGGAGGGGACTGGTATTATTTAAATGGTTCAGGTCAGATGCAAACAGGTTGGCAGTATTTAGGAGGGAACTGGTATTATTTAAATGGTTCAGGTCAGATGCAAACGGGTTGGCAGTATTTAGGAGGAAACTGGTATTATTTAAATAGTTCAGGTCAGATGCAAACAGGTTGGCAGTATTTAGGAGGGAACTGGTATTATTTAAATGGTTCAGGTCAGATGCAAACAGGTTGGCAGTATTTAGGAGGGAACTGGTATTATTTAAATAGTTCAGGTCAGATGCTTATGGGTAGAAATATTATAGATGGTGTTCCGTATATTTTTGCTTCTTCTGGAATAATGTTATAAATAAATGATAAAGAGTAAGCAGAGAAGCTTGGGTTGGGATCCAATTTCTCTGCTTGTTTTATGGGTTGTGACCCAGTTGAGCACGCAAGCGTGCGAAATAGCAACCACCCGCTATTATAATGAGGGTGTTCAAGCCAATATATAACGAAAGGAAAGGTGATTTTCCTCTAGATTATAGAAGGAGTATGGGCATAGCGGTCTAAAAAAATGTCCGCGTGCCCAAATGTAAGTATTTGATGTAAAATTGACCATAAGAGATCATCCTTCTTTTTGTTTAGTAGGTTTTCGTTTGGTCACTTAAATTTTATATCAAAAAGGAAGAAGATTCCTTATATTTTGGGCAATTTTTAAAAGTTGTTTATAACAAAGCACACAAAATAAGTGCGTGTGGATAAAACTGCGGAAACTCAAGAACGTCTAAAGGTTGCATAAATAGATAATATCGTATATAATGATATAAGTTTTAAATGGGTGGTGCTTTATGCGAGGAAAGTTAAGAAGAAGTGAATCACTTTTATGGCTTTTTATAAAAGTGTGTCTTTATATTATATTAATGGCTATATTTATGATATCTTTAGGACGTGAAAATCCTGCGTTGATTAGGTTGTCTAGAACAATGGGTATTACGCTTAGTACCTTTATTGTTGTAGGTCTTCTTTTTGTAACTATTTATGGGAAGTATGATGTGGGAAGAAGAAAAAGTAAACCTATTGTATACTCTATGGCGTTGGCAGTTCTTTTTACGGATGTTATTACTTATGCACAGTTAATGATTATGAATACAATCACTCCAAGTGTGTATGCGTTTCGTTTTGTGAGTGTTAAAGCGTTATTTGTTGCTATAGGGATTCAATTAGTTGTTATTATATTCTTTGCTTATGCGGGGAATGCATTGTTTTTTAAAATTCACAAACCGGAGAAATGTTATATTGTCACCTCATCTCAAGAGAATCTTGATGCAATTTTAAGAGGAATACTGAAATACAGAAAACAATACAGTGTAGAAGGGATTTTTGATTACAAAGAAAAAGATTTGGCTAGTAAATTAGTAGATGCAGATACAGTTTTTTTGTATAATATTCCTATTCCACAAAGATGTGAATTGACAAATTATTGTTATAGAAATAGAAAAAATGTATATTTCAATCCTGAAATAGAAGATATTGTAGAAATGAGTTCAGAGTATTATCTTTTGGACGATATATCTATGCTCAATTATAATGTTAAAGGATTGAATATGGAGCAGCGAATTATAAAGCGTTGTATGGATATAGTTTTTTCAATTTTGCTGGGAATTGTATCATCACCAATATGGATTTTAAGTGCAATTGCAATAAAAATACATGATGGTGGGAGTGTGCTGTTTAAACAGGACAGAGCAACTATTAACGGTACTGTTTTTCAAGTGTATAAATTTAGAACTATGAAAGAGCATGTGGAAAATCGTTCTGTAACAGAGGATGATGATAGAATAACTCCACCAGGGAAGATTTTGCGTAAGATTAGGATGGACGAGTTGCCGCAGCTTTTAAATATTTTAAAAGGTGATATGAGCTTTGTGGGACCAAGACCAGAAATGCTGGAAAATGTAGAGGCTTACACAGAAGAATTGCCAGAGTTTAGATATAGATTGCGTGTGAAAGCAGGATTGACCGGATATGCTCAAATTGCAGGAAAGTACAATACGACTCCCAAAGATAAACTGATGATGGATATGATGTATATTGAAAACTATAGTGTGTTTAAAGATATACAGCTATTATTTCAGACAGCAATTGTATTATTAAAATCAGATAGTACGGAAGCTTTTCGAAAAGGGAAGCAAGAAAAGGAATATATTTTTGTAGAAGCAGAGGAGAAAGAATAATGAAAAAGTATGATTATGTGTTAGTGGGTGGAGGTTTATTTGCTGGAACTTTTGCTTATGAAGCCGGTAAAAGAGGGAAAAAATGTCTTGTGGTAGAAAAACGTTCCAATCTTGGCGGTAATATTTATTGTGAAAAGATTGAAGATATTAATGTGCATAAATATGGTGCACATATTTTTCATACAAGCAATCGCAAGGTGTGGGAGTTTGTGAACTCGCTGGTAGAGTTTAACCGTTATACAAATTCTCCGGTGGCTAACTATCATGGAGAAATTTATAATATGCCATTTAACATGAATACGTTCAGTAAGATGTGGGATGATGTGAGA
>UMIN01044965.1_pt1 | contig 10765 bp, 9 predicted proteins | sample 1965811 | NCBI WGS metagenome assembly UMIN01 (sample SAMEA4836123, study PRJEB28245) | human gut metagenome | biome: gut microbiome; material: fecal sample | place: Denmark | collected 2008
AGCTTAACCATTCCCAACATAAATAAACCAAAGGGGAGGACGATTCCCGGAAGAATAAAGGACTCGTACTTGCTCCCCCACCGGTCCACCTGTCCGGAGGCACCATAATGAGCGGGAATAGTGTCTGGCAGAAACCAGAACACAGCGATGGCGCTTATCACCAGGGGAAGTACCGTCAGCACTCCAAACACCAACCATAGTTTCCAACCTAATTTTTCCTTTTTCATGGAAGGCACCTTCTCTCTGAGGACATTGTAAACCTGTTTTCTCGAAAGGTCAACGTCCTTTCCTTTGCAAAAAAAGCCCGGCAAACAGCCAGGCTTTTTATCATGTTCGGTTATTTATCGGGGATAAACTCCCAGCCGTGGTCCAATGGATGAGCCATGTACAACCGGCCCTTGCCCTCCAGCTGCTGAGAACAGGCTCGGGCGGTCTCTTCGGAATCGAAAATACCAAACACCGCGGAACCGCTGCCGGTCATGCTGGCGCCATATGCCCCGCTGCCCAGCATCACCCGCTTGATCTCCCGCACCTGCTGGAGTTTCATGGTCTCGTCGAATCGGTTGGCCAAACCTTCGCCGATTCGCCGCAGGTCCCCGCCGGAAAGAAGGGAAACCATCTTGTCCGTGGCCTGTGCCCGGGAAATGGGGAACTGGTCAATCAAGGCGTAGGCCCGGGGAGTGCTCATACCTGCGGGGGGCTTGCACAGCACCAGCCAGCAGTCAGGCATAGCAGGGGCTTTTTCCACCTGCTCACCAATACCCTTGCAGCGGCAGGTACCTCCCGCCACGCAGAAGGGCACATCGGCCCCCACTTTGGCTCCCAGCTCCACCAGGGTCTCCAAGGGGAGGTTCGCCTTGAACATGCGGTTCAAACCGTGAAGCACCGCAGCTGCATCAGCGCTGCCGCCTCCCATGCCTGCCCGGCTGGGAATGTACTTCCGGATATTGATGGAAAGTCCCTGACCGGTGATGCCGCAGTGCTGGAAGAAATACTGGGCTGCCCGGAAAGCAGTGTTTTTCGTGTCCACGGGCAGGTATTCCCGGTTGCAGAACAGCCGGATGCCCGGTTTGTTGATCTTCTTGATCTCGATCTCATCCCACACGGAGACGTTCTGCATCACCGTGTCAAGAGTGTGATATCCATCCTCCCGACGCCCGGTGATGTCCAGGGTCAGGTTGATTTTCGCGAATGCCTTCAGTTTCATGGGTCGCTCCGTTCTTTGACCGGCCGAGCCGGTCTCTCTTTTTCTCCTCTTCGATTTCCCGTCAGAAGTGCAGCAGGCTCCACCGCCGGATATCGATGACGTGCTTGGGGCACATCTCATGGCAGCAGAAACACCGAATGCACTGCTTATAATCGATGACCGCTTTCCCATCCCGGATGGTGATGGTGTGCTGGGGACAGCTTTCAGCGCATTTGCCGCAGCCCACACACTCCTTTTTGCGGATCTTGGGAGTGGGGGTGGTCAATTTCTTCGCCGCAGGCCGCAGGAATTTGGGCAGCCGGTCCAGGAAATCCGTGCTGGATGCCTTGGCCTTCACAAAGTTCGGCTGAGCCAGGGCCTCCACCGTCTCCTTGAGCAGTTCGCACTCCTCCGGGACAATGGGTCCCAGCCCCCGGCGATGGGCCTCTTTCAGCATCAGCACGCTTTCCGGCTCCAGCCCGATAAGGGCCGCGCCGCACACGTCCAGGGCGTAAGGGCTCTTGGATGCCCCCAACACTCCCACCTTGCGGGGAGAACCGCCTGTGGGACCGTTGCCCTCCATAGCCAGGATCCCGTCCAGGAAGCACAGGTCAGGCTTCAGAAAATCGCACAGGTCCACCAGCATCTCGGAGAAGGGCTGCTTCTCCGGGAATCGACAGTGAAGCTCCGGTTTCTGCAAGCCGGGCACCGTTCCGAACAGGTTCTTCACCGCTCCGGAATACCCCACCATGGAGTGGGTCTTTAATTTCGCCAGGTCGATCAGGTAGTCCCTGGTAAGGAAGGGCTCCACCACGGAAAGCTGGCGGCAGCGCACCGCTCCGGGCAGGGAAACCTCCCGGCTCTTACACTCTGTGTACAGGGTGAAGCCGCACTCTTTAGCCATATCCGCGTAGCCGCAACCCCGAAACACGGCCTTCATGGCCGCAGGGGTATAGGGCCCGCCGGGACTCTCCGCGATGATCACGTCAGCCCCCGCCTTTTGGACGCACTTGCCCACGGCAGCCACCAAAGCCGGGTGGGTGGCGATGGCAGCGTCTGGTTTGGAGCTCATCACCAAGTTGGGTTTGATGACCACCTGCATGCCGGGTTTCAGTTCCTCCCAGACGCCCAGGGCGTCAAAGGCTTCCTCCACCTGGCGCAGAAGTTCCTCCGGGGCGTAGCCGCCACACCGGGAGAGCCATACCCGCTGGCTCATAGCTCTTTCAGGAACGCTTCCATGCGCTCCAGGGCCTCAATGATATGTTTGGTGGAATAGCAGTAGGAGATCCGCACAAAGCCTTCGCCGCAGGCGCCGAAAGCGTCGCCGGGGACCACTGCCACCCGATGAGAGCGGATCAGCCGCTCGCAGAATTCCATAGACGTGAGTCCGGTGGAACGCACCGAGGGGAACACGTAGAAAGCCCCTTCCGGCTCGAAGCACTTCAGGCCCATGGAATTCAGCCCGTCCACAATAAGCCGGCGGCGCATGTCGTACTGGTTCTTCATGTATTCGATGTCGTCGTCCCCGTTCTTCATGGCCTCGATAGCGGCATACTGGCTCATGGTGGGGGCGCTCATGATGGCGAACTGGTGCAGTTTGGTCATCAGCCCGATGATCTCCTTAGGTCCAGCGGCATAGCCCATACGCCAACCAGTCATGGCGTGGGACTTGGAGAAACCGTTGACCAAGATGGTCCGCTCCTGCATCCCAGGAATGGCAGAGAATGCCGTGTGGGGCTCAGAACCATAGGTCAGGGAAGCGTAGATCTCGTCGGAGAGCACCAGCAGATTGTGGCGCTCCACAACCCGAGCTACCGCTTCCAGGTCCTCCCGGCGCATGACGGCGCCGGTGGGGTTGTTGGGGTAAGGCAGGACCAGCAGTTTGGTCTTGTCGGTGATCTTCTCCTCCAGCTCCTCAGCGGTGAGGCGGAACTTGTTTTCCGCCTTGGTCTCGATGATCACCGGCACGCCGCCGGCCATTTCCGTAATGGGCACATAGCACACAAAGCTGGGCTCGGGGATAAGCACCTCGTCCCCGGGGTTCACCAGACTGCGCACGCACAGGTCGATGGCTTCGCTGCCGCCCACGGTGACCAGGATCTCCGACTCGGGATCGTACTTCACCGTGTAGTGGCGCTCTAAATAGTTGGAGATCTCCGCCCGCAGCTTGAGAAAGCCCCGGTTGGGGGTATAGCTGGTGCGGCCCTTCTCCAAAGATTGGATTCCCTCCTCCCGGATATGCCAGGGGGTGTGGAAATCAGGCTCTCCCACAGAAAGGGAGATCACGTCGTCCATTTCGTTGGCAATGTCGAAGAATTTCCGAATGCCCGAAGGCTTGATCCTCTTCACACTGCGGTTGACTAAATTCTCGTAATCAATCACACAGATTGCTCCCTCTCTCGTCAATTTCCTCATAATCCCCTGCAAAGACCACGCCGCCGTCCTTGTACTTGGTCAGCACGAAGTGAGTGGCGGTGGACAGCACCCCGCCGATGGTGGCCAGGCGCTTGGACACGAACATGGCGATATCCGACATGGTCTTTCCCGTCACGGTGACGGCCAGGTCATAGCCGCCGGACATGAGGTACACACTCTCCACTTCGGGGAAATTCATCACCCGGCCGGCGATCTCATCAAAGCCGGTGTCCTTCTGGGGAGAGACCCGCAGCTCAATGAGAGCGGTGGCGCGGGGCACTTCCGTGCGCTCCCAATTCACCAAGGCGTGGTATCCTTTGATGACGCCCTCCTTCTCATACTTCTTGATGGCCTTCACCACATCCTCTTCCTGCTCTCCCAGCATCACTGCCAGCTGAGCGGGGGTGAGGTTGGCCTGGTCCTGCAAGAGTTCCAAAAGCTGTTCCATTGCCATGACAAGTTCCTCCTTCTCTGATTTCTCAGTAACTATCGTTCAAAAAGAGCCTTGCTCTCTGTTAAAATCACTCCAAGGGCAGCAGGATGGGGCGGCGACGTTCATAGACCGCCAAATACCGGAAGCCCGCTTCTTTCAGCAGGTCCATTCCCTCGTCGATGCCTCGGCCCAAGTCTTTTGTGGAATGGGCGTCGGAGCCTATGGTCACCAGCTCTCCCCCCAGCTCCCGATACCGCCGCAGCAGGGGCAGGTCCGGGAGAGCGCGGCCGATCTTCTGCCGGAAGCCGGAGGTGTTCACCTCCAGGGCCTTGCCGTTCTGGATCAGTGCCCGGAACACCTGGTCGATGGCCTCCTGGTGCCGGGTCAGGTCCACCGGGATGCCGTGGTCTCCTTCAATGTACCGGAGAGGATAAGTCAGGTGACCCAGGGAGTCAAATTCTCCCCACCGGATGACCTCCAGCTCTTCCTCCCAATAGGTGGTCAGCAGCTGGTCGATGTATCCCGGCTCCAGCTGGGAGTAGTCCAGGAAAAAGAAATCCTCGAATCCCCGGATATTGTGGATGGACCCGATGATAAAGTCGTAATCCCGTCCAGCCAGTGCTTCCCGGGCCGCGGCTTCGTCCTGGTTGGGCTGGCCCAGCTCGATACCCCGATAGAAGCGGGGCAGATTCTCCCCTTCTCGGGGAATCTGGGTGGCCATCTCCTCCCAGGCCTGCTTGACCCGGGGACGATAGCGGGTGGGGAATTTCTGACACTCGCAGTGGTCGGTGAGTGTATGGGCCCACAGGCCCAGCTCCTGAGCCCGCCGGCGCATCTCCAAAATACTGTCGTTCCCGTCGGGAGAGCAGTTGGAGTGGTTGTGACAATCACAGGCAAAATGATATCTCAAAAGGCGGCACATCCTTTCCAAGCCGTTAAAACCAAGAAACAGCGCCCGGCCAGACGCTTGAAGAATATCTTATCACAAATCCAGGGAAAAGGGAAGGAAGAAAGGCAAAAAACCGGGGAAAACGCCTTTGATGCCTTGACATGAGGGCCCGTTATGCTCCATAATGGACCACAAAGAGACAGCGAAAGGAAGGAACCCCTATGGATAAAATGGAAAAAGCGGTCATCACCGTAATCGGAAAAGATATGGTGGGCATCCTGGCGAAGGTGTCCAATATGTGCGCGGAAAAGGATGTGAACGTGCTGGAAGTGACTCAGTCCATCCTTCACGACATGTTCGTCATGGTCATGCTGGTGGACATTACCCACGCCACTGTGAAGGTAGCTGACCTGGCCGACACCTTCGACGCCCTGGGCGAATCCCTGAACCTGAAGATCCACGTGATGCACGAGGACATCTTCAACTCCATGCACCGTATCTGAGCCCGCCAGCGCTTTCCCAAAATCGCATTTGAAAGGAGCTTCCTTTTTTGAATACCAACGAGATCTTGGAAACGATCAATATGATCGACAACGAGGACTTAGACGTCCGCACCATCACCATGGGCATCTCCCTGCTGGACTGCATCGATCCCGATCCGGACCGGGCAGCCCAGAAGGTCTATGACAAGATCTGCCGCTATGCCGAGAATCTGGTAAAGACCGGCGAGGACATTTCCCGGCAGTACGGCATTCCCATCATCAACAAGCGGATCTCCGTCACCCCCATCGCCATGATCGCCGGAGCCTGCCCCACCTCTTCCCCCATCCGCTTCGCCAAGGCCTTGGACAAAGCCGCTCACACCGTGGGCGTCAACTTCATCGGCGGGTACTCCGCTTTGGTCCACAAGGGCTTTGGTCCCGGAGATTACGCTCTGATCGAGAGCATCCCTCAGGCACTGGACGAGACCGAACTGGTGTGCTCCTCTGTAAACGTGGGCACCACCAAGGCGGGCATCAACATGGACGCCGTGGAAAAGATGGGCCGCATCATTTTGGAGACCGCCCAGCGCACTGCTGACCGGGAGTGCATCGGCGCCGCCAAGCTGGTGGTGTTCTGCAACGCTCCCGAGGACAATCCCTTCATGGCCGGCGCCTTCCACGGTCCGGGCGAGCCTGACTGTGTAATCAACGTGGGCGTTTCCGGTCCCGGCGTGGTTCGGGCGGCCATCAAAAAGCACGGGGAGGGCTGCACCCTCACTGAGATCGCCGAGCTGATCAAGCGCACTGCCTTTAAGATCACCCGCATGGGACAGCTGGTGGCCCAGGAGGCCTCCCGGCGGCTGTGCGTGCCCTTTGGCATCGTGGACCTGTCCCTGGCTCCCACTCCCGCCATCGGCGACAGCGTGGCTTACATTCTGGAAGGCATGGGTCTGGAACAGTGCGGCGCTCACGGCACCACCGCCGCTTTGGCCCTCTTGAACGACGCTGTGAAAAAGGGCGGCGTCATGGCCTCCTCCAGCGTGGGTGGCCTGTCCGGCGCCTTTATTCCCGTCACCGAGGACGCTGGCATGATCGAGGCTGCTCGCTCTGGCTGCCTGACCCTGAACAAGCTGGAAGCCATGACTGCTGTGTGCTCCGTGGGTCTGGACATGATCGCCATCCCCGGAGACACCTCTCCCGAGATTATCTCCGGTATCATCGCCGACGAGGCCGCCATCGGCATGGTCAACTCCAAGACCACTGCTGTGCGTGTCATCCCCGCGGTGGGCAAGCAGGCCGGGGAAGAACTGGACTTCGGTGGTCTGCTGGGCAGCGGTCCCATTATGGCGGTGAACCCCGCCTCCCCCAGCGTGTTCGTCCATCGGGGCGGCAAGATTCCCGCGCCCTTGCAGAGCCTGAAAAACTAACGCCCTCTTGACAAGGGGGATACCCTAGGAATATACTGAAAAAAAGAACGGATCTTTACGGAAAGGAGCACACATCGTGGGCTGGAAATGGAATGTCCTTTTAGAGCAAAAAGGAGGCATTTAATCCATTCCGTCTAGAAGTGCGCCCATTTTTCCTGAGGATCCATGACAAAAGCTCTTTTTTGCCATGGTGTTTTCGCCATGGCATTTTTTATTTTCCTCTGAAAAAAGGCGCTGAATGATACTTTTTTCAGAAACGGAATGATATAAATGCAGATCAAACGACAGCTTTTCTTTTTGCACATTTACAACTTTCTCTTCTCTCTGCGGATCGCCGACGGGGTATGGGTGGTGTTCCTTCTCTCACGGGGATTTTCCCTGGCCCAGGTAGGACTGGCGGAAGGCATCTTCCATGTAGTCAGCTTTCTCTGCGAGGTCCCCAGCGGCATGGCCGCCGACCTGCTGGGACGAAAGCGCACCTTGGTGATCTCCAGCCTGTGCGGCGTCTGCTCCGCCCTGCTGATGGCTTTCAGCCAAGACTTTTGGGGCGTGTGCCTTTCCATGGCGTGTCAGGCGTTGATGTATAACTTCTGTTCCGGCACTCAGGAAGCCCTCACCTACGACAGTCTGAAAGCCGTAGGCAGTGAGGACACCTACCTGAAACATAATTCCTGGCTGGGAATCTCCGCCTATGTGTCCGTCTCTCTCAGCAGCCTGCTGGGAGGCGTGGCAGCCCTGCTAGGATTTTTCCCCGCCTACGCCATCACCGCCACCTGCTCTGCCATCTGCGGCATGTCGGCTCTGGCCCTGACGGAGCCTTTGGTGACGGAAGCCCAGCGCCAGCGGACTCAGCATCCTTTCTCCCAGCTTGGACCCAGGCTGAAAGAACACATCTTCCGGAGTTTCTCCTTCCTCAAAAACAATCCCCGTTCAGCCTGCAAGATCCTGGCAAGCGGCGCTGCGGCGGCGCCCATTTATCTCACCTTCATGTATTCCCAGCAGCATCTGTTGGACGGTGGGCTGTCTCCCCTGTTTCTGGGGGCGGCGCTGATGCTTCTCCGCCTGTCCGGTGCTGCGGGCATGGCCTTAGGTGCCCGGGTGAAGGTAAGGCTTTTCCCCTGTGCGCTCTTCTGTGCCCTGTGCTGCGCGGGAGGCACCTTCCTGGCAGGGACCTTCTGGTGGCCTTTGGCCCTGTTGGGAGGAGTTCTGGCACAATGTGCTGAAAGCCTGCTTGAACTTCGGCTGGACGCCTCCCTCAACGACGATTTTCCCAGTGACCAGCGAGCTACTCTTGTCAGCGTCAGCAGCATGGTGTACAGTCTGTTTATGATCGCTGCCAGCCCGGTTTCTGGGGCGGTGGGGGATGCTTTTGGTTCTCAGTGGTCTTTCTGGACGTTGGGGATCGCCCTGCTGATCTTGACTCTGGCAGGCGGGACGATCTACCGGATCCTTTTCAAAAACAAGTCAAAAACCTGACATGGCAAAGCGGTGTGAGTTTTTTCCTCACACCGCTTTTTCTTTTTTCGCAAGTGTGGTATCATAGTCAAAACCGCTCATACTGCTTGGAAAAGAGGAAAACTATGGCAACGAAAAAACATCCGAGACCCACACGGGAAGAGCGCCGGCAGCATTCCCGGGAGACTCGTCAGCAGATGCGGGGAGAGATCCGCCAGCATCCTGTTCTTTTTACCACCTATGTGGTGCTGCGGGCCCTGGTCATTGCCGTGATGGTCCTGGAGATCTTCAACGGAGAATACTACAACGTGTTCCTGTGCGGCCTGACCCTGGTACTGTTCATGATCCCCACCTTCGTGGAACGCCGGCTTCACATCGACGTGCCAAACACGCTGGAAATCATCATCTTGCTGTTCATTTTTTCCGCAGAGATCTTGGGAGAGATCCAGGAGTACTACCTGACTTTCCCATTCTGGGACACCATGCTCCACACCATGAACGGCTTTTTGATGGCCGCCATTGGCATCGCCATGGTGGATATCCTCAACCGATCCCGGAAATTTAAGGTCCGCCTTTCCCCAGCCTTTGTGGCCTTGGTGGCGTTCTGCTTTTCCATGACCATCGGCGTGCTTTGGGAATTTTTCGAGTATGGCATGGATTACTTTTTCCACACCGACATGCAGAAAGACGTGTGGCTCAACGCCATCTCCTCCGTATCCCTTAACCCCGACGGCCATAACGATGCTGTACGGGTAGTGATGGACAGCGTGGTAGTCAACGGAGAATAGTGGCCCGGTTATCTTGATATCGGCCTGCACGACACCATGAAAGATCTGTTGGTGAACTTCATCGGCGCGGTGATCTTCTCCATCATCGGAGCGCTATACATTATGGGACGGGGCAAAGGACGTTTCGCGCCCCGATTCATCCCCCGGCTGAAAGAGGAAGAGCTTCCTCCCCCGCCGGAAGAACCCGGCCTGCTGGATCCCATCCCCTTGGCTTCCCCAGAGGATGTGGACGCGTCAGAGGAGCCTCAGGAGGACTGCCCGTTTTGCAGAATCATCCATGGACAAGACCCCTGCTACAAGATCTATGAGGATGAACACACTTTGGCATTTTTGGATACTGCCGGTGACGCGGAAGGCCATACCCTGGTGGTCCCCAAAGCCCATGTGGTCTCCCTGATGAAATGCCGTGAGGAAACGGCCCTCCAGACCGTGGCTACCGTGCGACTGGTAGCGGAACACTACGTAAAGGACTGCGGCTACGACGGTGTAAACGTGCTCAGCGCCAGCGGAAAGAGCGCCCAGCAGTCGGTACCCCATCTGCACTTCCACATCATCCCCCGCAGAGCCGGAGATAAGCTCAACGTATGGCCTTCCCTGGGCAAGGATGACAGCGACTTGGAGGAGATCCGCCAGCGGCTGCAACTCCCTTCTGCCAAGCAGGAAGCACCCGATCAAGAATTATAAAATAAAAATAAGGAGGAAACACACATGAACACCTGTGTCACCACAAAACAGGGCCCCATTCAAGGCGGTCTGAGTCAGGACGGAAACACGGTCATTTTTAAGGGTGTGCCCTACGCCCAGCCCCCGGTGGGGGAACTGCGGTTCCGCCGTCCTCAGGAACACGATCCCTGGACCGAGCCCTTGGATTGCACTGCTTTTTCTGCCCGGTGCCCCCAGGCAGAGCTTGCCTCTATGGAGTTTTACGGCAAGGAATTCTATGACGTGATGATTCCTCCTTGGAACGAGGACTGCCTCTATCTAAACATCTGGACCCCCGCAGGAGCTGATTCCGACTCCAAACTTCCGGTTCTGTTCTGGATTCACGGCGGCGCATTCATGCACGGCTGCGGCACGGAGAAGGAATTCGACGGGGAAGGCTACGCCAAAAAAGGCGTGGTGCTGGTAACCATCAACTACCGGGTGAACGCCTTTGGCTTCTTCGCCCACCCCGATCTGGAAAAGGAAAATCCTCAGGGTGTTTCCGGCAACTACGGCATCCTGGATCAGATCTTCGCATTGAAATGGGTGCGGGAGAACATCGGCGCTTTTGGCGGCGACCCGGATAAGATCACCCTGTCTGGACAGTCTGCCGGCTGCATGAGCGTTCAGGCTATCATCTCCTCTCCCCTTTCTAAGGGGATGATGCGGGGTGCCATCCTCCAAAGCGGAGGCGGCATCCAGGCCCTCCACGAGACCCCCGACAAGGAACAGCTGTGGGAGACTTCCCGAAAACTGATGACCTACCTGGGCGTATCCACCGTGGAAGAGCTGCGGCGCGTCCCTGCGGAAAAGCTGCGGGATGGGGCATACGCGGTACAGGGTCCCAGCCTGAGCTGGTCTCCCCATGTGGATGGCTGGCTGCTGCCTGATACCACAGACCGTCTGGCGGAGCGGGGAGAAATCCACGACATCGCCTACATGATCGGTTCCACCGGAGACGATATTGGCGGGCAGTCCCTGCTCCAGG
>UMIN01039822.1_pt1 | contig 10750 bp, 10 predicted proteins | sample 1965811 | NCBI WGS metagenome assembly UMIN01 (sample SAMEA4836123, study PRJEB28245) | human gut metagenome | biome: gut microbiome; material: fecal sample | place: Denmark | collected 2008
ACATTTTATTCCCTGTGATATTCCTGTATTTTTTTGTGTAAATCTTCCGCTTGGTGTCTGATGAATCGGCTGTTGCTGTGTCTGATTTTTCATAGGTGTAAACATTTCCTGAGCCATACTGTTAAACACACCTCCGGCTGCCATGCCCATACCCATACCTGCACCAGCTGCTGCCAATCCACCTGCGCCTGGATTATTAGACAGATTCCCCAAAATATCTGCTGCTTTTTGTCGTCCCCAGTCATTTCCTAACACGTCCATAACAGCCTTATCACCACGAGCCTGATTTATTTTTTCGATTGCAGAAATCTGCGAAACATCAATTGCATCATATTTACTCTTGTCTACATCCATTCCTGAAAGTACAAAGGCTGTACATTTCAGACCATATTCAGCCAAAATTGCTTCTATGTACGGAGTAATTTGTTCTGAAAGTTCATCTAAATAAGCATCAATACCAATTAAATCCTGCTGAAGTCCATTTAAAAATTTTGCAACTGCAGATTTTATTTTACCTCGCAAAATATTTTCAAAGTACAGATTTATTTCTTCCTGTTCTTGAAAAAATACATTATTTCCAACTTGCTTTTCCAAAAACAAAGCAGGATTTTCTATTTTGAGTTTATAAGCCCCCCGTACCCGTACATCCGTTACAATATTAAAAACCTTATCGCGTACGCTGATTGGACTGTCTGTCCCCCATAAAATTTCTCTGCTCTCTGCATCTCTGACAAAATAAACGACACAGTGGAAAGTACTGATACCTCCGGAAAGCGCATTTCGAAGCCTGCTGATAAAAGGATAGTTTTCTGTTGAAAGTTTATACGTTCCTTTCTCAAAAACCTGTTCTACCACTCCGTCCTTGACAAAAACTGCTTTCTCTCCCGGCATAACAACCAATGTAGAATTCGTATTAAAATCTTCCTCCGGCTGTCTCCAAATCAACAGTTCTCCACTTGCAGAATTTTTAATCACATCTGTCCAGTGCTTTTTACCACCTATATATGCTTCTTCGTTTGGATTTTTCCTAAATAATCCCATTCTCTTTTCCACTCCCTCATCAATATCTTTTGTTTAAATCTTCCATAGAATGCTCTCTTTGTTTTATATATTCTTTTAACTCTTTTCTCTCTTTTACCGACTTTTTTAATGCCTCCAGGTATTCTTCCTGATTACACAGATAATCTGCCGGACAAGGAACATATCCAAACAATTCTCTGTATTTCAAATTTATCGGCTGACAAAGCTTTCCAAATTCTATTGATTTCATCTTATTTTACTCCTCTCTTTAAGCTACGAATCATCGTGTTCCAAGTATTAGGGAAATATTGATTCATAAATGAACAAGATTCCGTTGTACCAGAACTATAAATACTAAAACAATTTGCAAACATTTCTGCTTCTCTATTTCCACTTCTCGTCCAATATTCGTCGCGATGTCCATAATAGGCAATACCCGCATTATTAAATGTATCGATAACTCCTCTATCGTTTAAAAATGCAGCTGACAAATTATCTGAAAGCATCCTATCGTAAGCAGCTTCTGTAGAAACGGCTTGTTGAATCATAGTTTTAAATCGTTGATTTCCCGTTTCCTCTTCTCTATCATACATTTTTAAATCCTTCTGAAAAGCTTCTCTGAATTCTGTACTGCCGGAAACATTTCCCAAGAAATCATCTGCCATATGACCATACTCGTGACTGAACACTTCCGCATATTCTTCATTATCCAGAATTTCTTCCATATAAATTTTTTTTCTTTTCATATCATAGCAAGAAACGTTATCATCTGTCGTATCTCCAACCTGCAAATCATCTGCATGATTTTTCAAAAGCATTTTCACTTCCTGCGGCGAATTTTTGAACAGTTGATAAATTTCTTTGCGCCTGAATTCCGGTACAGCATCTAAACATTCTTCATTCAATTCTGCTTTTTCATTTATCTGTAGAATTTGATTAACCGGTTCTATGGGCTGCTGCTCTATTACCTTTTCTTTCTCTCTTTTTTTTAATATTTTCGAGAAAAATCCGCTTTTTTTGTCTTCAGCATTAACTTTACTTTGCGAAAATGCACTTTGTGTCTGATTTCCACGTCTGTCTATAACATTTACCGGAATTTCATACCCAAGTTCTCTGGCCGCCGCAACTCTATGACGTCCATCATCTTGAAATTCATATCCCCTTTCCGTTAATTCTACCTTTATCATTTTTTCCGGATTATAATAAGCCTCTACGCAGTCACTGAGTTCCGGATTTTTCTTTATATCTTCCCATTTCATACCCTCCTTTAGTTTTTTCTGTACTTCTGGTAGTTTAGAAGCCAGTAACATATAATCCTCTTTTTTGTTATTATGATGTTCCCAGAAATGCTTGTCCGAGCTATCCGTCCCTAAAATTTCCCGTGCTGAAACAGTTGCATATTCTGACTTTTGTTCTTTTGTATCTTTTATTTCTATTTCTTCGTTCTCAGCTATTATCTCTACGGGGTCTTCGCCATCCTCTTTTAATAACTCTTCATTTAGTTTCTGCCATTCCGGGTCTTTTTTGTATATTTCGGCATCTTCTTTTCCGTAATTGTGCTCACTCATATACTGATTCATTTTATCCAATGCAGAACTATCCATATCTTCTGAAAATTCTTTTTCCTCTGGAATCTCCTCTTCTGAAATTTCCTCTTTCTCCGAGATTTCCTCTTCCTCTGGCGTCTCCTCTCCTTCTGGGATTTCCTCTTCCCCCGAGATTTCCCCTTCCTCTGGCATTTCTTCTTCCTCCGGAATCTCCTCTTCTTCCGGAATCTCCTCCTCTTCTGGAATTTCCTCTTCTTCCGGAATCTCTTCTTCTTCTGGAATTTCCTCTTCCTCTGGAACTTCCTCTTCCTCTGGAATTTCCTCTTCTTCCGGAATTTCCTCTTCTTCTGGGATTTCCTCATCTTCCGGAATCTCCTCTTCTTCCGGAATTTCCTCTTCCTCTGGAATTTCCTCTTCCTCCGGAATTTCCTCTTCTTCTGGGATTTCCTCTTCTTCCGGAATCTCCTCTTCTTCCGGAATTTCCTCTTCCTCCGGAATCTCCTCTTCTTCTGGGATTTCCTCTTCCTCTGGAATTTCCTCTTCCTCCGGAATTTCCTCTTCTTCTGGGATTTCCTCTTCTTCCGGAATCTCCTCTTCTACCGGAATTTCCTCTTCCTCCAGAATTTCTTCTTCTTCCGGAATCTCCTCTTCCTCTATTTCCGGCACCTCTTCTTCAAAAGTTTCCTCCGGCACATCATATTCCATATCTTCTGAAAATTCATCTCCCATATACTACTTTCCCCTCTTATCATGTATTTTCGAGATTTTTTTGAATCGTTACATCGTGTATTTTTATAGAAGTATGATATTTAATTCTCCGAAACAACTGCACCTTAACACAAGCCACTAATTCATCATCCAAAACCTCATCATTTAACTCTGCTTTAATCAGACTGCGAAGTTTTGGAATAACTTTTTTAATAATTTCAAAGTCTTTACTATCCTTTTTAAAATATTTATTAAAAATTCGGCGTGCCACTTCTTTGGCCAACATGCGGCGACCATATTCACAGGTAACATGACAATATTTTACATAAGAACATTCTGGATAGGGTCTTAGTTTATCCTGCTTATCCTTCCAATAAGTGGAAAGATTCTTAATCCCTTCATCTGACAGTGTAATCTGAATGTTATTCTGGAGACGATAATCCTCTGTTTTAACTTCTTCTGGTTCGTCCAATTTATTAAAGAAGAAAAATGCTTCGCCCGGCTTTAATTTAGACAATCTCTTTATCTGTACCTCATCCATACTTGCAGAATCCGCTAAAATTTGTTTATCTGTAGCCTCCACAAGACGAAATGCCATCTTTATGTCTGTAAGTGCCACAACATCTGTTGAAACTTTTCTTGGAGACTGGTCTGCAATAACAATTCCAACACCATAAGAACGAATCTCAGCCAACATGCGTTTCACCAATCCCTGTGCGATAGCACTCGGATTGGCATCTCCCTGTCCCCCATTGCTCTGTGCATCCAAAAGAACATGCGCCTCTTCCAGAAGGATTAAATTTTTAAGTCCTCCTTCCCCTACATAATTACTATTCACATATGCCAAAATGGATAATAGCAACAGCGAAATAAGAAGTGCTTTCTGGTCACTATTTTCAATGGCCGCCAGTTCAATTACGGTTGGCTTGGTCAGCAAGTCCTCAACGGGTATTGAAAAATAATTATCAAATAAATTCTCAAGAGAGTTTAAACGCACCACTCCTGCTCTTCCAATGTTCTTCGCATCTCCGGTATAACCAATAGCGTCAAAGGTTTCCTGAAAACACTTGATAAAATCTGTTATATTAAAAATCCGACCTTTATCCTCAATGGTATAAGTATCCAGCCAACGAAAATCTGAATAACAGTTGTTAATAGCCTCTTCAAATATTTTGTCAAGAGGTGTCGTCATTGACACACCTGCCGCAAATGCTGTCTTCAATGTTGACTTATAAGTTTCCAGTTTTACATTTTTAGGCGGTACAAAAGGATTATACACAAAAGGTGAAATAAAATTTTTTCCAGGTGTAAATACCTGCAAGTCCGGAATACTCTGTACCAGGGCACGATATTCATTCTTGGCCGGTTCAATAACCAAAAACGGAATTTTATGTTCTTTCCAAAGGCGATCCAAAAGTCCTACAGAAAAAGTTGTTTTACCAGAACCGGGTGTCCCTACAACCAGCATATGTTTTGCCAGATCCTTTAATGAAATTCCGATTTTGTCCCCTCTTGAAGAAGACTTTAAAGTACCGATCTCTATATCTCCTGCATTAATAATATGGTCTGCATACGTTTTGCTGGTTTTCCCGGATTCATTTACCGGAAGTCCGGCAGAAACCCGGCTGCTTCCAATGGGGAGACGGAAAAATTCCGATGCTTCTTCTGCGGTAATCATATACGGCAATCGGTAATACGCCTCAGAAAAAACTCCGCTGTTCCAGATTTGGCTCTCCCGTTCCCTTGTCATCAACACTTCATTCACAGCCCATGGCAAAGGATAAAAATTTGTATCTTTTTGCACTTCACCTTCCTGCAAATCAATAAACTTCATTTTCACAGGCTGCTTTGGCGTATTCAGCTGTGCATATACTCTGGAGGAAATTTCCGGTGCGCTTGTTTGGTTTCCATATATTAAGATATTATATAAAAAAAGCGGATTATTTCTTTGTGTGGCATAATATCTGTAAACTTCCGCGTTTTTTTCAGCAAGGGCAAAGCTCACATTTCCAATTTCTGCTGTTCCTTTTCCCAACATATCCAAAATCTGCATCATTCGACTGAGTTCTTCCTGTTCCTGTCCTTCCAATCGAGCAGGAATCAGCTGAAAAGATACTGCACAATCAGGATGTGCGGTTAAAATATTTACGAGCCTGCTTAAATCCTGTGCCGTATCTTGTATTATGTCATAGGTATAGCAAAAGGGAAGCATCTGATTTTGAAGATTTTCTACCCCTTCTTCCTTGACAAGTGCTTTGACAGAAGATGCTTCTATATTTTTAATTTTTTCTGTCATTTCTTCCATAGAACGTTCTTCATACTCATACTTCTGAAGTTCTAATGCAGACTGACAGGCACGCATAATAGCATCTGCTGTTTTCACTGCGTCTTCTGAAGATTTTTCAATAGAACGCACAAGCAAATACATTTTAATCTTTGCTTTATAGGGCTGATTTTCTACTTCTTCTGCAATCCAAAGAATCTCCAAGGCAGTATCTTTCTCTTCGCCTGACATGGAAGACTGTACTTTATAATTTTGATATATCTCTGCCAACAGGTTTCCCATATCTTTTTTATAATTTTTTACAATCTCAGCCTCTTCTGCATTGTTGTCTATAATCGAAAGATTCGGTATTGACGTAATTTCTATTACGCTTAAAGCAACTGCTTCATTATTTTCAAGATAACTAACTGAAGTTTTACTCATAATTTCCCCCTTTTTTTCCATTCTTACGGATAATCCTTTCCCCCATTTGGCGCATGACATCTTCCAAGTCTTTGAATCCCTTTCCATACTCCCCGCACAACTCCGTACTTTTCTATGGCCAGTATCATATATTCTGAACAGCTTGGTTCAAAGACACACCTAAGGCGTACCGCATCTGGTGCTTTATTTTGATACAAATGCACCATCCAAATAATGATTTTTTTAGAAATTACGGCCAAATAAACGATTACAGCAAAAAGGCTAATCCACCCTTTTCTTTCCAATTCCGGGCATAAACCATAAAGAAAAAAAGATACACTCAAAAAAGTCCCAAGTCCCCCCAGCACTGCATAGAATGGCTTTCGATAGTTTATTTCCGGTCTGTTTAAAGGATTTTCCGGTTTTGGGGGAGACGTGCTGTCTATGACCGGCGCCCCTCCTACATCATATGGAAATTTCATGTTCCCTCCTATAAAACAGGAGAAATGCCACAGCACTTCTCCCTAAAACTTACTATTTTACAAATTTTCTCTCTCTGAGCATTGCCTTTGCAGCCTGCAGGCTTTGCTCCAAAGTTTCATTGTTACGCATTGAGAAGCTAAACTCTGTATTTGGAACAATAATTTTCAGTGTATCTACAATGTAATTATTTTTCTCTGCAGAAATTCCTTTTTTAATACAGCCGGTAAGATGTGTATCAATCTTCTCTACTACTCGCTGCTGTGTAGTAAAGCAGGTAATATCCTGATAAAAGAAATCCTGTGTAGTTTCCCATACATCATCACTGGTCATATCAAATTTATATGTATAAGTATAAATTTGTGTATCACTGAAGAAAATCCAGGAAGCTGCAAATCTGGAAGCAACGGCTTGAGTTCCTTCTACTTTTACCCATACATCATTGCCATCAAAGGAATCTTCAAAGGCATAACCACTTAAAACAATGGGCGGAATTTCTTCAATTTCACTTTCATCCAATGCAATCTTTGCCAGTGCCCGTTCTTTTAAGTTCAACCCATACAACTTATTAGCAACCGCCTGCTGGTATTCCGTCATGGTCATTTGCTTTGTTCCATTCATGCCTGACAAACACCCTGCTGTACAACCCTCATCTGCCAAAAAGAAATCAATGACTCTTTTCTGTTCCTGTGATTTTCCTCTTTTTAAATTTTCAATCAGCAGCTTCTGTGTGCTTTTCTCCATACCTTTATCTAAACATCCCATCTTTTTTTCTCCCTCTTTATTTTTTCTTTTTACAGACAACCTGGTCTGTCAATTCCCAGAATCAAATACAACTGTTCTACATCTGTTTCTGACAATCCCGTTTCCTGTGCTTTCACAACTAACTCCTGCCATGTCGGGCTGGTATTCAGAAATTTTTTTGTATAATAATCATATTTGATATACGCCCAGAAATAATAATAAATTCCCAGATTTTCAATCATCAGAGCAGCCTGAATATCTTCTTCTATTTTTTTTATAATAGAACGCTCTTTCATTGTGCATGCTTTTTTTCCATTCAAGCGGCAAATTGCTGCGTAAAAAAATGCCTGAGAATTATCAAAATTATCTTCTATAGCTTTTTCAAAAGCCTGCAAGGCCATCTCCCTTTTTCCAAGTTTTAAATAGCACATAGCCACAGACATATTTAAATCCTGATTTTCAGGATTTTCCTCCAGCTGCTCTCGATAGGACCTGGCATATTTTTGAACCTCTGGCATAGGCATATCGTATACACTGTTGAATGTCGTAATAATAACCGGTCTATGACAATATTTGCATTCTTTTTGCCCTGTATCCACGGGCGCCCCGCAACCCGGACATTTGATATCAATAACCTGATAAGCCATTTTTCTCATCTCCTGTCAATTTATTCATTTTTTTATAATATTGAGATAATATATCAATTTTCTATATTTTACCTGCCATTTTTTTTGTTTTCAATATGTGGACAGTGTTGTGGACAGACTCTTTTCTATAATATAGTTTTTTTTCTTTTCTCAATGTTATACAATATAAACAAAAATACAAAGGAGTCTATTATGTCCAAATTTTCACAACTTCTTTCTCAATATATAGAAGAAAAAAATGTACGCATCTATTCCCTTGCTGAATACTGTGGAATTGACCGTTCTTTCATGTACAAAATTGTTCATGGGAAACGTACCCCAGGTTCTGCATCTACGGTAAATAAAATTGCCGATTATTTACGTTTGACTCCGGGAGAATGTCGTGAACTAACAGATGCATATTTTATCACAGTCCAGGGAAGTGATAATTTTTACAGGCGGAAACACGTTTTGGCCTTTTTAAATGATTTCAAGAATATTGTCAACAGGGATACTTTAAATTTATCCTTTTCTTTCCAGACCTCCTACACGCAAACGCTTATTCCCCTGGATGGTGAAACCAACGTTAATCAGGCCATATTCAATCTCGTTGCCTGGCAGGCGCAAAAAGAATCTGGTGAAATTCATATGCTTATCCAGCCCAAATTCCCCTTTCTCACTCAGCTTTTACTATCCATTGCCAGAAATTGTCATCAACTAACGATTCGCCAGTTGATTTATCTGAATAATATGGACTCCGTTAGAGAAAATCGGAAAAGCTATAATCTACATTGTCTGCAAAATATTCTGCCGCTGTGTACCTGTAAATATCAGTATCAGCCCTATTACTATTACGATACTGTTCCTTCTTCACTCGATAGTTTCCGGCTCTTTCCGTATCTTCTTTTAACAGATAATCAGGCTATTATTCTTTCGGAGACACTCCAAACTGGCTTCTTTACTTCTCAGCCAGACATGATTAGTCTTATAAAAAAGATTTTCAATCGCTACATGGAACAGGCTCGCCCTCTACTTCTAAAAATCGAAGATGTACATACACAGCTTTCTTTTATTCAGCAATGTGTAACCAGTTCTTCTATGGCCTATAATTTTCAGATGACGCCCTGCATGACAAATTTGCTCTCTTCCGAGTTCCTGAAGAAGTATCTGATTCCTACACTTCCTTCTCGTGAACTCTTTATCGCACAATTAGAAAACCATATAGGTCACGTAAATAGCCTCCATGAAGAACAGGAAGAAATTCTTATTTTTTCAGAAGATGGGATTGTAGAATTTTTAAATACAGGAAAAATAGAAGAATATCCTTCTTACATATATACACCGCCCTCATTAGAAGACAGAATTGACTTGATTCACCGTTTCATCAAAGAGTGTGAAAAGGACCGGCGTCATATGCGAATGTTAAAGCACACCATAGGAAGTGTTCGAAATGGTGCAAATATTTATTGTAATTCATGCAATGGGTATCTTCTTTTTACTCCTGCTGAATTTGACACGCCTATTTATCTAAACATTCAGGAATCCGGCCTTTTATCTGCCTTCTTGGATTTCTTTGAAAATATGGACCAGTCACTATTCTATCCGGAGGAAGAAATCCCAATTCGCTTAAAACAAATAACGGAACGATATTTATAAAAATCGAAAATCATCTATGGAAAAAATTAATGATTGCGGCCAGAAAGCCGTATCTTATAAAGAAAGAGCATCAGACTGAGAATGGTAAAATCGGTATTTTGATGCAGTAATCTCTCAAAGTGCCAATTTGCCCATTTTGAACGAATCAGAACAGCAGTTGAAGGATTAGAGCCACATGCCTAAGTGAAGGTGGCTCTAATCCTTCAACCGAAATACATATGTCCTTACTTGTAGTAAAATCCCGCACATTTCATATTCGTATCAAAGGATATGGTGAACATGATTTGTCCATCCTCATACTTCGCCAGTACCATAGCTGCCGCATATTCTGTTCCCGTGTCTTTATCCTTTGTTCCCTTTACCTCCACTTTGGAAAATTCCTGAAATTCATCAAAAGCCACACCGTTTTGCATAACCGGGGTAAACGAGTCCTCATAGACTTCTTTCAGATTTCCGGCATTGACTTTTTCTACGATTGCCTTTGCTGCTTCTTTTACTTTGTCCTCGTCAAATTTTTCCGAAAGTTCGGTTCCACAGCCGCCCAGGCTGCTATTAACCAGAAGTAATACACTGGGATAGAGAAGATTTATATAATTTAATTCATGCAAAAGCGTGAAAGTGTCCAAGCATAAAATGAGACCTTGAACTTTGAGAAATCAGAGCTTCAAGGTCTTTTTTGAAAAATCTTTCCTATTGATTGCAGCCTGTTAGGTGCTGCATGGCTGGCAATACACCAGTCATACAGGAATTACCTCATCTTAGGTTTTCCCCTGTATTAACATTGTCACTTTCTTCGACTGCGTTTCCCTGTTCTTGATATTTCATACAAGGTAACAATCACTGTAATTCCTTGCAAAAAATACTCAAATAACTTTTCTCGTTTCATTCTGAACCCTCCTGTATTCTATCGCTTCCAAAATCAAAATGCAAGTAATTGCCACCGCCATTCCTGTTCCAATCGTAACGTATTCCATATAGATTCCTCCATTTATAAACCATCTCTCTTTTTCACATCTTGCTTTCTCATTGGATAGATTAAGTAAATCCGTCCTCCTGTTTCTTTAATCCTAATCATATACCCAGACCATTCAAGTTCTGTTCCTTTTGGAACTTTAATATCCATTGTGTAATCTTCGTCTGTTTCTATTGTATATGGATAGATTCTTAACTCATCACAAATTCCAATCGTATCATTTTTGATTGGATTCATAAAAATAACAACACAATCATGTACTGTAAACTGTTCCCTTTCTATGATTCTTCTTGCCGTTCCTAATACACCA
>UMIN01050872.1_pt1 | contig 10739 bp, 8 predicted proteins | sample 1965811 | NCBI WGS metagenome assembly UMIN01 (sample SAMEA4836123, study PRJEB28245) | human gut metagenome | biome: gut microbiome; material: fecal sample | place: Denmark | collected 2008
AGAGCCGGTACGAGAATTACAAGGACTGGGAACCGGCGCATTCCACTGCTCACGCGAAATGACTTTATCGGTCTTTCAAACATAAAAATGCGCAGAAAAGCCCCCATCTTCACCGGCTGAGGCAGCCGGGAGGATGGGGGCTTTATCTTGTTATTTTATTCTTCGCCGGAATCAATGACGATTTCGGTTTCCGTTCCTTCATCTTCTACAGGCGCGGGAGCCGGGTCGCCGGGATCGCCGAACTCGTCGTGGTAGACGGTCATCTGGTCGAGCTGGCCGTTGCGGCGCAGGCCGTGGAAGACCAGCTTCTTGATGACGTCATAGATGACGGCGAACAGCGGCACGCCCACGATCATGCCCACGAAGCCCCACAGACCGCCGAACAGCAGGATGGAGAAGAGCACCCAGAAGCTCGAAAGGCCGGTGGTGTTGCCCAGGATCTTCGGGCCGATGACATTGCCGTCCAGCTGCTGGAGCACCAGCACGAAGAGCACGAACCAGATGGCCTTGATGGGGCTCTGGATGAGGATGAGCAGCGTTGCAGGCACGGCACCGATGAAGGGGCCGAAGAAGGGGATGACGTTGGTGACGCCGATGATGACCGACACCAGCAGCGCGCTCGGGAACTTGAAGATGATGCAGGCAAAGTAGCAGAGCACACCAATGATGGCGGAGTCCATGATCTTGCCGTTGATGAAGCCGCCGAACATCTTGTCTGCGTAGAGGACTTCCTCCTGGATGAGCTGCGCCCAGTGGGGCTTAACGACGCTGTAGAGGATCATTTTGGCCTGTTTGGCGAACTTTTTGCGGCTGGCCAGCAGGTAAACAGCGACGATAAGGCCGATGAGCAGGTTCTTGAACCAGGTCACCACATTCATGACGCCGACGCCCACACCGCTCAGGATGCCTTGTATATTCTGCAGCGAGGGGAGCAGGGTGGTGCGCAGAGTGGTCAGATTGTCAGCAATGACATCGTAGGCATTGTTGAAGTAGCCCATCAGTGTCTCATTATCCAAAAAGACTTTCTGTGTGTTCACCCAACGCATGAACCGGGTGATGCTGGTCTGCGCGGTGTAGTAGAGGGAGGTGACGCTTGTGATGAGCTGCGGCACCACCATCATCACGAGGGCGTAGACCACCAGCACACCGAACAGCAGCGTCGCCGCAATGGCAAGCATATTGGCCATGCTGTGGAGCTTTTCGGGGAAGATGCGGTGCAGAAAGCCCTCAATGGTGTTGCACACCGGCTTGAGCAGATAGGCGATGACGGCACCATAGATGAAGGGCATCAGGATGCCGGTCACCTTGGAGACCGCGTCGCCGAACCCGTCGAAGCGGTAGATGAAGAAGAAGAACAGGATGCTTAGACTTATCGCACCAAAGCCCGCGAGCATTCCGTAGATATAGGGCTTGATGTGCGGCTTTTTGTCCATCATGTGTGACTCCATTCCTGCCGCAGACGGCAGGAGCCGGTACGGCGATGTTTAGATTTTGTTGCTGCGGCGCCAAATGTGCATCTTCTCGGCCTCTTTGATAAGCTCCTCGCGGAAGTCGGGGTGTGCCACATTGATGAGGGCTTCGGCCTTCTCCCAGGTGGTCAGACCTTTAAGGTTGACGCAGCCGTATTCAGTGCAGAGGTAATGCAGATTGGCGCGGGTATCGGTGATGATGCTGCCGTTTTCCAGCGTGGGACGGATGCGGCTCTCGAGCTGACCGGTCTTCTTATTAAAGAAGGTAGAGGACAGGCAGATGAAGCTCTTGCCACCCTTGGAAAGGTATGCGCCCAGCACGAAGTCCAGCTGGCCGCCTGCACCGGAAATGTGCTTGACGCCGGCACTCTCCGCATTCACCTGGCCGAACAGATCGATGTCCACCGCATTGTTGATGGAGATGAAGTTGTCCAGTGCGGAGATGCTGCGGATGTCGTTGGTGTAATCGACGGGAGCAGACATGCACTCGGGGTTGTTGTTGAGGTAGTCGTACATCTTCTGGGTGCCGGCACCGAAGGCGTAGACCTGACGGCCCTTGTCCAGCTGCTTGTGTGCGCCGGTGATCTTGCCGGCCTTGGCGATGTCCACGAAAGCGTCAACATACATCTCGGTGTGGACGCCCAGGTCCTTCAAATCGCTCTGGGCGATGAGGCTGCCGATGGCGTTGGGCATACCGCCGATGCCCAGCTGCAGGCAGGCACCGTTGGGGATCTGCGGCACAACGAGGTTTGCAACCTTCAAATCGACCTCGGAAGCGGGGCCGGCAGCGGCCATCTGGCCGATGGGCGGATTGTCGCCCTCCACGATGCCGGTGACCTGGGAGATATGGACACAGTTCTCCATACCACCGAGGCAGCGGGGCATATTGGTGTTGACCTCCACGATGATCTTCCTGGCCTTCTCACAGACGGCACCCAGATGGGAAGCGCTGGGGCCGAAGTTGAAGTAGCCGTGCTCGTCCATCGGAGTCACCTGGAAGACGGCGATGTCCAGCGGGTCGGGACTCTCGCGGTAGTAGCGGGGCAGCTCCGAATAGCGGATGGGGGAGTAGAACGAGAAGCCCTGTGCGATGGCTTTGCGCTCAATGCCGCCCATGTGCCAGCTGTTCCAGGTCATGTGGGCAGCGGGGTCGTCGATCTGGAAGATCTCAGGCACCCACATCAGGATGCCGCCGCGGAAATTGACGTTTTCCAGTTCGGGCAGGCGCTTGGCAAGGGCGGCGTCCACGGCCACGGGGGGGTTGACGCACCAGCCGTAATCCACCCAGTCGCCGCTCTTGACCAGAGAAGCAGCCTGCTCGGCAGTCATCTTTTTCTGGGCATACATTTCCATGAAATCCATTATAAACCATCCTCTCCTTTAAGAACATAAAAGAATTGTAAATTTATTATTTACAATTCTACGGGACAAAATCTTAGCCGGAAATTTACCGTTTTTTCCCAGTCCGGACACTGTCTTATCACACCCCGGCGGTATCCTTGGGGTCGGCAGGGCAGGAGCCTCCGGCAGCGGCACACCTGCACAGCTTAGTTATAACATTAACAAACATTATAATCAAGCCCTCTTCCGCGAAAAAATGTCTCGCAGGACAATTTGACTAAATTTCTTAGGTATTTGTGGCGATTGTTTGGTATAGCAAAAACAATTTTTTTCGAAAAAGTACTTGATAAAATTTTGACGATATGGTTTACTAAGGGTGTACCAAGATGATGCGCCCCAGTGCGACGTTAATTGACTAAAAATTAACGATATTGCGATGGCGATGCGGTCTGGTACTTGAAGCAGGAACTGAAAAGTGCTATCATGGCAACACCAAATGCGCTTTTCCAAAGCGCGCAAATAAAGGAGACCATACCGATGGCAACAGCAGTTTACCCCGGGTCCTTCGACCCGGTCACGAGAGGACACCTCGACATCATCAAGCGAGCTGCAAAGATAAACGACCAGCTCATTGTGGCAGTGCTCATCAACAGCGCAAAGAACCCTCTGTTCACCGTAGAAGAACGGGTGGCGCTGCTGCGGGAATGCTGCAAGGACATCCCGAATGTGACGGTGGAGAGCTTCGACGGCCTGACCGTGGAGTTCGCCAAGAAGCGCCACGCTTCGGTGATGGTGCGGGGCCTGCGGGCGGTGACAGATTTCGAAAACGAGATACAGCTTGCCCAGACGAACCACGCACTGATGCCCGGTATCGAGACGATGTTCCTTGCCACCAGCATCAAGTGGAGCTACCTTTCCTCCACCATCGTCAAGGAGGCTGCCCGCTACGGCAGCAACATCTCCAAGTTCGTGACGCCCAACGTAGAGAATGCCATCCACGCCAAAGTGGAGCAGCTCCGGGCGGAAGGAAAGATGTTCTGATACCTTTTATAATGCAGAAAGGCCTTTGGGCTTTTTGATAAATAGTTTTACGAAACCCCGAAACATATAAATTCAGGAGGCTATTAACATGAAGAAAATTGTTATCGCATCTGCTTGCCGTACCGCTATTGGTAAGTTTGGCGGCACCCTGGCAAACGTCCCTGCTGCAGAGCTGGGCTCCATCGTCATCAAGGAGGCCCTGAACCGTGCTAACGTGAAACCCGAGCAGGTCGATCATGTTTACATGGGCTGCGTCATCCAGGCTGGTCTGGGCCAGAACGTCGCTCGTCAGGCTTCCCTGAAGGCTGGCCTGCCCGTCGAGACTCCTGCTGTCACCGTCAACGTGGTCTGCGGCTCCGGTCTGAACTGCGTGAACATGGCTGCTCAGATGATCGAGGCCGGCGATGCTGACATCGTGGTCGCAGGCGGCATGGAGAACATGGATATGGCTCCCTTCGCAATGATGAAGGGCCGCTACGGCTACCGCATGGGCGCTCCCATGGGCAAGAGCGAGATCGTGGATACCATGGTCAACGATGCTCTGTGGGATGCCTGCGGCTTCAACAAGCACATGGGCATGACCGCTGAGAACGTCTGCACCAACGAGACCTATCAGAAGAAGTACGGCTACAGCCCCATCACCCGCGAGATGCTGGATGATTTCGCTTACCACAGCCAGCTGAAGGCTGACAAGGCCATCAAGGACGGCGCTTTCAAGGATGAGATCGTTCCTGTTGTCATCAAGGGCAAGAAGGGCGACACCGTGTTCGATACCGATGAAGGCCCCCGTCTGAGCGCTCCCGAAGTGCTGGCAAAGCTGAAGCCCGCCTTCACCAAGGACGGCATCGTCACCGCTGCAAACTCCTCCGCTATCAACGATGGCGCAGCTGCTCTGGTCATCATGAGCGAAGAGAAGGCCAAGGAGCTGGGCGTGAAGCCTCTGGCTACCTGGGTCGCAGGTGCTCTGGCAGGCGTCGAGCCTGAGGTCATGGGTCTTGGCCCCATCGCTGCTACCAAGAAGGTCATGGCTAAGACCGGCCTGACCGTTGCTGATATGGACCTGGTCGAGGCCAACGAGGCATTCGCAGCACAGTCCATCGCAGTCGGCGAGGCTCTGGGCTTCGATAAGGACAAGCTGAACGTCAACGGCGGCGCAATCGCTCTGGGTCACCCGGTCGGCGCTTCCGGTGCTCGTATCCTCGTCACCCTGCTGTACGCTATGAAGCATCGTGGTGCTCACAAGGGTCTGGCTACCCTGTGCATCGGCGGCGGCATGGGCTGCGCAACCATCGTCGAGATGGACTAATTTCCCTTTGAAGGGTCACTCCGGATATTGATGCAGCCCGGACAGTGGGCGAGACCGGAGACTTGCCCCTTGTCCGGGGGCTGTTTTGAATAAGATATAACCTGAATGGAGGTTTTCACAATGGCATTTGTAAAAACCGAGGTGCAGGGCGCAGTCGAGATCATCACCATCGACCGCCCGAAGGCACTGAACGCCCTGAACCCCGAAGTCCTGGCAGACCTGAAGGCTGCTTTTGAGGCAGTTGACCAGTCCGCCATCCGCTGCATCGTCCTGACCGGCGAAGGCGACAAGAGCTTCGTGGCAGGCGCTGACATCGGCTCCATGAGCACCATGACCAAGGCCGAGGGTGAGGCTTTCGGCAAACTGGGCAATGATGTGTTCCTGATGATCGAGAGCTTCCCCATCCCCGTCATCGCAGCCGTCAACGGCTTTGCACTGGGCGGCGGCAATGAGCTGGCTATGAGCTGCGACATCCGCATCTGCTCCGACAACGCTGTGTTTGGTCAGCCGGAAGTCGGTCTGGGCATCACCCCGGGCTTCGGCGGCACCCAGCGTCTGGCACGTCTGGTTGGCATGGGCATGGCAAAGCAGCTGGTCTACTCTGCACTGAACATCAAGGCTGACGAGGCTTATCGCATTGGCCTGGTCAACGCAGTGTATCCGCAGGCTGAGCTGATGGAGAATGTCCTGAAGCTGGCCAACAAGATCGCCAAGAACGCTCCCATCGCCGTGCGCAACTGCAAGAAGGCTATCAACGACGGCATCAGCCTCCCCATCGAGAAGGCTGTCGAAGTCGAAGAGAAGCTGTTCGGCGACTGCTTCGAGACTCATGACCAGAAGGAAGGCATGGCCTGCTTCCTGAGCCGTGAAAAGCCGAAGCCCAAGGCTGTCTTTACCAACAACTAAACCATAACGCCTCTGTAGCGCCTCCCCGGAAAGGGGAGGCACGGAGAGGCACTACATTCAGAAGATATAATAAAGGAGAGATTTCCCATGAAGATCGGTGTTATCGGTGCTGGCACTATGGGCCAGGGCATCGCAAAGGCATTTGCTCAGGTCGAGGGCAACACGGTTGCTCTGTGTGACATCAAGCAGGAGTGGGCCGAGAATGGTCTGGCAAAGATCAAGAAGGGCTATGAAAAGCTGGTCGCTAAGGGCAAGATGACTCAGGAAAAGGCTGACGCTATCGTCGCTGCTATCACCCCGGGCCTGAAGGAAGACCTGTGCGCTGACTGCGACCTCGTCGTTGAGGCTGCTTTCGAGGATATGAAGGTCAAGCAGACCACTTTCGGCGAGCTGGATAAGATCTGCAAGCCCGAGTGCATCTTCGCTTCCAACACCTCTTCTCTGTCCATCACCGAGATCGGCAAGGGTGTCAGCCGTCCTCTGGTCGGTATGCACTTCTTCAACCCCGCAGACCGCATGAAGCTCATCGAGGTCATCGCTGGCTGCAACACTCCCGCTGAGACTGTCGAGAAGATCAAGGAGATCTCCGTTGCCATCGGCAAGCAGCCGGTCCAGGTCAACGAGGCTGCTGGCTTCGTCGTCAACCGCATCCTGATCCCGATGATCAACGAGGCTGCCTTCATCAAGATGGAGGGCGTTTCCAACATCGCCGGCATCGACACCGCTATGAAGCTGGGTGCCAACCACCCGATGGGTCCCCTGGAGCTGGGCGACTTCATCGGCCTGGACATCTGCCTCGCCATTATGGACGTCCTGTACAAGGAGACCGGCGACAGCAAGTATCGTGCATGCCCGCTCATCCGTAAGATGGTTCGCGGCGGCAACCTGGGCTGCAAGTCTGGCAAGGGCTTCTACGTTTACAACGCAGACCGCACCAAGACCCCTGTCGACGAGCTGTAAATTAGTTTGAAATTTCTCTCGGTCGTCCCGAAGAAAACGGCCGGGAGGAATTTGTTTGCACAGGACATGAGTGTAGCTGCCCTGTGCTGAAAGAAAAACATCCGTTAGGAGGATATAGCGATGGATTTTACTCTGTCCAAGCAGCAGCAGATGGTGCAGAAGATGTACCGCGAGTTTGCTGAAAACGAAGTCAAGCCTCTGGCAAAGAAAGTCGATGCCGAAGAGTATTTCCCCAAGGAGACCGTCGAGAAGATGGGCAAGCTGGGCATGATGGGCATTTACTTCCCCACCTCCGTTGGCGGTGCAGGCGGCGACGTCCTGTCCTACGTCATGGCTGTTGAGGAGCTGAGCAAGGTCTGCGGCACCACTGGTGTTATCGTTTCCGCACACACCAGCCTGTGCGCAGCACCTATTTATGAGAACGGCACTCCCGAGCAGAAGGAAAAGTATCTGCCCAAGCTGTGCAGCGGCGAGTGGCTGGGTGCTTTCGGTCTGACCGAGCCGGGCGCTGGTACTGACGCTCAGGGCCAGCAGACCACTGCTGTGGAAGATGGCGATTACTGGGTGCTGAACGGCTCCAAGATCTTCATCACCAACGCAGGCTACGCTGACGTGTTCATCGTCATCGCTGTTACCGATAAGGTCCTCGACAAGAAGGGCCGTCCCACCAAGCTGTGCTCCGCCTTCATCGTGGAGCGTACCGACCCGGGCTTCTCCGTCGGCAAGGCTGAGGATAAGATGGGCATCCGTGGTTCTTCTACCTGCGAGCTGATCTTTGAGGACTGCCGCATCCCGAAGGACCGTATGCTGGGCGTGCGCGGCAAGGGCTTCCAGCTGGCTATGGCTACTCTGGACGGCGGCCGTATCGGTATCGCTTCCCAGGCTCTGGGCATCGCTGAGGGCGCTCTGCAGGAGACCGTCGCTTACGTCAAGGAGCGCAAGCAGTTCGGCCGCAGCATCTCCGCTTTCCAGAACACCCAGTTCGAGCTGGCCGAGATGAAGGCCCGTATCGAGGCTGCAAAGTATCTGGTCTACGCTGCCGCTCTGAAGAAGCAGGAAGCTATGAATGGTGCAAAGGTCCGCTACAGTGTCGAGGCTGCTCAGGCTAAGCTCATCGCAGCCCGCACCGCAAGCGACGTGACCCGCCGCTGCCTGCAGCTGTTCGGTGGCTACGGCTACACCCGTGACTACCCCATCGAGCGCATGATGCGTGATGCCAAGATCACTGAGATCTACGAGGGCACCAGCGAAGTGCAGATGATGGTCATTTCCGGCGCGCTGCTGAAGTAAGGGAGGCAAGATTTACAATGAAAGCAATCGTTTGTGTAAAGCAGGTTCCTGATACCTCCGGTAAGGTGGCTGTCAAGGCGGATGGTACTCTGGACCGTGCCTCTATGGCAACCATCACCAACCCCGATGACCTGAACGCTCTGGAGGCCGCTCTGAAGCTGAAGGACGAGACCGGCTGCGAAGTCGTTGTCGTCACCATGGGTCCCCCGCCGGCCGAGGGTATGCTCCGTGAGCTGCTGGCCCGCGGCGCTGATAAGGCTGTTCTGGTCTCTGGCCGTGAGTTCGGTGGTTCTGATACCTTCGCGACCAGCCAGATCCTCGCTGCTGCTGTCAATAAGATCGGTGTCGGCCCCGAGGACGTCGTGTTCTGCGGCCGTCAGGCAATCGACGGTGATACCGCACAGGTCGGTCCTCAGATCGCTGAGAAGCTGCACCTGCCTCAGGTGACCTATGTTGCTGACATCCAGAAGGATGGCAACAGCCTCACGGTCAAGCGTATGCTGGAAGACGGCTACATGATGGTCAAGGTGCAGACTCCCTGCCTGCTGACCTGCATCAAGGAGCTGAATCAGCCCCGCTACATGAGCGTCAACGGCATCTTCACCTGCTACGACAAGCCGATGGAAGTGTTCGATTACAACGCTCTGAAGGACGATCCGCTGATCGAGGTCGATACCATCGGTCTGAAGGGTTCTCCGACGAACGTCTTCAAGTCCTTCACTCCTCCGCAGAAGGGCGCAGGCACTATGCTGACTGGCGACGATACCACTGCACAGCTGGCTGGTATCCTGGCCAAGAAGCACCTGATCTGATGAAAGGAGCATAGGATTACAATGGCTGATTTTAACGAATACAAGGGCGTCTGGGTCTTCTGCGAGCAGCGCCAGGGCGCACTGATGTCCACTGATTTTGAGCTGGTCAGCGAGGCCCGCAAGCTGGCTGATGAGCTGGGCTGCGAAGTCACCGGCCTGCTGCTGGGCGACAACGTCGAAGGCATTGCAAAAGAGCTGGGCGGCTATGGTGCCGATAAGGTCATGGTCTGCGACAGCCCGCTGCTGAAGGATTACACCACTGACGCATACGCCAAGGTCGTCTGCGACATGGTCAACGAGTACAAGCCTGAGGTCCTGCTGATCGGTGCTACCAACATCGGCCGTGACCTTGGCCCCCGCTGCGCAGCTCGTCTGCACACCGGTCTGACCGCTGATGCTACCCATCTGGACATCGACACTGCAAAGTATGTCGAGTTCCTGAAGGAGAGCTCCACCATCGACCTGTCCAAGCAGAAGTTCGATTACGAGGACCGCAACCTGAAGATGACCCGTCCTGCTTTTGGCGGCCATCTGATGGCTACCATCATCTGCCCCCGTTTCCGTCCTCAGATGTCTACCGTCCGTCCCGGCGTCATGAAGAAGGCTCCCTTCGATCAGGCCAAGGCCGATGCCTGCCAGATCGTGAAGCCCGCATTCAGCCTGACCGCTGACGACATCAAGACTGAGGTCCTGAGCGTTGAGAAGGCAGCTGAGAAGCTGGTCGACCTCATCGGTGCAGACGTCATCGTCTCTGTTGGCCGTGGCATCAGCAAGGACGTCAACAAGGGCATCGAGCTGGCTGAGCAGCTGGCTGCAGCTCTGGGCGGCGGCGTTGTCGGCGCATCCCGTGCTGTCACCGATGCCGGCTGGATGACCGCTGATCATCAGGTCGGTCAGACCGGTAAGACCGTCCATCCCAAGATCTATGTGGCTCTGGGCATCTCCGGCGCTATCCAGCACACCGCAGGTATGCAGGATTCTGAGTGCATCATTGCCGTCAACAAGAATGAGTCCGCCCCCATCTTCGGTGTGGCTGACTACGGCATCGTGGGCGACCTGTTCAAGGTCGTTCCCGAACTCATCAAGCAGGTCGAGGCAGCAAAGGCTGCTCAGTGATCAGCTGAGAAATAAGGTCCAGGAGGGCAGCTCGAGAGAGCTGCCCTCTTTTTGCATTTTACTTTTATAAATTAAGAAAGAAAACTCTATGATTTTCCCATTGACAGGAAAGAAGAAATATGATATATTCTATCCAGAGAGATGAAGGTGCTCAGGCACTGGAAAATCACTTGAATGTAATTGACTCAAAAAAGAGTTTGCGAATAGAATATTTAGCAAAGCAGTTGAAAAGCTGTGACGCAAAGCTAAAGGGCCTGTAAAATGGTAGCCAGTTGCATTTTTAAGGAATTGCCTTTACTTTGTCTTTGAGTATCGTGATTCCTTTTTTAGTCGCCAGAACAGTTCATGTGATGATGTCTCTCGAAACCCCACAGATGAGCAGGAAACATCTGTGGGGTTTTTATTTTTGTCTACGGTGTTGGGACGCCTTACACAAAGAATCCAAGAGGATGAAGCGGATTTGAGTCAGCGCGAAAAAACCTGAAAAAACTTGCAAAA
>UMIN01013328.1_pt1 | contig 10672 bp, 9 predicted proteins | sample 1965811 | NCBI WGS metagenome assembly UMIN01 (sample SAMEA4836123, study PRJEB28245) | human gut metagenome | biome: gut microbiome; material: fecal sample | place: Denmark | collected 2008
CCGTTTGGACAAAGTAGTGTTACTAAATCGTTACTGAAAATAGGGCGGAATAAAATAAATTGTTGCTTTTCTTGCTGCTAATAGGGAAAGAAAAAAGACTGATATTCAGTGCTCTAAATATCAGTCTTTGAAAGAGCCGCTAGCCAGACTTGAACTGGCGACCTACGCGTTACGAATGCGTTGCTCTACCAACTGAGCTATAGCGGCAATCGTTTTTGTTTACGGGGTGCAAAGGTACATCTTTATTTGAATTTGCAAAAAGAATTGCTTGATTTTTTAGAAATATTTCCGGAAGTTATTTTGGGAATGGGTTATAAAACTATTGTTTTTAATTAAAGTAGCATGTAGCTTTTTTATATTTTTGCAAGCAAACAGGGAACGCAGTGGAAGGTAAAAAGATGTGACTTAAAATATGTATTTATAGGAAGTGGCTTGTTCGATAAGTAATAGTAGCGAAGGGCTTTCTGCTATATTGAGATAGGGAATTAATTCTTTTTCCGAAACTTCGGAATGAAATAAATGTATATTATGAAAATAAAGTATTACCTTTGCCCCCAATTTAAAAACATTACTAGATTACTAAAGGATTAATCAAAAATCTTACTTATGCGCAGATTTATACTATTATGTTTGTTGATGTTCACAGTATCAAGCGTAGTATTTGCTCAACGAATGACGGATGAACAAGTTATTCAGTATGTGCAGGAAGCTCAACAGGCGGGGAAGTCTCAACAACAGATGTCGATTGAACTGATGAAGAGAGGGGTCACAAAGGAGCAAATTCAAAGAATACAATCTGAGTATTCGGGAAAAGCAAATGTAACGACCGGAACCGGAGGAGAAAAAGCAGCAGATTCACGTTTACGTACCCCAAAGAAATACGAGAATAAAAATAAGAACATTTCTCAAGAAAATTCCACTTTAGAAAATTCCAACTCTAAAAAACAAACCATAAAAGGGTTGCGTGCTAAAAACGATCAACAGCGTGATGAAAAAGAGATGGAGCAGGAATTCGGTTGGGATGGCAATGAACAGACAGACTATTTAGAATATGAGAACTTCCTTGGCAAAGAGAAGAAAGAAAAAAAGGAGGATCCTACCCAACAAATTTTCGGACATAATATTTTTGATAATGAGAATCTGACCTTTGAGCCCAATATAAATGTTGCAACCCCCAACAATTATCGTCTGGGTGCAGGTGATGAGGTTATCATAGATGTTTGGGGTGTTTCTCAAAAGACCATTAGGGAAATTATCTCACCCGAAGGCACTGTGCAAATTGAAAACTTAGGTCCGGTTTATTTGAGTGGGAAAACAGTCAAAGAGGCTAATAACTATCTGAAAAACGAGTTTGCCAAGATATATGCCGGTGTTACGGGTGAAACACCTAATACTCAGATTAAATTGACTTTGGGTGAGATTCGTTCTATCCAAGTGAATGTAATGGGTGAAGTTGTTGTGCCGGGCACTTACACTCTTTCTTCATTCGCATCAGTTTTTCATGCGTTGTATTGGGCAGGTGGCGTAAATAAGATAGGTAGTCTCCGTAGCATAAAAGTTATACGCGACGGGGAGACGGTTGCTGATGTGGATATCTATGATTTTATCATGGAAGGCCGATTGAAAGATGACATTCGCTTGCAGGATGGTGATGTGATTCTGGTTAATCCTTATCAAACTTTGGTACAGATATTGGGCAAGGTGAAACGTCCTATGTACTATGAGATGAAACCGACTGAAACCATTGCAACTTTGCTTAAATATGCCGGTGGGTTTACCGGTGATGCTTATAAAAAAGCAATACGTCTTGTACGTAAGAGCGGTCGTGAACATCAGATATTCAATGTTGATGAAATGGATTATTCCGTATTTCGTGTAGAGGATGGAGATGTTCTTACGGTGGATTCAGTTCTTGATCGTTTTGAAAATCGAGTGGAGGTACGCGGTGCCGTTTATCGCGAAGGGTTGTATCAGTTGAGTGGAGAAGTGAATACTGTGAAACAATTGATAAAGAAAGCCGAAGGTGTGCGTGGTGATGCATTTTTGAATCGTGCTGTGATCAGTCGTGAGTATGATGACTTGACTCGGGAAATGATTGCGATAGACTTGAAAGGCTTGTTGAATGGTGTTGTTGCAGATATTCCTTTGCAGAAGAATGATATATTGTTTATCCCCAGTGTTCAGGATTTGAGGGAAGAAACCACAGTTGCTATTCATGGTGAGGTTGCTGATCCGGGTACTTATTTATATGCGGATAAGATGACGGTAGAAGATTTGATTCTACAAGCAGGTGGTCTGTTGGAGGCTGCTGCTACAACCAGGGTTGAAGTGTCCCGTCGTGTGAAAGACCCCAAGAGCACTGTTTTCAGTGGGACAATCGGTCAGAACTTCTCATTCGACTTGAAAGACGGTTTGCTGGTGGGGGAAGGTAGCGGTTCGTTCCATCTTGAGCCGTTTGATGAAGTGTATATCCGTAAAAGTCCGGCTTACCATCGTCAACAGACTGTGACAGTGGCAGGTGAAGTGCTCTTTAGTGGGAATTATGCATTGTCCAAGAAAAATGAGCGTTTGAGTGACTTGATCACTAAAGCCGGAGGTATATCATCGGATGCATATGCCAAGGGGGCTCGTTTGCTGCGTAAGATGAGTGAAGAAGAGTTGCGTCGTAAAGAAGATGTGCTGCGTATGGCGCAAATGACTTCCGGAGGTGACTCTATTTCTGTTAAGAAGTTGGATTTGTCCGATACCTATTCGGTTGGTATCAATTTGGAGAAAGCCTTGCAGAATCCGGGTTCGGATTATGACATGGTGTTGCGTGAGGGCGATATGCTTTATGTTCCCGAATACGTAAGTACAGTCAAGATCAGTGGTGCTGTGATGTATCCTAATACGGTGCTTTATAAAGCCGGGGAAGGCTGGAAGTACTATGTCAACCAGGCCGGTGGATTTGGTAATGATGCCAGAAAGCGGAGAGCTTATGTTGTTCATATGAATGGTACGGTATCCCGTTTGAAATCAGGTGGAGCAAAGGAAATTGAACCGGGATGTGAGATCATTGTTCCGAGCAAAGACCCCAAGAAGAAGATGAGTCCTGCTGAAATTATCGGTATGGGTACGTCTGCAGCTTCTTTGGCAACTATGATTGCTACTTTGGTTAACCTCTTTAAGTAATAGAGAATTATGAGCGAAGAAAATATACAGAAGACAACACAGCAGCAGCCGGAGGAGCAAGAGATTGATTTGATTGAGCTTGCTCAGAAAGTGTGGGCGGAGCGTAAATTGGTTTTCAAGGCATGCGGTATTGCCGCCCTTATCGGATTAGTGGTTGCGTTCAGTATTCCTAAAGAGTACTCGACTAAAGTGACATTGGCGCCTGAAAGCGCTGGTAAGACCTCTGCGGGAGGTATGGGAGCATTGGCGGCCATGGCCGGGATTAATTTGGGTGGAGCTTCGGCCGGAGAGGATGCGTTGTCGCCCGAGTTATATCCTGATATTGTTAAGTCAACACCTTTTCTGTTGGAGCTGTTTGATGTAAAGGTTAAGGATCAGAAAGGCAAAGTAGATACAACCTTATATGCTTATTTGGACAAGTACCAGCGTTCGTCTTGGATGGGGGCTGTGGTCTCTGCTCCATTCAAGGCTTTGGGGTGGACACTCTCTTTGTTCAAGGATAAGCCGGAGAAGAGAGAAGGTAAAATTGATCCGTTCCACCTGACGGTAGATGAAACAAGGGTGGCTGAGGCATTGAGCAAGCGCATCTTGGTTACCATTGATAAAAAAACAGGCGTTACCACTTTAGAGGTAACTATGCAAGACCCTTTGATTTCAGCTTCGTTGACAGATACGGTCATGCACTGTTTGCAGAACTATATCACAGACTATCGTACCAATAAAGCCCGTCATGATTTAGCCTTCAGGGAAAAACTTTATAAAGAAGCAAAGGCTGATTATGAGGAAGCTCAAAAAAAATATGCTACTTTTGCAGATGCTAACCAAAACATTATTCTGTTGAGCTATCGTGCTGAGCAGGAACGTTTGAAGAACGAGATGGAGTTGGCATATACCGTTTATACACAGGTTTCCGGGCAGTTGCAGATGGCGAGAGCCAAGGTTCAGGAAATCACTCCGGTATATACGGTTGTGCAGCCGGCCACAGTGCCATTGCGTGCTGCTAAACCGAATAAGATTATGATCCTTATCGGATTTGTATTCTTGGCGGGAGTAGGATGTGTTGGTTGGATACTATTTGTGAAAGATTTATTTAAGGAATGGAGAAAAGCAAGCAAAGCAATATGATAGCTAATAATGATATGAATCGTTGGTGTGCCCTGTATACGGCGCCGAGGTCGGAACGTAAATTGATGCAGTGTTTGAATGAAGCAGGTTATGCTGCATTTTGTCCTATGCAAATCGTATTCAGGAAATGGAATGGCAAGACAAAGGAGGTATTCACTCCATTGTTTCCCGGTTTCCTTTTTGTAGAAGAAACAGCTGATGTGGCATCTTTTGTCGCATCGCAGAATGTGGCTCTTTTGGTAGATGCGGAAGGTAAGCGTTTGTCTGTTTGTGCTGAAAAGGCAGAGTTGGCCGCAGAATTCGCACATTTATTGAAATAATTATTATATAAACGCCTTTCTATCTTTCAGGCGTATCATACACACAGATTGCATGTATTTGAAAATAGTGAATACATGCAATCTGTGTATTTAGCACTCAAACATCCGGCTTCGTGCCAGCATGCAGGCTCCTACAACGCCGGCTTTATCTTTGAGTTTGGAAACAGTGATAACAGTATCCTGATTAACCAGATTCAAAGAATATTTTTTTATCGCAGTCTTTATTGGTTGTGTGATATAGTCTTCGGTCAGGGATAATGTTCCTCCGATGATCACTAATTCCGGATTTAATATATTGATTAATCCGGCAATCTGCTTACCCAATTTCTGCCCGATTTCTTCTACTATTTCAATGCATAATAAGTCCTCTTTGTTGACGGCCTCAATAATTTCATCTAATGTAAGTGAGCAGTTTTGGGCATCGATGCGGTCGGAGAGGATAGAACTTTCTCCTTTTCTTACGCGTTCCAGCAGTATGCGGTATAAGGCAGAGCCTGACGCTTCGGTTTCGAGGCATCCTTTTTTTCCGCAATGGCAGAGGATTTCATTGTCAAAGACATTGATGTGTCCGAATTCTCCGGAGAATCCCGATTTGCCGGTATATACTTTGCCGTCAATGATGATACCTATGCCCAATCCCCAACTGACATTAACGAAGATGATATTCTTTTCTCCTTTGACGCATCCCTGCAAGTATTCGCCGTATGTCATTGCGCGGGTGTCATTATCGATGCAAACCTGATATCCGATCTTTTCTGTCAACACCTCTGCCAGCGGTCGTTCGGAGAAATTGAATTGGCTGAAGCTGTATCCGGATTCAGGGTTGACACGCCCCGATATATTGATGTTGATATTCAATATTTTGTCGGTATTAACCTTTGCCTTCTTTATGAAAGAGCCGATGAGGTTGCATAGCTCTTCCTTTGCTTCCGGGGTGTTTTCAAACTTATACGGAATGTTCATCTTTAATTCCATCATGTCTCCCTTGAAGTTGATGAGACCGATGTTGACAGCGAATCTTTTAATGTCTACTCCGATAAAGTATCCGGACTCCGGATTTAAGCCATACAGGCTAGGGTGTCTTCCGCCGCTTGTCTCCAGTTTGCCATAATCGTTGATATAGCCGTCTTCGTACATTTCACCGATGAATTTGGTAACTGTGGGGATGCTTAGATCTAATTCTTTGGATAAGTCGGTTATCGTTGAACTACCATTATATATATAATGTGTAATGATTCTCTTTTTTATAAGAGCATTCTTACTTCCCAGTTCAATCTCTTTCAAAAGTTGTTGTTTCATTATGCTTTCTCTTAATAGGACCATTACAAAGATACAAATTTTATCTATATCTTATTACTATAATAAAATAATTTATTAATTGTAGCTTAGATAATAAATTATTTAATATATTTGCTGCCGATATTACTATGTATAACATTTAATCTTGAAAACATGATTGTATCAAACTTGCAAAACAGTGGTAGGATAGAAAGTCTCCATCCTCAGTTTAAGCCTCTTTTTGACTATGTGAAGACACATGATTTGCTCCATGCCGAGTTGGGACGTATTGATATAGACGGAGACGATTTGTTTATAATGAACATCAATCCCGAATGTGTTCCACAGGATAAGCAAGTGCTTGAGGTTCACCGTATTTATATTGATGTGCACATCCTTTTGGAAGGAACGGAGAGAATTGGTTGGAAGGCTATTGAAGACGTAAAACAGGAAATCAAGCCTTACGATAAAGAAGGCGATTGCGCTTTGTATGCCGATCCCTCTACCACATGGGTGGATTTGCTTCCCGGTCAGTTTATGATTGTGTATCCGGAAGACCCTCATGCACCGGTTGTCGGAGCCGGAAATATTCGTAAACTTATTGCAAAAGTAAAAATCTGATTTTTTAAAATTACCCGGCATTATATTTCTGTGATTTTAATTATATTCGTGTATTTAATAAAATAATTTATTAAATATTTTGCATATAATAAAATAGTTAATATATTTGCGAAGTATCAATATCATTATTCTAATTATTATGAAAAACAAAAATGTATATCCTTGGATTGTAGTAGCGTTGCTTTGGGTGGTGGCTTTGCTTAATTATATGGATCGTCAGATGCTCTCTACTATGCAGGAAGCGATGAAGGTTGATATAGTGGAGCTGAATAAGGCGGAAGCATTTGGTGCGTTGATGGCTGTCTTCTTGTGGATTTACGGTTTTATGAGCCCTATTGCCGGTATGATTGCCGATCGTGTCAACCGTAAATGGTTGGTTGTAGGCAGTCTTTTTGTTTGGTCGGGCGTGACGTATTTGATGGGATATGCTGACAATTTTCATGAGCTGTATTGGCTACGTGCGGTGATGGGGGTGAGTGAAGCGCTTTATATTCCTTCCGCCTTGTCTCTGATTGCAGATTGGCATCAGGGTAAGTCGCGTTCGTTGGCCATTGGGGTGCACATGACGGGGTTGTACGTGGGGCAGGCTATCGGTGGTTTTGGCGCCACTGTTGCTGCAATCTTTTCTTGGCACTCCACTTTCCACTGGTTTGGTATCGTAGGAATGATATATTCTGTTGTCTTGATATTTCTGCTAAGGGAGAATCCCGATCGTATGATTGCGGAACAGCAATCTTCCACAGCGGTTAAGGATAAAAAAACATCGTTGTTTGGCGGGTTGAGCATGTTGTTCTCTACGTGGGCATTTTGGATTATCCTCTTTTATTTTGCGGCTCCCAGTCTTCCGGGATGGGCCACAAAGAACTGGCTGCCCACTCTTTTCTCTGAAAGCCTAGGCATTCCTATGGCGGAAGCAGGTCCTATATCTACCATAACAATTGCTTTCTCTTCTTTCGTGGGTGTGATTCTTGGTGGAATCCTGTCCGACCGTTGGGTACAGAAAAACATTCGCGGGCGTGTCTATACGGGAGCCATCGGGTTGGGACTCACAGTTCCGGCATTGATGCTGTTGGGATTTGGAAGCAGTTTCGTGTCTGTCATTGGAGCAGGGTTGCTGTTCGGAATAGGTTTTGGAATATTCGATGCTAACAACATGCCTATCCTTTGCCAGTTTGTGCCGGCCAAATATCGTGGAACCGCTTACGGCATAATGAATATGACAGGAGTGTTTGCAGGAGCTGCCGTTACCCAACTATTGGGTAAGTGGACCGATGGCGGCAGTCTTGGTGAAGGGTTTGCGATGCTGAGCATTATCGTACTCATCGCTTTGGCCCTTCAGCTCTACTTTCTTCGTCCTAAGACAGACAATATGGAATGAATTTAAAATAAACTTATAACAATCTAATAAAGAAAATTATGGAAAAAATTATCGGATTAATTGATGCCCCTTTCACTCCGTTCTATGAAAATGGCGAAGTGAATTACGAGCCGATCGAGGCGTATGCAAAGATGTTACAGAAGAATGGCCTTCAGGGCGTGTTCATCAACGGTTCTTCCGGAGAGGGTTATATGCTCACTGAAGAAGAGCGCATGAAGTTGGCCGAACGCTGGGTGTCGGTGGCTCCCGAGGGCTTTAAGGTGATTGTGCATGTGGGCAGTTGCTGTGTAAAAGCAAGCCGCATGCTTGCCGAACATGCTCAAAAGATAGGGGCATGGGGCATTGGCGCTATGGCTCCTCCTTTCCCGAAGATCGGCCGCATCGAAGAGTTGGTGAAGTATATCGAGGAAATTGCTGCCGGTGCACCTTCTCTGCCTTTCTATTATTATCATATTCCGGCATTCAATGGCGCTTTCCTTTCTATGGTGGGTTTGCTGGAAGCTGTTGACGGCCGGGTGCCTAACTTCGCCGGAATCAAATACACTTTCGAGAGCCTGTACGAGTACAACCAGTGCCGTTTGTACAAGGACGGCAAGTATGACATGCTTCATGGGCAAGACGAAACAATTCTTCCTTGTCTTGCTATGGGAGGTGCACAGGGCGGTATCGGCGGCACTACCAACTATAACGGTAAAGAACTTGTGGGTATTATCGAGGCTTGGAAAGCCGGTGATCTTGCATTGGCACGCGAACGTCAGAATTTCTCTCAGGAGGTCATTAACGTAATCTGTCATTTCCGCGGCAACATTGTGGGGGGCAAACGTATAATGAAGCTCATCGGGCTTGACTTGGGCAAGAACCGCACTCCTTTCCAGAATATGACTGACGAGGAAGAACAGCGTATGAAAGCCGAACTTGAAGCGATTGATTTTTTTAGCCGTTGCAATAAATTCTAAATTCAGTAAAAGATGAATGTGACAGATTATTTACAAACTTGGGCAGCATCCTATAAAGAGGACTTTGTGAATAATATCATGCCGTTCTGGATGCGATACGGTCTCGATCATAAAAATGGAGGGGTCTATACCTGCCTTGATCGTGACGGTCGTCTGATGGACACCACTAAATCCGTATGGTTTCAAGGGCGTTTCGGTTTTATAGCTGCTTATGCTTATAATCAGATAGAGCAGAATCCCGATTGGCTGGCGGCTTCCAGAAGTTGTATAGACTTTATGGAGAAGCATTGTTTTGACAAAGACGGCCGTATGTTTTTCGAGGTGACCGAAGAAGGATTGCCGCTTCGCAAACGTCGTTACGTGTTCTCTGAGTGTTTTGCAGCTATTGCGATGTCGGAATATGCTCTTGCCTCAGGTGATAGGACTTATGCGGAAAAGGCATTGGATCTTTTTAAGAGGATATTGAGAAATCTTGCCACCCCCGGTTTGTTGGAACCCAAATACCTGCCTACATTGCAGGCCCGCGGGCATTCCATAACCATGATTCTCATCAATACAGCTTCCCGTATTCGGGCAGCCATTTCCGATCCGATACTCGACACTCAAATCAATGAATCCATTGCTGCTATCCGTCGCTATTTTATGCATCCCGAATTTAAGGCATTGCTCGAAATGGTAGGGCTTGACGGAGAACTCATTGACACTTGCAACGGTCGTGTCATCAATCCGGGACATTGCATAGAAACAGCGTGGTTTATTCTCGAAGAAGCCAAACACCGACATTGGGATAAGGATCTGGTTCAGATGGGAATCCGGATTCTCGAATGGTCTTGGGAATGGGGATGGGATAAGGAATATGGCGGTATCATCAACTTCCGCGATTGCCGTAATTTCCCCGTACAAGACTATTCTCAAGATATGAAGTTCTGGTGGCCGCAGACGGAGGCCATTATTGCTACTCTTTACGCTTATCAAGCTACTTGTGACGAAAAATACCTTGATATGCACCGACAGATTAGTGACTGGACTTATGCTCATTTCCCCGACAAAGAATATGGCGAATGGTATGGCTATCTTCATCGTGACGGTACGGTGGCACAGCCGGCTAAGGGCAATATATTCAAGGGGCCTTTCCACATTCCGCGCATGATGATACGTAGTTATACCTTATGTAAGGAAATACTTTAGTTAATCTTAATTACCTATTTATAATTCAAATTTTAATTCTATGAAGCAGTATCTATTGACACTATTTTGTTTGTGTGTATCTATGATAGCACTGGCACAGCAAAAGACGATTACCGGAACGGTGATCGATGCCAACAATGAACCCGTAATTGGAGCCTCTGTTTTAGAAAAAGGGACTTCCAATGGTACTATTACGAATCTTGATGGAGAATACTCCTTATCTGTATCTGCTGGAGCAACTTTGGTTTTTAGCTATATTGGTTATAAAACACAAGAAGTATCAATTGGCAATAAAACAACAATAAAAATTACTCTGGTTGAAGATTCCGAGCAATTGGACGAAGTAGTAGTCGTTGGCTATGGTGTACAGAAAAAATCAAGTATGACTGCGTCAGTAGCTTCTGTTTCAGCGAAAGAAATTAATAAGTTAGTTACTTCTAATGTAACTTCGGCTCTCCAAGGACGTACGCCGGGCGTTGAAGTTTTGCAGAATGGTGGTGAAGCAGGTGCAGATGTTAGTATATTGATACGTGGTGCGGGTACTTTTGGCTCTACTGAACCTCTGTATATAATAGATGGTGCAGTAAGTAACAATGTACCTTGCAAATTTACACACCTCATTTTTATGTAATTTA
>UMIN01000630.1_pt1 | contig 10634 bp, 9 predicted proteins | sample 1965811 | NCBI WGS metagenome assembly UMIN01 (sample SAMEA4836123, study PRJEB28245) | human gut metagenome | biome: gut microbiome; material: fecal sample | place: Denmark | collected 2008
CGCAATCTTGTTGAGGGTGCTGAATGTGGGATTGCCATTTCCTGCTTCTATACTTTTAATAATACGCAGGCTCAATTCTGTATAGTCTGCCAAGTCTTGCTGGGTTAATCCTAATAGCAAGCGGCGGTCTTTTATGATTTGACTTATATTCATGGTGCAATATATTGCCTTTTTTGTAAAGAGACCTTGGCCTATCTCTAAATATCTCAACTTTAAAGTTGAAATATTTAGAGAAATAAGATTGTTATTCAATTTTAATGGCTATTTTTGTAGAAAAATCATAATATGGCAACACAAGAGGAGGTTGAAGCGTTTTTAAAGCAATTCAATCAAAAGCTAAAGGTTTTTAGTATTATCTTTAGAGATGAAAGAGGAAAAAATGCTCAGACTTTGGCTGATTTGGAAATAACCCCGAAATATCGAGAAACTATTATAAAAACAATTGAAACAGAAGACTATTCTCAAGGACCTATAGTGGATACGCTTAATCACTTAGGCGATATGTGGGTGTTTGGTAAAGATGTGAAAGGTCATGAGGTTTATATAAAAATTTCGCTTGGAAGAGATAATTGTCAAACGATATGTATTTCATTTCATATTGCAGTATATAGGATGAAATACCCATTTAAAGGAGGAAAATGATGAAAAGCCCTTTTACAGGAGGAAATGTATGCCTTCAACAAGAAAATGCGGAATTAGTATTTCGTAAAGAGAAGTTTCAATACACTTATCTTTATTATGAGTGTGAAGATACTAAAGAGCATTTCACAACAACAGAGATTGATGAATTGAATCTTGCACAAGTGTATAATCAGTATAGGATAAAATATGGTATTCCGTTTCCTGACGAGATAAAGCGGATACGGGAAATGTATGACTTGTCGGCTTTAAAAATGTCGGAAATATTGGGATTTGGAGACAACCAATATCGATTGTATGAAAGTGGAGATATGCCAAGTGAAGCTAATGGGAAAGTGCTGAACTTAATAAAAGATCCTGTAATTTTTGAGACATTCGTGAGAAATGCAAGATATCAGTTTGATGAGAAGGAACTTAAGAAGATATTGACTAAGCTGAACAAAGTGATTGAATGTCAATCATCTAATATTGGTGAAGAACTGATTTATGACTCATATACAAGAGGAAGTGTAAATGGTTATGCGACGCAGTCATACTATAAACTTAAGAATGTCTTATTGTTTTTTATAGAACGTTGTGGTGGCGTGTTTAATACAAAAATGAATAAGCTGCTTTTCTATACGGACTTTCTTTGTTATAAAAAGTATGGAAGGGCTATGAGTGGTTTGGCTTATAAGGCTATTCAGTATGGGCCTGTTCCTGTGAGATGGGATAGGGTATATAGCTTGGTAGATGGCATAAATCAGGATATTGTTGAATTTGAATCAGGCTATTCCGGTGTAAAATTAGATTCAATGTTGACACCGGATGTGAATGTTTTTTCTTCGGAAGAATTGTTGGTTTTAGAGTCTGTATATGAATCGTTTAAGAATTCGACCGCTGCGGAAATTTCTGTGATAAGTCATAATGAAGATGCCTGGAAGAAGTATTATGGAACTAATAAGCTGATTGATTTTAAGGAAGCATTTACTTTAAAAGCTTTATAATAGAACTTTCATTCTGTCATTCAAGGACGATATTTTTACCGGATTTTGAATGACAGAATGATAAGTCCTTTTTTTTGCGGCACTCCATGCGGTGCTTCATCTGGTTGCAGCCATCGGGAGCTCAGTCCTGATAAGAATTACAACGGCATCGTCGATCCGTGGGAGAGGATAAAAGCATGTCCTTGTTTTGAAGTAAAAGCGGAGTTTGCGGATATAGGATAAATGAAGGCGGGGAGTAAAAAACTTCCCGCCTTTTTTTGTGCTTACAGAAGTATTGTTACATTTGTGGCAATATTACAGAAAAACACTATTGGATATGAGATACGAATCAATTTTCAGAGAGTATAAAATCCTTGTTTCTTTTTTGTTACTGGCGGTTGTTCCGGCAGGGCTTCGTGGCGGAGATCATCCGAGGATTAAGAGTATACGTACAGTGGTCTACGAACCGATACTGAAGGACACTTCATGGGTGACGGGCAGGGTTGTGGATTACATCCAGTTTGTGAAGTATGACAGTAAAGGCCGGAAGGTGGTGGAGAACAGGTTGAAACCGGACGGCAGTCCGCTTGGCAAACTGGTGTATCGCTATAGTGCGGACGGGCAGGTGGCGAGGGAAATCTATGCTACGGCCGACAAGGGAGTAAGTTACTGTTGGGACTATACATATGATGCGAACGGGCATCTGAATTGCATTGTTACCATGGATGGGCAGGAAGATACGATTCAAATTTACTCCGCCCAATACAGTGAAGACGGCAAGGTGTTGAAGAAGTTAAACAATGACTATAAGAAGAAGGTGCTGCTTGGAAGGCAAGTGGTGTACGATAAGGATGGACACCCGGTGAAGGTAATTACAACGACTGGTTCGAATGGGGAAATGAGGTCGTTGAAAGACTCCGGGGTTGAGAGATGGGATACGACAGCTCTGAAAAGGGAAGGTATACGCTATCTGAGCAAATTGAGAGTCGTGAAAGATGACGAAAAGAAGAATCCCATAAGAAAAACGGATGAAGTCGGCAACTGGACGGAGAGATTTGAAGGTTGCGGAGAAGATGGTGAACCGAAATTCATTGTTTGCCGGGATATAGAATATGCCGGCGGTGGAAATGATTGGGAGAAATTGCCCGTGCATGGTAAAGTGAAAAAGGTGCGGCAGACTTCGTATGTGGCTGTACCGAAAGGTTCGCAGGCTGTGGACAAGGGAGAGAAGAAAGGTCGTTTTTTTACCTGTGAGTTTGATGAGAACGGAAAGAAAACGAGGGAGGAAATTTTTTCGGATACGGGAAAATCGCTGAAGAGCGTTCGGTATGAGTATGATGAAGAGGGACATTTGTCGAAAGAAAGCTATTATACTCCGGCAGGTGTGCTGACAGGGAGCAAGGATTATGCTTATGATAAGGAAGACCGCCTGAAGCATTGCTCGGTGTTGGATGATAAAGGAGAAATGGTGCGGAGAGACATTCTGCGTTATGATCTGGAAGATAATCCGGTGCGGGAAACCGGTTACAAGACGGACGGAACAAAATGCGGTGAATTCCGTTATATGTATGATTCCTATGGGCAACAGATAGAGCGTCAGGTGCTCATTCAGCCCGAAGGGGAGGAACCGGTTTCTCCTGTACGGAGAACATATAATTTCCAGGGACGCGTTGTGGGAGAACAGTTTCTGTTGCCTCCCGGAACCGGAAGTAATACCTATACCTATAGATATAATGCGAAAGGTGAATTGATTTCCGGTACGGAACAGCTTGACGGGCAGCCGGAGGAAACGAAGTACGTCTATAAGTTCCATAAAGACAACCGTGGCAACTGGAAAATCAGGATTAAATACGTGAATGACGTGCCTGTGGTGTACGAAGAGCGCGAGTATGTATATTATGAATAAGACTATATAAAAAAAGCGAGACTGTATGAAGAAGATTATCAATCCGTGGAAAGACTTGGAAGGATACAACTGTTTCGGTTGTGCGCCTAATAATGAGGCTGGTGTGAAAATGGAGTTTTACGAGGATGGTGACGAGGTGGTGAGCATCTGGAAACCGCGTCCGGAATATCAAGGCTGGCTGAATACGCTGCATGGTGGCATTCAGTCGGTGCTGCTGGATGAAATTTGCGGATGGGTGGTAGTGCGTAAGTTGCAGACAAGCGGGGTGACTTCGAAGATGGAGACACGTTTCCGCAAACCTGTGTCGACTGCAGACTCGCATATCGTGTTGCGGGCTTCCATACGCGAGCAGAAGCGGAATATCGTGATTATTGATGCGAAACTTTATAATGAAGCGGGAGAAGTGTGCTCGGAGGCGGTATGCACTTACTTCACTTTCCCGAAGGAGAAGGCGGAGCAGGAAATGCACTTTCATCACTGCGATGTGGAGCCGGAAGAGATTTTGCCGCTGATTTGATTGATTCACCACAGAGGACACAGAGTTCACAGAGGTTTAAGATCTGAGAATATCGATTCGCATACAGATAACTTTTTCCTCTGTGAACTCTGTGTCCTCTGTGGTGAAACTAAGAAAATGATAGTAAAACGAAACTTTTTGTGATAATTCTTTGGAAGTTCCAAACGGATAGTTTACTTTTGTCGCATCAAAACAAAAGAATCGTATGAAAAATATTGTTGCACATCATCACCATCATCATTACCTGACGAATAATCGGTAGGCGTATGGTTGTATGTGCATAATTGAAGATACAATGAATGACGAGGCTTGCCGGATAATGGCAGGCCTCGTTTTTTGTTTGGGGAAGTTTGGTTAAGTATAGTTTCGTTTTTGTGAATGGTTAAATCGTAAAATAATAAATAAGGTTATGTTATTAAGAATTGCAGTACAAGCTAAAGGTCGTCTATATGATGAGACGATGTCGTTTTTGGGAGAGTCGGATATAAAACTGAGTGTAATGAAACGTTCGTTACTGGTGCAGTCGTCCAATTTTCCTATCGAGGTGTTGTTCCTTCGTGATGATGATATTCCGCAGTCGGTGGCTACGGGAGTGGCGGACATAGGTATCGTAGGCGAGAATGAATATGTGGAAAAGAATGAGAATGCGGAGGTTATCAAACGTCTCGGATTCAGCAAGTGTCGTTTGTCGCTGGCTATTCCCAAAGATATAGAGTACCCCGGGGTGCAGTGGTTTGAGGGACGGAAGATTGCGACGTCTTATCCGGGGATTCTTACTACTTTCTTGAAGACACAGAAGGTGAATTCGGAGATACACGTCATTACGGGGTCGGTGGAAGTAGCGCCGGGCATCGGGTTGGCGGATGCGATTTTTGATATCGTAAGTTCCGGTTCTACACTGGTGAGCAACCGGTTGAAAGAGGTGGAAGTGGTGATGAAGTCGGAGGCATTGCTGATTGGCAACCGCAATATGTGTGCGGAAAAGAAAGAGATTCTGAAAGAATTGCTTTTCCGTATGGATGCGGTGAAGACGGCGGAAGATAAGAAGTATGTGTTGATGAACGCGCCGAAGGAACGGCTGGAAGAGATTATCCAGGTGCTTCCGGGGATGAAGAGCCCGACGGTGATGCCGCTGGCACAGGAAGGCTGGTGCTCGGTACATACGGTGCTGGATGAAAAATGTTTCTGGGAGATTATCGGAAAGTTGAAGTCGCTGGGGGCGGAAGGTATTTTGGTGTTGCCGATTGAGAAAATGATAATTTAGCGGCTTTGCCGCTAAAAATTGACAATTAACAATTGACAATTACCATTCGGAACGATTGTTTAAGCACAATATAGCGCAGCCTAATTGTTAATTATCAATTGTCAATTTTTAGCGGGCATCCGCCCGCTAAATTATCATTTATCTAATATAAACAATATAACAATTATGAAATTAATAAATAATCCGGATAAATCACAATGGGTGGAGATACTGAAACGTCCGGTGATGAATACTGAGAATCTGTTTGATACGGTGCGGGGTATTATCGACCGCGTGCGTGCAGAGGGCGACCGTGCAGTGCTGGAGATGGAAGCGAAATTCGACAAAGTGGAACTGGCATCACTGGTGGTGACGGAGGCGGAACTGAAAGAAGCGGAGACGCTGGTGGATGAAAAGCTGAAAGCGGCTATTCGCCTGGCTAAACAGAATATAGAGACTTTTCATGCTGCCCAACGCTTTGAAGGCAAGAAGGTGGAAACCATGCCAGGCGTGACGTGCTGGCAAAAGGCGGTGGCTATTGAAAAGGTGGGGTTGTACATTCCCGGAGGAACGGCTCCTCTGTTTTCTACCGTGCTGATGCTGGCTGTGCCTGCCAAGATTGCGGGTTGCAAGGAGATTGTGCTTTGCACACCGCCGGACAGGGAAGGACGGGTACATCCCGCCATTCTTTTCGCTGCGCAAGTGGCAGGCGTGAACCGGATATTCAAGGCAGGTGGCGTACAGGCTATTGCTTCAATGGCCTACGGAACAGAGAGCGTGCCGAAGGTTTACAAGATATTCGGCCCTGGAAACCAGTATGTAACGGCTGCGAAACAGTTGGTCAGCCTGCGTGACGTAGCGATTGATATGCCTGCCGGACCGTCGGAGGTGGAAGTGCTGGCGGACGAGACTGCCGACCCGGTATTTGTGGCTGCGGGTTTGCTGAGCCAGGCGGAACATGGTGTGGATAGCCAAGCTGTGTTGATAACGACTTCTGAAGCATTGCAGCAGGCTGTGAAAGCGGAAGTGGAACGCCAGTTGGAACTCCTGCCACGTAAGGAAATTGCGGAGAAATCTCTTGCCAACAGTAAGCTCATTGTGGTGAAAGATATGGAAGAGGCGTTGGAACTGACGAATGAATATGCCCCCGAACATCTGATAGTGGAGACTGCGGACTATATGCAGGTTGCGGAGCGTGTGGTGAACGCAGGTTCTGTATTCCTGGGTTCGCTTTCACCGGAAAGTGCCGGAGACTATGCATCGGGAACGAATCATACTCTGCCCACCAACGGCTATGCGAAAGCATATAGCGGTGTGAGCCTCGACAGCTTTATCCGTAAGATTACATTCCAGGAAATCCGTCCGGAAGGGATGAAGAATATCGGTCCGGCTATTGAAGAGATGGCGGCGGACGAACATCTGGATGCGCACAAGAATGCGGTAACAGTGAGACTTAATAAGTTGAGAGTGGAGAGTTGAGAGTTACTTTGGTTATAAATCATAAATTATAAATCATCAGATGAAAACATTGCAAGAACTGACCCGTCTGAATATCTGGAAGCTGAAACCTTACTCTTCGGCACGTGATGAATATAAAGGTGTGGCCGCATCGGTATTTCTCGATGCCAACGAGAATCCCTATAACCTGCCGCACAACCGTTACCCCGACCCGATGCAGTGGGAACTGAAAACGGAACTTTCGAAAATCAAGAAGGTGGCTCCCGAACATATCTTCCTGGGAAACGGTAGTGATGAGGCCATTGACCTGGTGTTCCGCGCATTTTGTGAGCCGGGACGTGACAATGTGGTGGCTATCGATCCGACTTACGGTATGTATCAGGTGTGTGCCGATGTGAACGATGTGGAATATCGCAAGGTGTTGCTCGACGAGCATTTCCAGTTCTCGGCAGACAAGTTGCTGGCGGCTGCGGATGAACGGACGAAACTGATTTTCCTGTGTTCGCCCAACAATCCTACGGGAAATGACTTACTGCGCAGCGAAATAGAGAAGATATTGCGTGAGTTTGAAGGACTGGTCATTCTGGACGAGGCATACAGTGACTTCTCCGATTCTCCTTCGTTTTTGCAGGATTTGGATAAATATCCGAATCTGGTGGTGTTCCAGACATTCTCCAAAGCGTGGGGATGTGCGGCCATCCGTCTGGGAATGGCGTTTGCCTCTACGGATATCATCGGCATCCTGAGCAAGATAAAATATCCCTATAATGTGAATCAGCTCACTCAGAAACAGGCAATAGAGATGTTGCACAAGTATTATGAGATAGAGCGTTGGGTGACGAGGCTGAAAGAGGAACGTGATGACCTGGCTAAACGTTTTGCCGAACTGCCTCTGACGGTGGAGGTGTTCCCCTCGGATGCCAACTTCTTCCTGGTACGGGTGACGGATGCGGTGAAGATTTACAATTATCTGGTAGGTGAAGGAATCATTGTCCGCAACCGTAATTCGATTTCACTTTGCGGCAACTGCCTGCGTGTGACGGTAGGAACGCGGATGGAGAACGATAAATTGATGGAAGCGCTGGAAAAATACAAATGAGTATGAAGAAAGTATTATTTATAGACCGTGACGGGACATTGGTGATAGAGCCGCCCGTCGATTATCAGTTGGATTCGCTGGAAAAGCTGGAGTTCTATCCCAAAGTGATGCGTAACCTCGGCTTTATCCGCAGCAAACTGGATTTTGAGTTTGCGATGGTGACCAACCAGGATGGTCTGGGAACAGCGTCTTTCCCGGAAGAAACCTTTTGGCCGGCGCATAACCTGATGATGAAGACCCTGGAAGGGGAAGGCATCACTTTTGATGAAATCTTCATCGACCCCAGTATGCCGGAAGACAATGCGCCCACAAGGAAACCGCGCACAGGAATGCTGACCAAATATCTGAATAATCCGGACTATGACCTGGCGGGCAGTTTCGTAATCGGTGACCGACCTACGGATGTGGAACTGGCGAAGAACCTGGGATGCCGGGCTATTTTCCTGCAAGATGACACAACACTGTTGAAACCTGTGTCGGAAGGTGGTGCGGCAGCTTGTGAAGGACTGGAGTCTGTGTGTGCCCTGGTTACGAAAGATTGGGATAAAGTAGCCGAATTCCTCTTTGCAGGAGAACGGACAGCGGAAGTGCGGCGCACAACGAAGGAGACGGATATCTTCGTCTCTCTGAACCTGGACGGGAATGGCGTCTGCGATATTCATACCGGACTGGGCTTCTTCGACCACATGCTGGAGCAAATAGGCAAACATGGCGGACTGGATCTGACCATCCGCGTGAAAGGTGACTTGGAAGTGGACGAACATCATACGATAGAAGATACAGCTATTGCCTTGGGAGACTGCATCTATCAGGCCTTGGGCAACAAGCGTGGCATCGAGCGTTATGGCTATGCCCTGACTATGGATGATTGCCTCTGCCAGGTGTGCCTGGACTTCGGCGGCCGTCCGTGGCTGGTGTGGGATGCCGAGTTCCATCGCGAGAAGATAGGAGAGATGCCGACGGAGATGTTCCTGCACTTCTTCAAGTCCCTGAGCGATGCCGCCAGGATGAACCTGAATGTGAAAGCGGAAGGGCAGAATGAACATCACAAGATAGAAGGTATTTTCAAAGCACTGGCACGTGCAATAAAGATGGCCGTGAAGCGGGATATCTATCATTTTGAATTACCGAGTAGCAAAGGGGTGCTTTAAGCACCCCTTTGTTCATAAATGGACATCCCTACTGTCCGAAAACGAACACTTACCCCCGCCTGAAGGGCTTCTGCCGCTTTGGCACACTCTTTGCTTTTCTGTTTATACTAATTTTTTAGATAAACATGAAAAGGAATATTTTACTTGCAGCCTGGATGTTATTTCCGTTCGCCGCTTTTGCACAGAACGATACATTGACAAACGAACGTGAACGTCTCATCACTTTAAATGAAGCGATAGCTTTGGCACGTACCCAGTCAGTGGATGCCGCCGTAGCACTGAACGAGCTGAGGACAGCCTACTGGGAATATCGTACTTTCCGTGCGGACTTGTTGCCGGAAGTGAACCTGAACGGTACATTGCCCAATTATAATAAATCTTACAGCCGTTATCAGAACTCGGATGGTTCTTACTCTTTCGTGCGTAACAATACGCTGGGACTTTCGGGAACTCTCTCCGTCGACCAGAACCTGTGGTTCACGGGCGGTAAACTGTCACTTGCGTCTTCACTTGAATACATCAAGCAATTGGGCACCGGAGGAGATAAACGTTTCATGTCCGTTCCCGTCAGCCTTGAATTGACGCAGCCTATCTTCGGGGTGAACAGCCTGAAATGGAACCGTCGCATCGAGCCGGTGAGATATGCCGAAGCAAAAGCTGCCTTCATCACTGCTACGGAACGGGTGACGATGACGACTATCACCTATTTCTTCAACTTGTTGCTGGCAAAGGAGAATCTGAATACTGCCCGTCAGAATAAAATGAATGCCGACCGCCTGTATGAAGTGGCGATAGCTAAACGCAAAATGGGACAAATCTCAGAGAATGACCTGTTGCAGTTGAAACTGAATGCGTTGCAGGGCAAGGCGGACGTGACGGAAGCGGAAAGTGACCTGAATGCGAAAATGTTCCAGTTACGTTCGTTCCTCGGACTGTCGGAAGATGAAAACCTGAATCCGATGTTGCCGGAGTCCGCGCCGGATATAAAGATGGAATATAATCTTGTGTTGAACAAAGCGTTGGAACGCAACTCGTTTGCGCAGAATATTCGCCGACGCCAGTTGGAAGCTGATTTTGAAGTAGCCACGGCTCGCGGAAACTTGCGTAGTATTGACCTTTTTGCCAGTGTGGGATATACGGGGCAAGACAGGACCCTTACATCTTCTTACGAGAATCTGCTCGACAACCAGATTGTGCAGGTGGGCGTCAAGATACCTATACTGGACTGGGGAAAGCGTCGTGGAAAGGTGCGTGTGGCAAAGAGTAACCGTGAAGTGGTACTTTCCAAAATCCGCCAGGAACAGATGAACTTCAACCAGGACATTTTCCTGTTGGTAGCTAACTTCAACAATCAGGCGCAGCAGCTTGACATTGCCCAGGAGGCTGACGGCATTGCCGAGAAACGCTATAAAACCAGTGTGGAAACCTTTTTGATAGGTCAAATCAGTACGCTGGACCTGAATGATGCACAAAACTCGAAAGATGCAGCAAGACAAAAACATATTTCTGAGCTTTACTATTATTGGTACTATTTCTACCAGATCCGCAGTCTGACGCTTTGGGATTTTGAGCGTAATTGCGAGTTGGAGGCGGACTTTGAAGACATTGTGAGAGGGTAAATGATAATTTACCAGCGTAGCGCTGGAGCAAAATTTC
>UMIN01008371.1_pt1 | contig 10592 bp, 5 predicted proteins | sample 1965811 | NCBI WGS metagenome assembly UMIN01 (sample SAMEA4836123, study PRJEB28245) | human gut metagenome | biome: gut microbiome; material: fecal sample | place: Denmark | collected 2008
TAATCCCCAGGCAAGATAGAACCAAGCATATATCCACAACAGGTATTCGATGTCATTCAGAAGAATACGCTTCCATTTTTTCTTTTGAAAACAGCGGGCATAGACAGGGTAGAGAAGTACGCCTGCAATGCTGAGAGCTATGAATAAATCTCCGATAGCAAAGGGGATTAAACGTGAGAAAGAGGATAAGCAATATGCAATGACCGGATATGCATTGTCGGCATATACTTTTCCCATAGCCGGAATAAGTTGCGTAGCCCAAATAATTAACAATAGCACACACAGTGCTATGTAACGTATCCTTTGCTTATGTTTCATTTTCAAATCATATTTGAAAGGCAAAAATATACATTTATTAAATGTCACGTAGGAAAATGACGCAATATTTGTATAAATAATCCTTTATGAAGGCTATAAATTATCGTTCTCGGCACAGAAAGCGCCGGAGGGTGGTAAGATTTGAATTTAATTTAGTAATTTTGTGCCCGTTATTCGCGATACACTAATTATACACAGATTTAAAAGATATGGAATTAGCAAGTAAGTACAACCCTGCTGATGTAGAGGGAAAGTGGTATCAATATTGGTTGGACCACAAATTATTCAGTTCAAAACCCGATGGTCGTGAACCTTATACCATCGTCATCCCACCTCCTAACGTCACCGGTGTGTTGCACATGGGACACATGCTTAATAATACCATTCAAGATATTCTGGTACGCCGTGCCCGCATGGAAGGTAAGAATGCCTGCTGGGTACCGGGAACCGACCACGCATCTATCGCTACCGAGGCTAAGGTGGTGAACAAACTTGCCGCGCAAGGCATCAAGAAGACTGACCTTACCCGTGATGAGTTCTTGAAACATGCCTGGGACTGGACAGATGAACATGGGGGTATCATCTTGAAACAACTCCGTAAACTGGGTGCTTCGTGCGACTGGGACCGCACTGCCTTCACTATGGATGAGAAACGTAGTGAAAGTGTGCTCAAAGTATTTGTAGACCTCTACAATAAGGGGCTGATTTACCGTGGAGTACGTATGGTGAACTGGGACCCGAAAGCTTTGACGGCTCTCTCCGATGAAGAAGTTATCTATAAAGAAGAGCATGGCAAGTTGTATTACCTGCGCTATAAAGTAGAAGGCGATCCGGAAGGACGCTATGCCGTAGTGGCTACCACCCGTCCTGAGACAATCATGGGAGATACCGCCATGTGTATCAATCCGAACGACCCGAAGAATGAATGGCTGAAAGGTAAGAAAGTGATTGTACCTTTGGTGAACCGTGTTATTCCGGTGATTGAGGATGATTATGTAGATATTGAGTTCGGTACCGGCTGTTTGAAAGTTACTCCTGCCCATGATGTGAATGACTATATGCTGGGTGAGAAGTATAACCTGCCGAGCATTGACATCTTCAATGATAACGGTACGTTGAGCGAAGCCGCCGGCCTTTATATCGGTATGGATCGTTTTGACGTGCGTAAGCAAATAGAAAAAGACCTTGAGACTGCCGGTCTGCTGGATAAGGTAGAAGCTTATACGAATAAGGTAGGCTATTCAGAACGTACCAATGTAGTTATCGAGCCGAAACTCTCTATGCAGTGGTTCCTGAAAATGCAGCATTTTGCAGATATGGCACTGCCGCCAGTAATGAACGATGATCTGAAGTTTTATCCTGCTAAATACAAAAATACATATCGCCACTGGATGGAGAACATCAAAGACTGGTGTATCAGCCGTCAGTTGTGGTGGGGACACCGCATTCCGGCATACTTCCTTCCGGAAGGGGGCTATGTAGTAGCTGCTACGCCGGAAGAAGCTTTGGAGTTGGCTAAAGAAAAGACAGGCAATTCTGCTCTCACAATGGCGGAACTTCGTCAGGATGAAGATTGTCTGGATACTTGGTTCTCTTCATGGCTGTGGCCTATCTCTCTGTTTGATGGTATTAACAATCCGGGCAATGAGGAAATTAATTACTACTATCCGACAAGTGACTTGGTGACCGGACCCGATATCATTTTCTTCTGGGTAGCCCGCATGATTATGGCAGGGTATGAGTATGAAGGAAAGATGCCGTTTAAGAATGTATATTTTACGGGCATCGTTCGTGATAAGTTGGGGCGTAAAATGTCCAAGTCACTCGGTAACTCTCCCGATCCGCTGGAACTGATTGAGAGGTATGGTGCTGATGGCGTGCGTATGGGTATGATGTTGGCGGCCCCTGCCGGAAATGATATATTGTTTGATGATGCGCTTTGTGAACAGGGACGTAACTTCTGCAATAAGATATGGAATGCTTTCCGTCTGGTGAGCGGCTGGACGATTGATAATAGCCAGCCTGTTCCGGAAGCTGCAAAACTGGCAATGGCATGGTTTGAGTCTAAGCAGAACGAGGTTGCTGCTGAAGTAGCCGATTTGTTCAGCAAGTATCGTCTGAGCGAGGCGCTTATGGCTGTTTATAAGTTGTTCTGGGATGAGTTTTCTTCCTGGTATCTTGAAATGATAAAACCTGCTTACGGGCAAGGGATTAACAGTACGGTTCATAGTGCAACGATAAGCTTCTTTGAAAATCTGCTTCGTCTGCTTCATCCGTTCATGCCGTTCATTACCGAAGAACTCTGGCAACAGATGTATGAGCGCAAGCCGGGTGAAAGTATTATGGTGTGTCCGTTGTCCATGGATAATAATGTGGATAGTGATATGGTTCAGCAATTTGAGACGGTGAAAGAAGTTATCAGTAGTGTTCGTTCCATCCGTTTGCAGAAGAATATTGCTCAGAAGGAAGCATTGGAGTTGCAAGTGGTTGGTGAGAACCCGGTTGCTGCATTCAATGCGGTCATCACAAAGATGTGTAATCTTTCGGCGTTGGATGTGGTAGATGCTAAAACGGACGGTGCTGCTTCCTTCATGGTAGGTACGACAGAGTATGCTGTGCCTTTGGGTAACATGATTGACGTGGAAGCTGAAATCTCCCGTATGGAGGCTGAACTGAAGCATAAGGAAGGTTTCCTGCAAGGCGTAATGAAGAAGCTGAGTAACGAGAAGTTTGTGAACAATGCTCCGGCTGCCGTTCTTGAAATGGAACGTAAGAAACAGGCTGATGCGGAAAGCATTATCAAATCTTTGAAGGAAAGTATTGCTGCGTTGAAGAAATAAGTTTCTTAATCCGGGAATATCCCGGATTAAGTCTGAGTATAAAATAATTAGCCCTTGCAATAATCATTTATTGCAAGGGCTAATTTATTTTATGCCGGGAGTAGATTTTCGGCAGTGTTATTTAAATCGTATTATTTCTCTAGTAAGTCTTTCAAGAAAGCGTCCAATTCTTCATCCAGACCTTTCAGCAATTCCTCGTTTACGAGCAATGTATCGTCGTCCATCAATAGCAATTCGGCAACAGTTTCTTTTTCATCATCCACCAATACGAATGAGTAAGGTTTCAAGATGGTCAGTCTGTCAAAGCCACCGCTATTCTTCATATTATTGAGCAAGTTGGAGAGTGTACGTTCCACATTTTCATAGAAGTCATCTCCGTCATAAGTCATCCATTCCTCAATAGCTATGTTTGCCAGTTCTTCATCCTCATCATCGAATATAGTCAACTCACCGGAATTCTGATTTGCTTGCAGATGAATGTCGGTCACAATGGTTTGCTCACAGCCGCAGGTGTACTTGCTGACTGATTGTCTGATAGTCGTTTCGAGGAGTGATAATGATGCTTGGCTCAGTTTCATAATAGATATTCTTTCTTAATGGATGTTCAAAGGTATAAAAAAAATAATTACCCCTGCATCATTTGGCTAAAAATCATTCTTAAATCGTTGCATTTGGGCGTTTAGACGGGTCATTCCTTCTTTTCGTTCCTGCAATGCGTTTAAATAACGGGTCACAGCCAGGTAATTGGGGACATCGCTGAAATCTACGGTGGACTGATTTTTCTTCTCTTCTATTTTGTCTATTTCGTAAGCTACTTTTTGTGCTTTCAATGCCCATTCTTCCGCCTTATAGATGCTGTCCTGCATTTCATATCCTAATGCTACGTTGTAGGCTGCATACATTTTCTGTTTCCCTTTTTTCTTCTTTTCATAAGTCTGTTTCCAGAGTTCGATGGCCTGTTCCCAGTTGTTTTCACGCACGAAGACAGCGGCATCACGCATATTCACGGAACCTCCTGTGAACAGATAACGGTTAGCTGTTGTCCAGTAAGGCAACAGATGCTTGACAGGAATTACTCCGGCAAATTCGGATGCTTCTTTCAGCATATTCTCATCAGTGATAAGTCCTGAACTTGCTGAAGTCATATTGGAACTCGTATGGTCCCAGAATATGCTGTCGTTAGCACTGACGGTTACCATTGGGCCGGTTCGCTGGGGCAGATATACTTTTACGGTAGGATATACTTTGACGTCTAAGGTTCCTACGTACATTCTCCAGTCCGGAAAAAACTCAATTTTACGTAAGGAACGTATCTGTACGTTTTCCAAGGCTATGAGGAAGTCCACTGCCAGATTTTCGGTAAGTTCTTCTACTTCGTCCTTGCTGAGGGTGCTCTCGCGTGGAATCATATCATTGGCACGCAGGGCGGAGTCACAAATGACAACTTCATCGAAGTAATTCTCATGTGCAAGTGCCTCGGCCAGCGATTCCGTAGCTATTTGGGCATTCCCGTTGAAATACCCTGTCTTGCGTGCCACTTCCGTCTGGTCTTTTTTCTTTTCGTCAGTTTCTTCTACTATCAGTTGATTGTCCGGAATGGGCGGCATATTATTCACTACGGCTACACGTCTGAGACTGGATGGAAAGCTAACTTCCGCCGGCAGCATATAGTCGATGGACAGTTGCTCTACGCTTTGGCAACCGCCCAAAAGCAGGGAACAGCAAAGCAACAGGAAATACGAATATTTAGTCATAAGCTTATTCTTTATGTAGGAATAACAAAAATACACTTTTGTATGGATATATAAAAGCCTCAAACAGTTTTTAACCGTTTGAGGCTTTTATTAGGAGAGAAAGTAGGTATAAAGTCTAAATTATAAGGTGTAAAGTGTCCTTATACTTTATACTCTATTTTTCATCATGCATTCTTTCCGTGACAGTTCTTATATTTCTTTCCGCTTCCGCAGGGGCAAGGATCGTTGCGTCCTACCGTCTTTTCCGCACGAATCGGTTCACGTTTTGCCTCGCGCGTGTCGTGTTGGGCGGCTTCCTGCTGGTTCGGATCGGTCAAGTCTTGTTTCTGTTCACGATATTTGCTCATGTCCTGTTTTTGTTCGGGAGCAGCCTGGCGTATTTCCTGCGGCTCCTGTACCGGAATCTGTCCGCGCATCAGGATAGAGATGGTCTGGTTATTGATTTTATCCACCATCGTATCAAACAGGTTCACTGACTCCAGCTTATAAATCAACAGCGGGTCTTTCTGTTCATAACTTGCGTTCTGTACGGAATGTTTCAGTTCATCCAGTTCACGAAGGTTTTCTTTCCATGATTCATCGATGACGTGCAGTAGGATGGACTTCTCGAAAGCTTTTACCACTTCCTTACATTCGCTGTCGTAAGCTGCTTTCAGATTGCAAGAGATGTTGTACATGCGCTTACCGTCTGTGATGGGGATAAGGATGTTTTCGTACATGTGTCCCTGGGTCTCATAAACCTGCTTGATGACCGGATAAGCGATTTGTGCCATACGGTCCGTCTTGCGTTTGAATTGCTCCATTGCCGTATTGAAAGCTTCTTCGGTAAGCTTTTCCTTCTTCTCGTTACGGAACTGCTCCTCATTGAAAGGAACTTCCATGGCAAGTGTCTGCAAGAAGTCCATTTTGCAGTTTTCGTAGTCGGGAGCTTCGACGGCAGCGGCAACGCGGTCCCAAATCATGTTGACGATATCCATTCCGATACGTTCACCTATCAGGGCGTGGCGACGTTTGGTATATACAACGGTACGTTGCTTGTTCATTACGTCATCATATTCCAGCAAACGCTTACGGATACCGAAGTTGTTTTCTTCCACTTTCTTTTGTGCACGCTCGATGGAGTTGGAAATCATCTTGTGCTCAATCATTTCACCTTCCTTGAAACCGAGGCGGTCCATTACGCCTGCGATACGGTCGGAAGAGAACAGACGCATCAGGTCGTCTTCCAGTGATACGAAGAATACGGAAGAACCCGGGTCGCCTTGACGTCCGGCACGTCCGCGCAACTGGCGGTCTACACGGCGGGACTCATGACGCTCAGTACCGATGATTGCCAAACCGCCCGCGGCTTTCACTTCCGGACTCAGCTTGATGTCCGTACCACGACCTGCCATGTTGGTAGCAATGGTCACTGTTCCGCTGAAACCGGCTTTGGCTACGATGTCAGCTTCCTTCTGGTGCAATTTGGCATTCAGTACGCTGTGCTCAATATGTCGCATAGTCAACATTTTGCTCAGCATTTCGGAGATTTCTACTGATGTAGTACCCACCAGCACAGGGCGTCCGGCTTGTACCAACTGTTCGATTTCTTCGATCACAGCTTTATACTTTTCGCGTTTCGTCTTGTAAACGCGGTCGTTCATGTCTTTACGGGAAATAGGGCGGTTGGTCGGAATGACTACTACGTCCAGCTTATAGATGTCCCAGAATTCGCCTGCTTCCGTTTCGGCAGTACCGGTCATACCCGAGAGCTTATGGTACATACGGAAGTAGTTCTGCAACGTAATGGTGGCAAACGTCTGCGTGGCAGCTTCCACTTTCACGTTTTCCTTGGCTTCGATAGCCTGGTGCAAACCGTCTGAATAGCGGCGGCCTTCCATGATACGTCCTGTCTGCTCGTCTACAATCTTCACTTGTCCGTCGATGACAACATATTCGTCATCCTTCTCGAACATGGTATACGCTTTCAGCAATTGGTTGATGGTGTGTACGCGTTCTGATTTGATGGCATAGTTTGTCAGTAACTCGTCTTTCTTCGCCAGTCTCTCTTCGTCCGTCAGGTTTGTTTCGTTTTCCAGTTCGGAAAGTTGTGCGGCGATGTCGGGCAATACGAAGAGGGTGGGGTCTTCCGAGTTACCGGTAATCAAGTCCACACCTTTATCGGTCAGATCTACACTGTTCAGCTTTTCTTCGATGACGAAGTACAACGGGTCGGTGGCTTCGTGCATACGTTTGTTGTTCTGCTCCATGTAGATTTCTTCAGTTTTCAGCATGCCCGCTTTGATGCCTTGTTCACTCAGGTATTTAATCAGGGGCTTGTTCTTTGGCAATGCCTTATGGCTGCGGAACAATGCGAGAAAGCCTTCTTCCTGTTCCTTCTTGTCGCCGGAGGCGATAAGACGTTTGGCGTCGGCAAGATATTGGGTAGCCAGTTTTTTCTGTGCTTCCACCAGACGTTCTACCAAGGGGCGGAGTTGTTCAAACAACTGGTCCTCACCTTTCGGTACGGGACCGGAGATGATTAACGGTGTACGAGCATCATCAATCAATACGGAGTCCACCTCATCGACGATGGCATAGTTGTGCTGACGCTGTACGAGGTCTTTTGGACTGATGGCCATATTGTCGCGCAGGTAGTCGAAACCGAATTCGTTGTTAGTACCGAACGTGATATCTGCCAGATATGCCTGACGACGGGCATCGGAGTTGGGCTGATGTTTGTCGATACAGTCCACACTTAAACCGTGGAACATATAGAGGGGGCCCATCCATTCGGAGTCACGCTTAGACAGGTAGTCGTTCACCGTTACCACGTGTACACCGTTTCCGGTCAGTGCGTTGAGGAATACCGGGAGGGTAGCTACCAGGGTCTTACCTTCACCCGTTGCCATTTCGGCAATTTTACCTTTATGCAATACCACACCACCGAAGAGCTGCACATCATAGTGCACCATGTTCCAGGTGACTTCGGTTCCGCCTGCCAGCCAGTGGTTCTGATAGATTGCCTTGTCGCCTTCGATGCGTACAAAGTCTTTGGTAGCTGCCAGATGGCGGTCGAACTCGGTGGCTGTTACTACAATTTCTTCATTTTCAGAGAAGCGTTTGGCAGTTTCTTTCACGATAGAGAAAGCTACGGGCAATACTTCGTCCAATGCTTTTTCGTAGGTTTCCAGTATCTCCTTTTCTATCTTATCTATTTGTGTGAAAACCTCTTCACGGTTTTCCAGTTCGATTTCTTCGATACCAGCTTTCAGCTCTTCCACTTTGGCGCGTTGGTCGGTAGCGGAGTTGTAGATGTAGGCTTTCAGTTCTTCAGTTTTGGCGCGCAGGGCGTCGTTATCGAGTTTGGCAACTTCCGGGTAAGCGGCTTTGATTTTGTCTACCCACGGCTGAATTTCTTTCATGTCGCGTGTGGATTTGTTGCCGAAAATCGAGCTTAAAAATTCATTAAATCCCATTATATATCTGTTTTTGTTATTATTTGCTAAGTTGATTGAGTGCGCAAAGTTACTGATTTTTATACAGATTACACATTTTTGCGCTGTTTATTTGATGTGGACTTTCACTGCAGAGGGCATAGAGTTTCAATGAGTTTTCTTTCTTCAATGAATGAAGGAAGTCTATTTGTTATTAAGAGGTATAAAAACTCTGTGAAACTCTGTGTGTTCTGTGGTGAATAAACCTCAGAAGTTCAGTGGAGTCTCTGTGCAAGCATTCGGAGCGCGTATGCGCATCGCGCTTGACAGGGTAGGGGCTATGCGGGTAATATTGACAGGAATCCGTATGGTTTCGGGCTTTACTCCGCCACCCAGGAAGATGAGTGGGGCGGGGATGTTTGCATGACGCACTACACGATTATCGGTGGCATTTTCATCTACGATAGTCCAACCGGGCAATACATCTATCAGTAAGTCGCCGGAGCGCTTGCGGTGGAAAGCATTTCGCACAAGCTCTATCCGGGGCGTCCATGACCCCAGCAGCAGGCGATGGGCGGAATACGCTTCATTCACCCCGCTGAATTGTATCAGGAAATCGGCAGATTTATCTTGTATCTCTGCTAAATCCAGTTGTTTGTTCTCTATTAATTTATGGTTGAGATAAATTTGCTGGTTATGATAAGTCTCCACGTACTGTCCTTCGCCATAGGTGGCCATGAGGTACATGTTCAGCAACGTGGCGCAACGGTTCAGATGAAATTCTCCGCCCGGAATGCGATACAGGGCGAGATCGGGGGCTTCAGAGTCGGCATAGCCGGTAGAAGTGATACAGAAAAGCACGTTGTGCAGACCTACTTTGCGGTCGATAAGGTCGAGCAGGGAAGCGATGCTGCGGTCGAGTCGTACGTATGTATCCTGCATCTCCATGGCACACTCCTGCGTGCTTCTGTGATTATAGTTACCGGCATAATAAGTCAGTGCCAGCAAGTCGGGAACTTCATCTTTGGCTATGGTGCTTTTTTCCAGCAGTTCTTCTGCCAGCAGGTTCACCTCATCGTTGATAAAGGGGCTGGCAATCAGCCGACGGAATTTGTTGAGCCGTTCGCTGTCGAACTTATATTTGAAAGCCTGGTCTCGCCATTCTGGCAGGAAAGTATATCGGGTAATAGGATGTACGGGTTCCCATACCATGTCGCGGATGCGGTAGTCGGGCGATTTCCGTTCATTGTATTGGCTCACCCACCACGGGAACTCGCTGTAATATGTGGTACTGCACCATTTTCCTGTGTTTTCGTTCAGCCAGAAAGCACCGTTTCCGGAGTGTCCGGCAGCCAGCACGGCCGCATCTCGTGAGGGGGCGATGGCGTATACCAAGCCTTTGTTGCGTGTGGCTATTTTCAGCTCGTCGGCAATGGTGGAAGTCAGTAGTTGGGAGGGAGAAGAATTCTCATCGGTGAAGTTGCCCATAAAGGAGGAATCATCCACACAATTTACGGGGCGCAACGTGTTTACATCCATCCAATGACGGGATATGATGCCGTTCATCGAAGGTGTTGTGCCGCTGTAGATGGCAGCGATGGCGGAAGCGCGGTCTGTTCCGTTGAAAGGGAATTCGGTCTGGTAGAACACCTTTCCTTCGCGCATCAGTCTTTTGAAACCTTTCTCTCCGTATAAGGACGAAAATGCCTCCATGTAGTCGGTGCGCAGCTGGTCGATGGTCAGTGTCACCACCAGTTTGGGGGTGGCGGGCAACGGTTGTGCTTGCAGACCGGTGAAGGTCAGTGCGAGTATGGAAGTTATCAGTCCCTTTTTCATCTATCTCTTTTTCAATGTCAAAATAAGATTGCTTGCTGAACGTATCAGCAAACAAAGTGCCAAAGGTAATACAGCAAAGTCAAATCTCTGCGGTATTATCGCCCAAAGCAATATAAAAAGTGTTAAAACGATAAAATTAGCTGCCATGTACCAGCTTTTCTGTTGTTTTCTCACCTTATTTATCATCCATGGGAGGCAAAATAAGTGCAAGGGATGGAATACGAACAGCAGGTAATTGGGACTTACTGCCGGATGTTGCGAGAACAAGGCGAGGAAAGCGAGAATGCATCCTGCCACTCCGGCGCAGAAAAACAAGAGCAGGTCGAGTCCCCAAAGGGCTTTCCGTCGTCGTATGCCGTATATGGTGGCGGCTGTCACAAGGATGAAGAGCAGTAAGGCAGCCTGCATCGGGGGGATTCCTCCGGAAC
>UMIN01036542.1_pt1 | contig 10588 bp, 10 predicted proteins | sample 1965811 | NCBI WGS metagenome assembly UMIN01 (sample SAMEA4836123, study PRJEB28245) | human gut metagenome | biome: gut microbiome; material: fecal sample | place: Denmark | collected 2008
TGATGATCGAGAGTTACCTGGAAGAAGGATGCCAGCCCATCGAAGGGGAGCGGGTGTACGGGAAATCCATCACCGACCCCTGCCTGGGCTGGGAGGACACTCAGCGGCTGATTTTGGAAATGGCGGAAAGAGCGTAAGGGATTCTGGAGAAAAGAGGGGTTCCCATGAAAGAACGGATCTATAACAAGCTGGTGCGTGACAATATTCCGGACGTCATCCGGGAAAAGGGGAATACTCCGGTGGTCCGCGCCCTGGAGGACGGGGAATTCCTCCGCTGTCTGGGGGAAAAGCTCCGGGAGGAGACGGAGGAGTTCCTGGAGGATCAGAACCTGGAAGAGCTGGGGGACATTCTGGAGGTGCTGGAAGCCATGGCCCATGTCCACGGCTGGACCGACGGGGAGATCCGTCACGCCAAGGAGGAAAAGGCCCAGCGCCGGGGATCTTTCCGGGAGCGGGTATTTTTGGAGAAGGTTGTGGAGCAGGAATGAACAGCCAAAAAAGCACCCGGGAAAAGCTGGCCCAGGCCATCAAGGAGGAGATGGAACAGACCTCCTTGGACAAGATCACCGTGACCCAGATCGTGGAGCGGGCCGGTGTGACCCGCCAGACTTTCTACCGGAATTTCAAGGACAAATACGACCTGGTGAACTGGCATTTTGAGCAGTTGGCCCAGAAGTCCTTCAAGCAGATGGGGGTCAGTCTGACCCTACGGGAGGGGCTCATCAAGAAGTTCCAGTTTCTCAAGGGGGAGCGCACCTTCTTTACCCAGGCCTTCCGCTCCAACGACTGCAACTCGGTAGTGGCCTACGATTACCAGTGCATTTTGGAGTTCTACACCGCCATTTTGAAGCGGAAGCTCCGGGTGGAGCGTCTGCCCGGGGATATTGCCTTTTTGCTGGAAATGTACTGCGGCGGCTCCATCCAGATGACCGTGGAGTGGGTCACCACCGGTATGGAGCGTCCTATTCCGGAGCTGGCAGACCTTTTGATCGAGGCCATGCCCAGCCGCCTGCAAGGGCTGTTGTCCGATCTGCGGGAGCCTGTGAAACAGGGTGAAAAAGAGACAGTGTAACGCTGTCTCTTTTTGATTTTTTCGGGAGTTTTGTGACATTCCCTGTGAAGTGTCACTTGTATTTCCTTTCGGCCCTTGCTACAATTTTATCAGACTAGGGAACGTCTGGGGCGTTCCCCTCACGGAATCGATTTAGAAACTGCTTTAGAAAGGATGTTATGCGTTATGTCTAACCGTTTTGTTCTCAACGAAAGATCCTATCACGGCAAGGGCGCCATCCAGGAGATCGCCAATGAAGCCAAGGGCAGAGGCTTTGGGAAAGCCTTCATCTGCTCCGACCCCGACCTGCTGAAGTTCGGCGTCACCCAGAAGGTCACCGACGTGCTGGAAGCTGCCGGTCTCACCTATGAGATCTACTCCAACATCAAGGCCAACCCCACCATCGAGAACGTTCAGACCGGCGTGGCTGCCTTTGAGAAGTCCGGCGCCGACTACCTGATCGCCATCGGCGGCGGCTCCTCCATGGACACCGCCAAGGCCATCGGCATCATCGCCGCCAACCCGGAATTCGCCGATGTGCGCTCCCTGGAAGGCGTGGCCGATACCAAGAACCCCGCTAAGCCCATCATCGCTGTTCCCACCACCGCCGGCACTGCCGCCGAGGTCACCATCAACTACGTGATCACCGACGCGGAGAAGAACCGGAAGATGGTGTGCGTGGATCCCCACGACATCCCCGTTGTGGCGATCGTGGATCCCGACATGATGTCCACCATGCCCAAGGGCCTCACCGCCGCCACCGGCATGGACGCTCTCACCCACGCCATCGAGGGCTACATTACCAAGGGCGCCTGGGAGCTGTCCGACATGTTCCATCTGAAGGCCATTGAGATCATTTCCCGCTCCCTCCGGGGCGCTGTGGACAACACTCCCGAAGGCCGTGAAGGCATGGCTCTGGGCCAGTACGTGGCCGGCATGGGCTTCTCCAACGTGGGCCTGGGCATTGTCCACTCCATGGCTCATCCTCTGGGCGCTCTGTATGACACCCCCCACGGCGTGGCCAACGCCATCATCCTGCCCACGGTCATGGAGTACAACGCTCCCGCCACCGGCGAGAAGTACCGTGAGATCGCCCGCGCCATGGGCGTGAAGGGTGTGGACGAAATGTCCCAGGAAGAGTACCGGAAGGCCGCTATCGACGCGGTGCGCCAGCTGTCTCAGGACGTGGGCATCCCCGCCAACCTGAAGGAGATCGTCAAGCCTGAGGACGTGGCTTTCCTGGCTCAGTCCGCCTATGACGATGCCTGCCGTCCCGGCAACCCCCGCGATACCAGCGTGGAGGAGATCGCTGAGCTGTACAAGTCTTTGCTGTAAAAAGAAACTAAACCGAAAGCCTGGGATTTTCCCAGGCTTTTTGTGTGTGGAGGAAAACCGTGGAATATACCATACAAGAACAAGTTTTGCCAGAGAGAAAAGCACAGTTAGCCAGGGAAATACTAGAGGCGCTTCCGGAATGGTTCGGGATCCCCGAGTCAACGGCAGCATATGTGGAAGGCTGTAAGGCGTTGTCTTTCGCGGCTCTTTACCATGGGGAGGACGCTGTGGGGTTTTGTGCCTTAAAGCAAACTGCTTCTCAGGCGGGGGAGCTTTATGTGCTGGGGATCCTTCCCAACTGGCATAGAAAAGGGGGAGGAAGAATGCTGATGGCGTGGGCGGAAGGATATGCCCGCAAAGCAGGATGGAAGCTTTTGCAGGTGAAAACCCTAGATGCTTTGGCTCACAGTGCGGAATATGACCGTACCCGGGAATTCTACCATGCTATGGGGTTCTTGGATTTGGAATGCTTTCCCACTTTGTGGGATGAAAAAAATCCCTGCCTGGTCTTGGTGAAACCTTTATAAACTCGATTTTTTCTGAATTACGGAATTACGAAATTTTTTAGTGAGTGGTTGATTTCTTTGCGGTAGTATGATATTCTGTAATTACGGAATTACAGAATATCATAAAAGGGTGGGAGTTATGGAACGAGATTATGGCCGGGAAATCGACGAATTGCGAAACCAGCTCAATGAGTTGGTCCAGGAGATCCTCCCGCAAAAAATGGACGAGATGAGAAAAAAGCTGGAAGCGGCTTTTCCCAATAAGCCGTGGGAGGAACGGATGGAACGAGTGCACGTGATGCACGAAATGCATCCGGATAGCCGGCTCAGCCAGCAAATGGAAGAGCTCTGCTGCAAAACGGAAAAAGACGGAACCAGCGGCTTTGTGACATATCTGGGTGTGTATAACGCAGGGGGGAGACAGTCTAACTGGATCCGCAACGAAGTGTCCACAGACGGGCTGCTTTCTCAGATCGAAAGCGGTATAGCGAGCAAAGTGCTGGCCTGCATCGGAAACGCCAACCGCCTGTCTATCTTACTGGAGATATTGCGAGGACCAAAGACGGTGGCAGCGCTGGTGGAGAACTGTGGTTTTGGCTCTACCGGACAGGCGTACCATCATATGAAGCCGTTATTGGCGGCGGATTTGATTGCGGAAGATAGTTCCCAAAAGGGCGTGTATATTATCCAGCCCCACAAGGTACAGGGAATCATCATGCTGTTGGCGGGGATCAGCGATATGGTGGATGAGACCTATACCCAGGGTGCTTGGGATATTTCGGAAGAATCAGAAGATTGAACCAGGGGTACCAGGTTCTCTTTGTCAGATGAGCGCAAAAAAACCTCCTATTCGGAAAGTTCCGGACAGGAGGCTTTTTTGTTTTTTAAAGGGACAGCTTTATCCGAAAGCTGCCTGGCTCTGGTTGGGACTGCCACGCTTTTCCAGGTCCGGGAAGCGGTGCTCGATAGCCGCCAGAGAGATCTCCACGTCCTCTTCCACCTCTTGGGCGGAGAAAGCACCCAAGGTCACCATGTCACAGGGACGAATGGCGTTCCAGGAGAAGGTGAGCCCTACATAGGGGGAGCACCGTCCCGCCGCCATGGACTTGATGGTCATCACAGGCTTCTTGGCGTTTTGAATGATGGACGCCACCGTCTCGATCTCCACCTGCATCAAAAAGCCCATGCAGTTGAAGATCTGGATGTAAGTCTCCACGTCGTAGCCGTTCTGGTCGGAGTAGACCACCAGCTCCGGCATGTGAGCGGACAGCCCGGGGATCATCCCCGCGTCACGGATCATCTTGGTGTAGTCGTCCAGCCGGTCAATGATGCCCTTGTTCTTGTTCACCAGCTGCTCCGCGCAGGAATGATGGAGCAGGCAAAACTTGGCCCCTCGCTTGGCAGATTCTTTCACCTGGGCTTCGGCTTCCTGCCGGGCTCGTGGATTGTCGTCCACGTTCAGGGTGGGAGTGTCCACCAGGATGATCTCCCGGCCCATTTTCTGCTCAGTCTCTTTGATAGCGGTCATCAGTTCCGGGGAGGCCCCCAGAGGTGCCATCAGGGTGTCCACCCCGTAGCGCAGATAGGTCTCCAGTACTGGTTTAAAGGCTTCAGCGCTGTCGTAGCGCCGCTTGATCATGGCGTCAGCGGAAGCACTGGTGTGGCTCCAACCCAAAAGCCAGTTTGTGCCGATAAGCATCCGGGAAAGAGAGACTCCTCCCACAGTGGTGCGGGGAAATTCTTTCATGGTCATAACAGCTCCTCCTGCCCCCAAGGGGCATCCGTTTTTGAATGATTCCCAGCGGCCTCCCTGGGACCGCCGTTTTCTCTAATTAGAGCGGAAATCCCCGGCAAAGTCAAGAGGTTTTTGGAAATCGGCTCGTTTTTTTCTGTGAATTATGCTATCATACCCTCAGAGAGCTTTTTATAGGGAAAGGACTTATGTCATGAAGGAGTGGTTGGAACCAATGGGTGAGACATTGTACGTATCCGATCTGGACGGTACGCTGCTCACTGGGGAGGAGCGGCTGACAGAGTTTACGATCCGGGTGCTCAACCGGCTGACCCAGCGGGGTGTAAGATTCACCTACGCCACCGCCCGGTCCCGGAACTCGGCGGAGGTGGTTACCCAGGGTCTGACCAAAAGCCTGCCGGTGATCGTCTACAACGGGGCGTTTGTCCGCCGGGGTGACACGGGGGAGCTGCTGGTGAAGGAGACCCTCCTTCCCTCTCAGATAGACAGTGCCCGGGAGATTTTTCGCCGCCACGGGATCTCCCCTCTGGTGTACACCCTGCTGGATGGAGTGGAGCGGGTGCGGTGGCGTCCTGGGTCGGAGACCCCAGGGGTGGCCCGCTATCTGGCAAAGCGGAAGGGGGATCCCCGATTCCTGCCCGCGGAGGAGGAATGCTCCCTCTACGGGGGAGAGGTGTTCTACTTCACCTGCATCGGTGACCGGGAAGCCCTGGAGCCCGCCTGGGAGGAACTGAGCCGGGTGGAGGGCCTGCGGGTTCTGCTTCAGGAGGAGATCTACCAGCCGGGAGAATTCTGGCTGGAGGTGATGGCCCAAGGCGCCACCAAGGCAAACGCTGCCCGGTTGCTGGCGGAGCGTCTTGGCTGTGGCCGGATGGTGGCCTTTGGGGATGGGCTCAACGATCTGCCCTTGTTTGAAGCGGCTCAGGAGCGATGCGCCGTGGAAAACGCCGTGTCCCAGCTGAAACAGGCCGCGGACTGGGTGCTCCCCGGGAACGAGGAAGACGGGGTTGCCAAGTGGCTTTTGGCGGATACCGCCCCGGCCCTGGCCCTGGGAGAGAGCGCAGGGGAGTTCCGGCTGCGGTTGTACCGGCCTGAGGATTTGGAGGAGCTGATCCTGCTGTTTTACCAAACGGTTCGCACGGTGGCGTTGAAGGACTACACCCCGGAGGAAACAGAAGCCTGGGCGCCTTCCCCGGAAAGCGTGGATCGAGCTGCCTGGGGAGAGAGCCTGGCCGCCCACTACACCCTGGTGGCGGAACGGAACGGAGAGCTGCTGGGGTTCGGGGACATGGATGAGACCGGCTATCTGGATCGGCTGTATGTCCACAAGGACTTCCAGGGCAGAGGTGTGGCCACGGTCCTGACGGAAGCACTGGAAGGCTACGCTCGGGGGCTGGGAGCTGAGCGGGTGACCGTTCACGCGTCGCGGACCGCCAAGCCTTTCTTCCAGAAGCGAGGGTATCAGGTGGTCACGGCCCAGCGGGTGGTCCGCCGGGGCGTGGAGTTGGAAAATTTCGCCATGGAGCTGAAACTCTGAGGGAGGAGGAATGGATATGGGCGCTATCAAAGCGCTGAGGGCCCTGCTGGGCTTGATCCTGTGCCTGGTGCTGGGGGTCAGTGTGTGGCTGACGGTCCAGGGGCAGGTGTTCCATCAGGAGGAGACGGCGGTGGCCGGGATGATCTTCCGCCCGGTGGAGGAAAGCTCCCTGGAACCCACCCTGACTGGGGGAGATCTGGCGGTGATCCAGCCCCGGGAGGAGTACGCCATGGGAGAGATAGTGCTGTGCCAAGAAGAGGAGAAAGACAGTTTCCTGCTGCTGGCGGGCACCAACGGAGAGAATTTCATCGTCCAGGAAAAAGACGAGGAAACGCAGCGGCTTCTTTCCCCTGAGGCCATTCGGGGAAAGGTTGTGGCGGCTCTGCCGGGGGCGGGGACTGTGTATGAGTTTCTAGGTTCCTGGTGGGGTGCACCGGTGATTTTTGTGGTGGGGATCCTGCTGCTGGCGCTGCCCACCTTGCTGGGAGTGAGGAAGCCTTCCAGAAGAGCTTCTGCGGAAGAAATTTCAACAGAGGAACGGCCTGCTGTGGAAAAAACTGTGCGGGAAAAGCCTGGCCGGTACAAGAGCAGACACGGCCGGTGACGCTGCCCTCAGGGCAGGAGAGAAAGGAGTGAGGTCTGTGACAGCGGTATGGATCGTTTTGGCGGCGCTTATGGTGGTGATTTTGGTGCTGGCGGGGGTGACCTGGGCGTTTTTCCGGTTCAGCATCCAGCGGTATAAGGTGGAGCGTTCCGATGAGCAGTACGAGGAGCCTGATTCCATCTGGCTGCCCTTCCGGGAGCGGATGAAAGAGGCTCAGGATTACATCCGGGCCCACACGGCGGAGCGGGTAAAGCTCACCTCCTTTGACGGCCTGGAACTGACGGCCCTATACCTGCCGGTGGAGGGAGAAGCCAAGGGCACAGTCCTGGCCTTTCACGGGTACCGGTCGCTGGCCACCATTGACTTCGCCCTGGAAGTGGAGTTCTTCCACCGGATGGGATACCGGGTGCTGCTGCCCTACCAGCGCTCCCACGGGGAGAGCCAGGGAAAGTATGTCACCTACGGGGTGAAAGAGCGTTACGACTGCCGGGATTGGGCCTGGTATCTGGCCAAGCGGTTCGGGGAGAAGGAGCCTCTGTTCCTGGCGGGGATCTCCATGGGATGCGCCACAGTGGTGATGTCTATGGGGCTGGACCTGCCCAAAAATGTCCGGGGTGTGATGGCGGACTGCGGCTTCACCACCCCTTGGGAGATCATGGCCCATGTGGCCAAGCGGGATTTCCATCTGCCGCCCTTCCCATTCCTGTATCTGCTGGACCTGCTGGCCCGGCTGCGGGCAGGGTTCTCCTTGAAGGGAGCGGATACCCGGAAGGCTCTAGAAAAAAGCCGTCTGCCGGTGTTGTTCATTCACGGAGACGGGGATGACTTTGTGCCCCTGTGGATGACCCAGGAAAATTACCGGGTATGCCGGGGAGAAAAAGAGCTGATCGTGGTACCGGGAGCGGGTCATGCTCAGAGCTTTGGTATGGCCACCCAGCGGTGCGAGGAGGCCATGGAGAAATTTTTGAAAAAGTACGGCGGCCGGGCCTGAAACGCCGGTAAAAAATCTGGAAAATATGGATTGCAAACCGGCTGGGGACATGTTAAGATAGCAGTTAAGAGAGCGGCGTTCGCGGAAGCCCGAGGGATCGGGGATCTGCCTTCGCCGTCCCTTTTTGCCTGTGGACCATTTTTATCAATTCAGGAAGGAGTAAAAATCGTATGGCGCAGAGAATCCGCAGTATGACAGAGGGTTCCCCCACCAGGCTGCTTATCACCTTTGCCCTGCCTTTGATGGTGGGCAATGTGTTCCAGCAGCTCTACACGGTGGTGGATACCGCCGTAGTGGGACAAGTGGTGGGCGTCAGCGCCTTGGCCGCCCTGGGAGCGGCAGACTGGCTCAACTGGATGATCCTGGGGATCATTCAGGGCTTGACTCAGGGGTTTGCCATTTTGATGGCCCAGCACTTTGGGGCAAAGGATCACCGGGAGCTTTCCCGGAGCGTGGGGGCGTCGGTGACGTTGTGCCTGGCGTTCACCGTTCTGCTGATGGTAGCCAGCCAGCTGGCGGCTCATCCGGTGATGACATTGCTCAACACCCCGGACGATATCCTGCCCGGAGCCATGCTCTATCTGCGGATCGTGTTCGGCGGCATTCCGGCCATTATGGCTTATAATCTGCTGGCCTCCATCCTCCGAGCTTTGGGGGACAGCAAGACGCCTTTGTACGCTGTGGTCATGGCGGCTCTGCTGAACGTGGGGCTGGACTTCCTGTTTGTTATGGGATTCCGCTGGGGCATCGCCGGCGCGGCCATTGCCACGGTGATCTCCCAAGCGGCATCGGCGGTGTACTGCTTCTTCCATGTGAAGAAAATCTCCATCCTCAAGATCCATAGGGAGGACTTCCGCCTGACCTTGGACCTGACCAAGACCCTTTTGAAGCTGGGGTCCCCCGCGGCCATCCAAAACGCCATTATCTCCGTGGGAGGCATGGTGGTCCAGTCGGTGATCAACCGGTACGGCATGCTGTTTATCGCAGGCTTCACTGCCACCAACAAGCTGTACGGCATCCTGGAGATCGCCGCCACCTCTTACGGCTTCGCGGTGACCTCCTACGTGGGGCAGAACTTGGGGGCCAGGTTCGTCCGGCGGATCAAGCGGGGCATGACCTCCGCCACCCTCATTGCCCTGATCACCTCGGTGGTGATTGCCGGAGCGATGCTGGCCTTTGGCAAGCTGTTTTTGAAGCTGTTTATCTCCGGTACCCCGGAGGAAGTGGAGGCCTCCCTGCAGATCGCCTACCACTACCTGTCCATTATGAGCGTGTGCCTGCCCATTCTGTACATGCTCCATATTTACCGTTCCGGCCTGATGGGTCTGGGAGATACGGTGGTGCCTATGTTCTCCGGGTTTGCGGAGATGGTGGTCCGTGTGGGCGTGGCTCTGCTGCTGCCTTTGGTCATGGGCCAGGAGGGCATCTATTACGCCGAGGTGGGCGCCTGGACCGCCGCCGCGGTGCTGCTGGTGGCAGCCTATTACATCCGAATGAGTGCCCTGTCCAGACGGAAGGGCTTTGCACTTGACGAGAAAGAATAAGGAAGGAGAGAAGGAAGTTTCTATGGAGCAGACTATGAAGGAAAACAGCATCACTCAGGGGGTGATCTGGAAACAGCTGCTGATCTTCTTTTTCCCCATTCTGATCGGCACCTTTTTCCAGCAGCTCTACAACACCGTGGACACCATCGTGGTGGGCCAGTACGTGGGCACCCAGGCCCTGGCGGCTGTGGGCACCACCGGCACCCTGATCAACCTGCTGGTGGGCTTTTTCGTGGGCGTGTCCTCCGGCGCCACGGTTATCATCTCCCAGTTCTTCGGCGCTGGGGACGCCAAAAACGTGTCTAAGGCGGTGCATACCTCCATGGCTTTGGCCTTGGCAGGTGGAGTCATCATCATGGTGCTGGGACTGCTCACCGCGGAGCCTTCCCTGCGTCTCTTGGGCGTGCCCGAGGACATTATGGGGGACGCTTTAACCTATGTGAACGTGTACTACTGCGGCATTATCGCCTGCATGATCTACAACGTGGGCACCGGCGTGCTGCGGGCCATCGGAGACTCCCGGATGCCTCTGTATGTGCTCATCGTCTGCTGCCTGGTGAACATTCTGCTGGACCTGCTGTTCGTGCTGGCCTTCCGGTGGGGAGTGTTCGGTGTAGCCATCGCCACGGTGCTGTCTCAGGTGGTCAGCGCGGTGCTGATCATGCTGCGGCTTATGCTCACTCGGGAGTCCTACCGGGTGGAGCTGAAAAAGATCCGCTTCGACCGGAGCATCCTCCGAAACGTCATTCGCATCGGCCTGCCCGCAGGCTTGCAGTCGGTGCTCTACTCTGTGTCCAACCTGGTGATCCAGGCAGGCATCAACTCCTTCGGCACCGACGCCATTGCCTCCTGGGCGGCCATCGGCAAGATCGACGGCTTCATCTGGATGGTGATGAACGCCTTCGGTATCTCCATCACCACCTTTGTAGGCCAGAACTTCGGCGCGCGGAAGTATGACCGGGTCAAGCGCAGCGTGCGGGTGTGTCTGCTGATGACCCTGGGCGTGACCATCGCCCTCAGCGGCCTGCTGCTGATCTTCATGGAGCCCCTGCTCCGTTTCTTCACCGGAGACGAGACCGTTATCGAAATCGGCCAGCGGTTCTTCTGGGTGCTGGGACCCTCCTACTTCACCTATGTGTTCATCGAGATCTTCTCCGGCGCCATCCGAGGAGCGGGAGAGGCCTTGCAGCCCATGCTTATTGTGTGCTTCGGCGTGTGCGGCCTGCGGATCCTGTGGATGGTCACCGCGGTGCCCCTGCTGGGGACC
>UMIN01057769.1_pt1 | contig 10532 bp, 19 predicted proteins | sample 1965811 | NCBI WGS metagenome assembly UMIN01 (sample SAMEA4836123, study PRJEB28245) | human gut metagenome | biome: gut microbiome; material: fecal sample | place: Denmark | collected 2008
GTGTGATCCGCCACTACGACGTAACAGGGAAAATTTGCCCGAATCCTTACGTCTACAACCACACGGCCCACACCTGGGAGGCCTTCAAGGCAGCGCTGACAGCCACAGCCCCTAAGGAATATCCTCAGGGTTTCATCCAGACCGCTGACGGCATACGCTGGTGGTATCAGTTTAAGGATGGTTCTTACGCTCACAGCGGCTGGTACTGGCTGACCGAAGCAACCGGCGGCACATCTGGCTGGTACCTGTTTGACGATGCCGGCTACATGCTGACCGGTTATCAGACAGACCCGGCAGGAGAGAGGTTCTTCCTCTGCCCAGAGCCTGGCATCCATGAGGGACAGTGTATGGTGACGGATGGGAGAGGCGTACTTAAGATTGCAAAAAAATATGATTTTGAAGAACACAGATATGTGATATAATCAGAATACAAATAGTGGTGAAACGGACGGCAGGCTTTTCCTGCCGCCCGTCCAATGAGGCCTACTTGGCAAATAACAACTCCCGTGCCAGAGTAAATCCTCCCCGGAAGCCGTACTCTTCCCAGTCAGCCAGGACAGAGATTAGAAGCTCTTCTAATGCTTCCTTGTCTGCCTGCTTCTGGATTAGTTCTACCAGCCTTTCTTCAGCCGTGGATGCGCTGTGGGGCTCTAAAAGACCGTCTCTCATATCAGTGACATACCAGGTAAATAGTTCTTTCAGTGTCATAGAAATTCCTCCTTCAGTAATAGATTTATTCCTAATCTGTTACTGACATCCGGCGGGCCGGACGGCGAGATCGGCGCGTCCATGCGTTATCTCTCCCAGCGCTACACCATGCCCTATGCAGAGGCAAAGGGCCTTCTTACGGATATCGGTACGGAGGAGCTGGCCCATATGGAAATTGTGGCGGCGATTATCCATCAGCTCACAAAGAACCTGACACCAGAGCAGATTGAGGAGTCCGGCTTTGGCCCGTATTACATCGATCACACAACCGGAATCTGGCCTCAGGCTGCGGGAGGCATTCCGTTTAACGCCTGTGAGTTCCAGAGCAAAGGGGACGCCATTACGGATTTGCATGAGAATATGGCAGCAGAGCAGAAAGCCCGCACCACCTATGACAATATCCTGCGGGTGGTAAGAGACCCGGAGGTATGTGATCCCATCCGCTACCTGAGAGAGAGGGAAATCGTTCACTTCCAGCGCTTCGGCGAAGCTCTGAGAATTCTGCAGGATCATCTGGACAGCAAGAACTTCTACGCATTTAATCCTGAATTTGACAAAAATTAGTAATACAACAGAGCAGGGCAGAAACAGGAAAACGGCAGGAAGCCGGTGACAGAGAAGAATCAGGCAAAGGAGGCCAGAAGGAACAGGAAGGATTCAAAAAGGCTGCCGCCGGCCATGCAGCTCTCCGTGTCAGTGCAGAGCATCTGGTTAAAAAGCGGGCGGCAGCCAGATTGAGTCGGGGAGCCGGTTCCTAAACAGGGCCTCCAGCCTGAGGCTTTCCTTTCACGCAGCCGGGAAAATCAGAATTTTTTAAGGCAGCAGAGTCAGTCCTTGCTGATTCACTGCCGCTGTAATAGCCGTTGCCCTGCAAATCCAATCCCGGATGCAGGCTGTCCCTGTAATCTCCGTTCATAAGCTCATCAGAGGTGGTTCCGCATTCATAGGCTCCTTTGGGAATGGTCCTCACAGCCTTTGTACTTCTAGCCTGTCTCATAAATATTCTCCTTTTTCTGTGTGTTTTTCTGTGTCTGTGAAACCCTATGCTGCTGCATATTCAGGAATAGTATGGACAGAATATAAGAAAATCATTAAAACAAGGGAAGAGGCTGCTGGGAACTGTGATGTAATTGAAAAGAGGACCGTTAGCCGCCCGGACTGTATCATCTTCGGAAAGTTTTGTGTGATATTTTAGCATCATAGTATAATATGAATTAATCACCAGAAATGAGCAATCCCCTTGTATTTACAAGCAAAACCTCCATTTTACCTGCAAACACAAGGGCACAAAAAATGGAAGCAATGGGGCTCGAACCCTCATAAAAAGCAAGTATTTATAAGGGTTATAGCACCGTTGTGTGATATTTCGTGTGATACTACAAAAGCCCTGATAACTGTTCAAAATGCGTGTTGATTTTTTTGTTCTGCTTGGCCGACTCCAGGCTGATCACATTTCGGTATACTTGTTTCATAACATTATCAGAGCTCCAGCCACCCCGCTCCAGGATATACTGATCCGGAACGCCAATCGCGTGCATAATAGATGCTGAGTAGTGCCTTAAATCATGAAAGCGAAAATGAGGAAGTCCGGAGAAGGCAATAGCACGTCTGAAACGATTGCTGATCTGATCTGGGGTTGCTTTGATAATCCGACCTTTAATCCCGGACAATTTTTCGATTACGAACGGGGGAAACTCAACACTTCGGTAGCTTCCGAAGGTTTTAGGCTGTTTAACAATCCATAATCCGTCAGGGGTGAAAACCATACTTTTATTCACGGTAACAAAGTTGCCATGAATATCCTTGTCTGTCAGCGCACAAATTTCTCCACGACGAAGCGGCCCGAAAGCGGCAAGCAAGATAGCAATTTCCAACTCTTTCCCTTTCACATGTGCCAGCAGCTTCTTAATATCCTCATCATTGGGCGTGTAAAGCTCCGGCCGCTGCCTTGCCGGAAGTGTTGCTTTCAAGCGAAAATCCGGATGAAACATTTCAAGGGTAGCGGAAAGAAGCGCATAAGCGTTCCTGACGGTTTTAGGCCCTACCTTTGCTGACAGCTCGCCGATCCACACCTGAATGGCAGTGTCGGTCAAATCTTTAAGTCTTTTCCTGCCTAACGATCCGGAAAAATGAGTTCTTCGCAAACTCATATATCCCCGGACAGTAGAGGGAGAAAGGACTTCCTTTTTAATCTCCAGATACTTTCCAACTGCATTGAAGAGGTTGATATTATCAGGATCTTTCTCAGCCTTCCCTGCTTCCCATTCTGCCGCCATGAGTTTTACCTGGTTTCTGCTGGGCGCCGTGAAGCTCTTATAATGTTTTTTTCCATAAACGTCGGTATAATCATATACCTGTATTCGCCAGTTGCCTGACGGAAGTTTCTTCGGTGTAGCCATACTGTTACCTCCTTTTAAGTATAAAAATAACAGCCTCTTGAAAGGCTGCCCCGAAGATGATACAATAAACTTGTGTAGACATATTGTATACCTTCGGGTATGCCCGACGCCAATCGGGTTTTAATCGGCTTCCCTGCGCCAACAGGGGGGCTGATTTTTTGTGCTTATTTTATTTCATATTATTTTCTTTCTCTTCTGAAGAAGTTGAGCCGTTAGAATTTTCTTGCAAGAATTTAGTAAGTTCTAACTGCTCCAATTTTGTTTTTTCAAGCTCAATTTGAAGTTTTAAAATTCTCTCTCGCCTATGTATTAAAATAATGAAAATCAAAGCGAGAAAGAAGAAGAAAATAATTACAGGGAAAATATAATTTAAATTGAAAACCGAAGAGGATGTGGTAGTATCTTCTGGATTTTCAACTTCTTCTAAACTTTCGTTGGTCGAAAAAATGTTATTGGAAGATTCTTCGCTAGATTCAAAGGAATTTGTTGTTTCTGGCGCATTAAAAGGGGCTCCAGGTTCCCAGGGAATTGAAGAATTCCCTGCTGCTTCTTTTTCGCGTAATATGGGGACTATATATTTTTCGTACATTTCTCGCCCGTTTTCCAGCTGCTCTTCATAAGATTGAGAGCTATCTTCTTCGAATGTATTGCGTGCTGAAGTTTCCATAGTTGATTTATAAGGACAACTACCATTAGGATGTTGATGTGCAGGATAACCGTGGTGGTAATGGTATTCACCAGTGGAGCAATCATAATGCCCGCCATTTGAATCGGTTCTGCCGGGATGCCCATAAACAGAAAACGAAGAAAAGGTTATTATGATTGAAACGATTATTATGGAAATAAGCTGACTTTTCTTCATAACATCTTTTTCTCCTTAATATTATTCTCCGCTTACTTTCTTACTTGTGTCTTCTGTGGTATTCGATACAGAAGATTTTGTTTTTGATACAGAATGCAAGACGGTTTTTTTATATTCTTCCTCTAATTCTGAAACGGTCTTTTGGGTTAAGGACTGCTCAGAATTAGAGGAATCTTTTTGGATGACAAATCTCATAAATTCATTATAGAGATAGTCGCAATATTCGTCTGGAAGATTTTCCATTATTTTGATTAAAAAGTTTCTAAAAGCTTCAGGTGATTTTGAAACCTGACCTATATCTGAGAAACGATCACTCTGAGAAAAGATATTATCGTCCCCGCCATTTCCTGTTCTTAACCAGTCTTCATTAATACTAAATTCAGAACAAACTAATTTAATCATGGTATCAGTAATATTAAATCGGCCATTTTCTATATTGCTGATGGTTGATTTTGTTACGCCTAATCTTTTGCCAAATTCTTCTTGGCTCATTTTTTTTAATGTACGTATTTTTTTAAGACGCTCTTTCAACAATTTCACCTCCTGTTAGTAAAAGAATAACACAGAAAGTTTTGTATGTCAACAAAAGGAAGAAAAATGGATTGACAAAGTTTTGAAACTAAACTATAATGTAGACATACAAAACAAGGAGGTGAACTAAATGAAAAAAGATAGAACCGAAGAAATCAGACGCCGAGCAGAAGAAATGACAGAAACTTTTTTCGGTAATGAAAAAGAGTACGAGAGAGGTTACATGCTGGGAACTATCAACGCAGTTTTGACCTTGGCAGCAGAAAGAGAAAAGAAAAAAGTTACATAGTAAGGGGCGGGCCGGACGGCCCGGTGAGAAGTTGGTGGCACATTGAAAACTAAAGAAGGAAGGTGAATAGAAATGATTGAAACACTCATGACTATCTGCGTAGCAGGTGCTGTTATCACGTTTATTGTGAACTGTATTCTGGTTCTGATATTTGGTATGGATGGGTACGATACTCCAGTTATTGTAACAATGATCCTGCCATGGGTATTTATCCTGGCAGGATATATCTGCATTGCAATTAAGAAAGGAATAATTTAGGCCCTATGAATTGGCTTTGCAGGAAAGTATTAAACTCGCAACAGCAATAATAGTCGTGACACCCCATGGAACCCAGGTGCGGAACCAGGATGTTCGTTCCTGCTCGACAATAAGAGCTCCGGAATCTGTGACAAGATAGTGATGGTATTCGCCATAGATAGATTTCTTTTCAGGAATAAAAATACCATCTTCAAGAAGTTCTCGAGATGATTGAGGGATGGAAAGATTTTCGTCAGGCTTGATCCTCTGTCCGGTATCTTCGGCAGCATTTTTAAAGACGGTACAGTCAACATAACCGGCACGACAAAGGGATTCAAGAGCATTGATGAAATGTCCGTCATTATAGCGGCGATGCTTAAAGAACATAAAAAGTGTTTTCAAGGTTTTCCCCTTGATATAAGGATGCTTGTAAATGAATTTAAGTAAACGAAAATGAAATTTAGAGACTGGCATAAGGAACCTCCATTTTTCTTAATCATAGCATGGGAGCAAAGCTGGAGGCAACAGAAAAAGGGAGAAAAAGTACATAGTAGCAGTGGGCCGGACAGTTCGATGAGGATCGGGAGGCACATTGAAAAGTGAATAAAGGAGGCGAGAAATCATAAGTAGCAACTCAGAAACAATTTCTCTTTTGGAACAGATAGAAAGAGATTTGACAACAGGAAGATACAAGGCAGAAAAGATTACAGAAAGGACGGCATTAAAGCCCTCATATGTAATCCATAACCTGATACAGGCAGTAAAGGCGGCCAGAACATCACTGGAACAGGGAAACGATATAGAGGGGGAAGAAGATACGCTATTTATGTTAGCCATGATACAAACAGAGATTGTATCAGAACGATACCACCCAGGCGGGCAGCTTCTTGGGAATCAAAAAGCCGCCCAACTACTTTGGAAAGCGATGAATCAGCTTGCAAAAAAGATACCATCGCTTACTCGAAGTTCAAGACACGCTCTCTTGCTGTATCAATCAGACTTGGAACGTATCCATCGCGCTCTAAACAAGAGTCGATCACCTTCCGGGCAGAAATAAGGCAAGAGGCGCAGCCCTCAGAACCGTCTGCAAAATCGCAGCTATAGGGAAATGATACCCTTTTACCTGTTTCAGGATCGTCGGTAAGAGCCAGATAGATGCGATGTTTACAAAAATCTCTGGGGCAATGCACTTGGGTGTTAGTAAGCAAGTAAATCCTCCTTTTTATATACTCGGCGCTGCAACGCCTGTAAGGAAAGTATATGGCAAGAGGAAAGAAAAGGCAATTCAAAAAATGAATAAAGGAGAGCATATGAAAGCAATGTTATCACAGCCGATGGCTGGAAAAACCGAAGAAGAAATTAGAGAAACGAGAGAAAAGGCTATTAAAGTCTTAAAAGAAAGAGGGTATGAGATTGTCAATACACTCTTTACGGATGAATGGTATAGCCGGGAGAGCATGGAGGAACGCGGTGTAGTGCAGATCCCACTTTGTTTCCTGGCGAAGTCCCTTGAAAATATGTCAAAGTGTCATGCGGCATATTTCTGTAAAGGCTGGGAAACGGCCAGAGGATGCAGAATTGAGCATGATGCGGCTGTAGCGTATGGGCTGGACATTATTTACGAGGAGTGAAATGAAATACAGAGAATTTGTCAGATGGTGCAATGAAAGGGCCTGCGATGGCCATTGGGGACTGTATGAGGCGGCCGCCTGTAGCAGTATCATCAGAGAAGTCGAAAGACTTCCATTCTGGAAAAGGGAAAGGTACTGGCGGGAAAATTATGAAATAAGAACAGTAGAGGTGATTGTTAATCCTACTGAAAAGAAAATTCGGAAGCTGGAGGGAAGCCGTGAAAACAAAACAGGAAAGAAATGCAGATCATTTCCGGATTGAACTGGAATCTCTGAAAATTATAAAAAATTGGACGGATGAAGATCTGGCAAAAAGACTGGGAATTTCTTTGCCGACAGTGAGAAGGATGAGAGCAGAACCTTATTCGGCAAAGGGGGGATATATTCTGGAGATTCAGGGAATGCTCCGGGAAGCAAAAAAAGATATGTAGGAGGGAGATATGGAGAGGCGCAGATTAAAACCAAGGAGAGGGCCTGTCATAAAAAAAGCCCGTTTCAATAATTTCACAAGGTTGGAAAGCGAGGATTCTCTTGCCCAGGAGCCTTATATTACAGGGGCGAATCTGGAACGGGCGAAAAATTATCTGGAATCTCTTGAAAAGGATCGGAAACAGAAGAATAAGCAGAACGAAGAAATTTTACATTACATAGCGTTGGCCAGAAAGATGGCGGCTGAAACGATGTTCAGCATATTAGCCGGAACTGAAGAAACCAGTAAAAGAGTATTTGAAAGGGCGTGCGGAAATGAAAAAAGAGCATCCAATGACAACGGAGCGCCGGGTGAATGAAGCTCTGCGGGAAGAAAACCGCTTTTTGAGCCAGGCGCTGCTGTTTACAGAGATCTTGGCAGCGGGGTTCTTTGGTGCGTTCCTGGCGGTGATGGGGGCGGCTGGATGGCTGTAGAGCTGCCGTCTACCTGCAAGACCTGCCGGAAGCGGTATCGTTGTATGGAATATACCCGGTGGTATCCGTGCAGGGAGTATGAAAGAGAAAGGAAGAAAAAGAATGTTCATGTACATAAAAGGGATCATATTGAAAAAACGGGCAGTCATCCCGGAAAATAAGGACTTTTATCTGAATAGCGAGATAGACGAAGAGGAAGCGCCTGTCTGGGCGAAACTGACCCCTGTTGAAGGGCAGTGGTGGATAAACCCGGAGGAACATCCGGAGAAATGGAACCTTTACGTAAATCCGGAGGGGCTGCCCGAATGGTTTGACTGCTCGTTGCATAAAAAGATTTTCAGAGAAGCGGTTTGCCAGTGGTGGAAATCCCATGTTTTAGAAGGGCAGGAAATAGAAGAACTGAACACAGGGCTTTACTGGCTGGAAGACTGTAAGGTAAAACGCCTGTGCGGCGATGCGAGGGTTCGTCTGCACAGTTCCCGGATCGATGTGATGGGTGGGCATTCCCAGGCAGAAACAGTGCAAGGGAGTTCTCGGATAGAGGAGATGAAAGAAAGTTCTCGAATTGAGGGGATGTATGACAACTCTCAGGTAGGGGAAATGCGCGAAAGCTCACGAATTGAGGGGATGTATGATAACTCTCAGGTAGGAGAGATGCACGAAGATTCCGGGATAGAATCCGTATGTAGTAACGCCCGGGTAGAACGGATGTATGGCAGTTCCAGAATAGAGGATATGCACGCCAATTCCCAGGTAGGGGAAATGCGAGACAATTCCCGGATCGATCACATGTGGAGCTCTTCCAGAGTGGAAGCGGTATATGACAATTCGGAAGTGGCGGGGATGTATAGCGACTCTTCGATAGGGGTGTTATATAAGAATTCCCGAGTGGAAGAGATGCATGACGACTCCCAGATCGGAAGAATGATGAATAATTCTGCGGTAGGAGAAATGAATGACAGCTCCCGAATCGGAGAGATGAACGATAACTCCCAGATCAGAGAAATGTGGGATAACTCCCAGGTTGAAGAGATGCATGACGACTCCCAGATTGGAGAAGTGAGGGGCAGCTCTACGGTGAGAGAAATGTATAGTAGAACCCGGATCGGAGAAATGTGGGAAGACTCTATGGTGGGAGAGATGTATGACGACTCCCAGATCAGAGAAATGTGGGATAACTCTATGGCCAAAGATTTAAAAACCCTTCCCACGATAAAGATTTGGGTATCAGAAGAGGGAAAATTTGAACTGGATTTCCATGTTGGGGATTAAGAAAAAAAGAAAAGGAAAATCCCGGCACTGCGGGAACAGTGCCGGGACTATGGGGTGTCAAAAATAGATTACAGTTGTATTGTACGGCATCCCAAAGAAAAAGTCAAGGAGCGGGCTGCCGCTTTTATGACTTGTTACAGCTATTAAAGATAGGCCTTCAGGAGGGATTATGTCGTACTTAATACATATCGTGGATCTCCCCTATAAGAGGGAGGTGGAGAAAGTCCACAGCAGCAGGTACGGGAAAAAGGGGATCCGGTGTGCTCCCAAGTCCAAACCGACAAAAGAGGAAATGAAAAAAATCAATGAGAGAAACCGGATTAAAAAGCTGAGGAGAAAAATCGAACTGAATTTTGACTTCGGAGACTATCACACGGTCCTGACTTACAGAAAAGAGGACAGGCCGGATCCGCAGGAGGCAAAAAAGAGGCTGAAAGAGTTTTTAAAAGCCATGAGAAAGGCGTATCAGTCCCAGGGGCAGCCTCTGAAATATATCGTAGTAACGGAATATGAAAACTCAGCCATTCACCATCATTTGATAATCAATGACATTGGGAGAACTCCTGCCATGGTAAGAAAGCTGTGGAACCATGGAAACGCTTTTTTTACAGTGGTGCGGGAGCGGGGGGACGCGGAGGATCTGGCGGCCTACCTGGTGAAGGAAACCCAGAAGAGCTTCCGGAACCCGGACAACCCCTCCAAGCTCAGTTATTCCTGTTCCCGGAATTTAAAACCGGTGATTGTAAAAACAAAGGTGGTGTCTGCCGGGACCTGGCGAAAGGAACCAGTGGCCCCGGAAGGTTACTGGATTGCAAAGGACAGTATCGTGACCGGTTACTCCAAAATTACAGGATACCCGTACCAATACTATACCTGCTATAAGATAACCCCAGACATGAAAGACGATGGAAGCTGGATCAAACCCAGGGAAAGGAAACGGCGTGGAAGTTAGGAGAGATGGAACCGTGAGACTCACACGGGAGGAGTACAGAAGCATTAAAAAAGACAAGAAAGAGGATATTGAGGCTCTGTTAGCTGCCTTTTTCTGGAAAGGGGCAGAACATAATGGAGAGAAAGAAGCCCTGTTAAAGTCCAGGGAGGCATTGGAACGGGCGATGGAGGAAGTAAAGGGGATCGGGCCGGTAAAAAAGGCCGAAATCCGAAAAAAATACAGAGAAATATTGGAGGAGAACGATGAGAGCATTTAATTTCACCGATGAGGAAAAAAGACCCTACTGGGAGACGGCGAAGGAGTGGATCAAGGCATCCGGCCTGCCCTTAGAGCTGGACTACAGCGCTTTCGGCATCTGCACGGAGGGCGCCTATGTCTATGTAGTCCCAAAGAAAAAGGGGAAGAAAACACAGGAACTCTGGGAACTGGCAAAGCAGAAAGTCAGGGGCTTTACCCAGGAGAGGCGAAATAAACCGGGACATAAAGAGGACACCACCAGACTGTATGCCCGGATCATCATTCCGTGGAAGGAGTAAGCCATGTATGAGGTAACGGTAAAAATCGGCGCAAGCTCCAGTAAATACTGGGGGAGTCTGGAATTTACGGACACGGCCGGAAGGCCTCACCGCAAGGAGATCACCGGGGAGCGGGACGCATCGAAGCAGAGCAATACCCTGGAAGCCCTGATTGAGTGCCTGAAGGTGTTAAAAAAGCCCTGTATGCTGAGTATTTACTCGGCAGAGGACTA
>UMIN01017297.1_pt1 | contig 10496 bp, 8 predicted proteins | sample 1965811 | NCBI WGS metagenome assembly UMIN01 (sample SAMEA4836123, study PRJEB28245) | human gut metagenome | biome: gut microbiome; material: fecal sample | place: Denmark | collected 2008
GGGCAGCACGTTCTTGGATGCCTTCAGCAAAGCCATGCGGCAAGCCTCGATGCCGTCGCAAGAGATAGCCTTCAGCTCGAAGCTCTGGTCCAGTCCCTGCTCTTTCAGGGCCTGCTTCACAGCGTCAGCCAAACCGCCGCTGCGAGCAAAAATACGGCCGTAGTAGGAAGCGTTATCCAAAACGCCCTCTTCCAGAGACTTGAGGTCAATGTCACGGCTGTCAAACAGAGCCTGAAGTTCCTCAAAGGTGATGACGCTGTCGATATAGGGACGCACGTTCTCCTTCTGGAATTCCATCTTCTTAGCGGTGCAGGGCCCAATAAACACTACCTTGGCACCGGGAGTGGTCTCCTTGATATACTTGGCAATGGTTGCCGCGGGAGACAGGTTGTGGGAAACGTGTTCCTTCAGCTGGGGGAACTGCTTCTCGATGTAATCTACAAAGGCGGGGCAGCAAGAGCTGGTCAGGAAGCCCTTTTCCGCAAGTTCTGCAGCCTCGGCATAAGCCACCATGTCAGCGCCCAGAGCGGCTTCCACCACGTGGAAGAAGCCCAGCTCCTGGATACCGGTGATGACCTGGCCCAGTTTCGCGTAGCTGAACTGGCTGGAAATGGAGGGAGCCACCACAGCGTAGAGCTTGTAGTTCTCGTTATTGTTGCTCTTCTTGATCAAGTCCACCACGTCCAGGATGAAGGACTTGTCCACAATGGCGCCAAAGGGGCACTGGTACACACAGGCGCCGCAGGAAATGCAAGTCTCATTGTCGATATGAGCCGCGCCGCTCTCCGCCATGCTGATGGCTTTGATCTTGCAGGCGTTCTCACAGGGACGCTTCTGGTTGACAATGGCGCTGTAAGGGCACACCTTAGCGCACTGGCCGCACTCCACGCACTTGGATTTGTCGATATGAGCCCGCAGATGCTCGTCAAAAGTGATGGCTCCTACGCGGCAAGCGTCCTCGCACCGGTGAGCAATACAGCCCCGGCAGGCGTCGCTGACATTGTAACCGGACATGGGGCACTCATCGCAAGCGATGTCGATGACCTCGATGACGTTGGGGTTCTCCTTATCGCCGCCCATAGCCATCTTGATACGCTCTCCCACGATGGCGCGCTCTTTGTAGATGCAGCACCGCATAGTGGGCTTTTCCTTCACGATGAGCTTGGGGATCTCGGTATAGGCGTCCAGCAGCCGGTCCTCAAAAGCGTACCGGGCTACCTCGCGGAGCACCTTGTATTTGAGATACTGTACCTGGGTGTCAAATTTTCTGTCCTTAATGGGCTTTGTGGCCATTATTTATGTACCTTCCTTTCTGGCAGGATGTCTTTTAGAAGTAGCTCACTTTAATGCGCTTTCCCATCTTCTTCAGGCATTCGCTCAGTTCTTCCACCAGGCGCATTTTAATGTTGAAATTGATGGGCAGGTTGGGGTTTTGATGGGCAGGGTTGATAGCCCGTCCCACGAAGAAGTTGATATCGGTTGCCTCTTCAAAAAGCATTCGGGAAATGAGAGAGGCGCCGTCTCGTTTGTAGCCCCACTGGGTATAGGAGGTGTTGTCGGTGATCACATCCTTGGCGTATTCCAACACCTTGCTGATAGTGATCACGCCTTCGGTGACCAGGTCCACGCCTTCGATCTTGGCAGTGGGCGGGATCTCCGGGTCCAAATAATCCAGGTTGGCCACCATGGGCTTCTTCAAAAACTCCGAAGTGATGGTGGAAGTGGTGCCGCCGCAAACAATGTGCTTGCCTTCCTTGGAGAAGAACAGCGACAGCATCTTGTTGGTATCCTTCCGGTCGGAAGGCGGACCAATCATCAGGTTCACCTGGGAACGATCCCGGACCTTCACCACGCAAACAGTGGTATCGTCCCCGGGATGACCGCCGTAAAGATGATTGCACTCCTCCAGCAGGATAGAGGCATACGTCTTTGCGGTATAGGTCTTGTCGTACATCATCTCCAAAAACTCGATGATGTCCTTCCGCTCCCAGCCAAAATTCAGGGACGCTCCCACGCCGGCATGGATAGTGCCGTCACTCATGGTGAACAGGAAGTCGTTCTCCTGGAGCTTGATCTTAGATTTGTAGATCATCTTCCCCTCGATCTCCGTTCCGGTCTTGGGGATCTCAACGAACTTTCCGTCCCGGATCAGGATCAGCAGAGGGTTGTCATACTGGATGATCTCCGCTTCCTCGTTTTCAATGATGTGGATGATGGTAAAGGTGGAATAGGCCACGCCACGCACAGCGCAGACCGGCAGTGTGGAGGCAATGGTGGAAACGCAGTCTTCCAGGCGCATATTGGCCGCCATCATCGTGGAGATGATCTTGGAGGTCAAGGAAGAAAGAATATTCGCCTTTACGCCGCTTCCCATTCCGTCGGCCAGAACGATAACGGTGGAGTTTTCCCCCTGCTCGACGATCTCAACACGGTCGCCGCAAAGCTGTTCTCCCCATTTGTTCAGGCTCAAATATCCGATGTCAGTGCAAAGGTTATTCATCTGCCAAAGAATCCTTCAGGTTCGTCAGCGCGATCTTGGTCTCGGCAGTGGTCTCGCCCAACAGGGAGGCGATCTCCTGCACCACGCGCATCTGCTTTTCGATGACCCGGTCCGTCACCTCAATGGTGTGCTGGCTGATCTTTTCCTTGTTCATGCGCTCACGCTCTTCCTCTGTCACGTCGCGCATGATGCACATCACGATGTGGTAGCTCTTGTCGTAGATGACGCTCTGCTCCACATAGCGCTTGTACTCGGTGAGATAGACTTTCTCGTCCCGCACGCTCTTTCCAGTCTGCATCACATCCAGGAACACCTTGGGATCCAGAATGCGGATGACCTGGTCACCCAGCACGTCGGAAGCGTGACGGATATTCATGATCCGGCAGGCAGCGGAGTTGATCTGCTGCACTTCCAGATCTTCGTTGAGCACGATGATGCCGTTGGGTGTGTTGTTGATAATGGTATCGGAGAAGCTCTCGGCCTTTTCCTTCAGGAAGGGCAGACACATGTTGATGTTGGCCTTCCCCTGGTACACAGCGATGGCCTTCTCACGGCAAGTGTTGTAGCCGCAGGCGCCGCAGTTGAGCTCCTGATCGGGAGTGTTCTTGCCCATCTTCTTCAAGATGTCCTGGATCTCCTTCTCGCCGGGCATCTGGCGATGCAGGCCAATGAACCGATGATCCTTGATCAGGTCCGCGGTAGCGGGCTGCTCCACAGCGAAATCCTTCTTACCGGCATAGCGGTCCACCGCGATGGTATCGGAAATGGGACGACGCTGGGTCCGCTCCATGGCGGGACCACCAATACAGCTACCCGCACAGATGGACATCTCGATAAAGCACTTCTTCAAACGGCCTTCCTTGATGTCATCCAGAGCGGCAATGCAGTTGTCGATGCCATCCACCACCATATAAGTATAGTCAGGAGAATCGCAGGTCATAGACCGCAGGATACCGCCGGAAGTGGGGAACAAACGAGCCCGGCTTTCATCCAGGTGATCCTCCCCCTTCTCCACGACGATCTGCTCCTGCTTGAGCCAATCAGACAGCTCCTCGAAAGTGAGCACGCAGTCCACATAGCCGGGATAATCTTCAGCCTCTGCTTTCTTGGAGATGCAGGGCCCAATGAACACGGTTTTTACGCCGGGGTTCTCCTGCTTCATCTTCTGGCAGTGAGCCTGCATGGGAGACAGCACAGTGGCCAGGTAAGGCAGAGCCTCGGGGTAATACTTCTCAATGAGCAGGTTCACAGAGTGGCAGCAGGAGGAAATGATAACTTCCTGCTTGCCTTCACGGACGATGTTCTCATACTCGGTCTTGACGATAGAAGCGCCAATGGCGGTCTCCTGCACGCCGGCAAAGCCCAGCTGCTTCAGAGCCTTCTCCATGGTGGCGATGGTTGCGCCAGGATAGTTGGCCACGAAGGAAGGCGCCAAGCTGACCATGACAGGACCGCTCTTCAACAGAGAGACAGCGCCCGCCACGTCGTTGCGGATCTCCTTAGCGTTCTGGGGACATACCACAAAACACTGGCCGCACAAGATACATTCGTCGTTGACGATCTGCGCCTGTCCTGTGGAATACCGGATGGACTTCACAGGGCAATGGCGAATACATTTATAGCAGTTTACGCAGTTGGATTTTTTTAATTTCAAATATTCAGCCATGTGGGAACAACCTTTCACTTCACAAAATAAGGTTCCGGGCACGGCAAGCTCCATCAATGGCGATTCATTGATGGAGCTTCCTGCGTTGTGTTATTTATTTTACTCGGGCGAGAATTTCGTTATCAAAGAAATCCTTGGTGGTCTCGGGAGACAGGGAATACAGCTTGTCATCCAGAGTCACGTTGACGCCGTTGACGCAGTTGCCCATGCAGAAGGTACCGCCCAGTTCCACTTTGTCTTCCAGGTGGTTTTCCTTTACCAGGTACTGCAGCTGCTCCACGATCTGGCGGGAGCCCTTCAGATGACATGAACTTCCAATGCAAATGGTGACTTTCATGGATTTCATCCTCCTAAAAATGGTAAAAGTTCATTTCATGAAATCAAAGAGAGACCGCGCCACGCTCCCCGGCATGACGCGGAGCCTCTTTCTGTTACATATTCAGTTGTTCAATCCCGGGACACCAGTGGATTATTCGTACTCCACCACGTTGACCCAATGCATCAGGAACTCGCGCTCCTCGGGCTTGCCCTTCACGGACTGGGAAGCAGCCACGATGGGCAGCCACTTCTGCACATACTGCTTAGCAGTGTCGGTCTTCTTGCAGAACAGGTTCAGGTACTGCTCAGCGGTCTCGATCTCGCCGGCCAGCCAGAACAGCAGGTAGGTGCGAGCAGCGTCGGCGCTGGCGTTGCCCTGAGTGGCATGGGCCCAGTCCAGGATGGAGTAGCTTTCTCCATCGGGAGAGATGACCACGTTGGTGGGGTTGAAGTCGCCGTGGCACAGCTTGTTGTGGTTGGGCATAGCAGCCAGGCGGGAATCCAGCTCATAACGGGTGGTGGCGTCCAGACCAGTCTGGGCGATCTTACCCTTCATCTTCTCCTTCAGACGGTTCAGCATGGGGCAGGTCTTGGACTGAACTTCGATCTGGATGTCCACGAAGCGCTCCAGAAGAGCGTCCTTCTTGTCGGGGTTCTCGGCCATCAGCTGAGCGATGGTCTTGCCCTCGGCATAGTCGGTGACGATAGCCCACTTGCCGTCGATCTTGGTGACTTCTTCCACGTTGGGAATGGGCAGACCGGTCTCTTCGACACGGGCAATGTTCAGGGCCTCGTTGAGGATATCAGCCTTGGAATACCCCTCGTCGAACACCTTGATGACATACTGACCGTCCCGATAGATGGTCTTGGAAGTACGAACAGCGATTACCTTTTCCAGTTTCATGGTAAAAACTCCTCCGTTTTATTACTTGCCGTAGTAGCACTTCAGGTAGATTTCTTTGATCTCGCTCATCAGGGGATATCTGGGGTTGGCGCCGGTGCACTGGTCGTTGAAGGCGTTCTCCACCATCTCGTCCAGAGTCTCCAGGAAGTACTTCTCGTCCACGCCGTAATCCTTGATGGTCTTCTTGATGCCGATCTTTTCCTTCAGATCTTCCAGAGCCTGGATGAAGTTCTCGAAGACCTCGTCGTCGTTCTTGCCCTGAATGCCAGCGAAGCGAGCAGCCTCCACATAGCGAGCCTTGGCATGAGGATACTGATACTGGGAGAAGGTGCCCATCTTGGTGGGAACTTCAGCGGCGTTGTAACGGATCACGTCGGTGAGGATCAGAGCGTTGGCAACACCGTGGGGCAGGTGATGGTAAGCGCCCAGCTTGTGAGCCATGGAGTGGTTCACGCCCAGGAACGCGTTAGCGAATGCCATACCGGCCATGCAGGAAGCCTCAGCCATACGCTCACGAGCATAGGGATCGTTGGCGCCGTTCTCATAGCAGGAGGGCAGGTAATCGAACACAGCCTTGATAGCCTTCAGAGCCAGACCATCGGTGAAGGGAGTGGCCATGATGGACACATAAGCCTCGATGGCATGGGTCATAACGTCGATACCGGAAGCGCTGGTCAGGCCCTTGGGCTGAGTCATCATGTTGTCAGCGTCCACGATAGCCATGGTGGGCAGCAGCTCGTAGTCAGCCAGAGGCCACTTAGTGCCGGTCTTCTCATCGGTGATGATAGCGAAGGGAGTCACTTCGGAACCGGTACCGGAGGAAGTGGGGATAGCAACCATGATAGCCTTCTCGCCCATCTTGGGGAACTTGTAGATACGCTTCCGGATATCCATGAAGTCCATGGACATGGACTGGAAGTCGGCATCGGGATGCTCGTACAGCACCCACATGATCTTAGCAGCGTCCATTGCGGAACCGCCGCCCAGAGCGATGATCACGTCAGGCTCGAAGTCGCGGATCTGCTTGGCGCCTTCCAGAGCGCAGCCCAGGGTGGGATCGGGAGCAACATCATAGAAGCAGGCGTACTGGATGCCCATTTCGTCCAGCTTGTCGGTGATGGGCTTGGTATAACCATTTTTGAACAGGAAGGTGTCGGTGACGATGAACGCCTTCTTGCGATTGTATTCAGTCTTAAGCTCATCCAGAGCAACGGGCATGCAGCCCTTCTTGAAATAGACCTTCTCAGGCACTCTGAACCACAGCATGTTCTCTCTCCTCTCGGCAACCGTCTTGATATTGATCAGGTGCTTGACACCCACGTTCTCGGAGACGGAGTTGCCGCCCCAGGAACCGCAGCCCAGGGTAAGGGAGGGAGCCAGCTTGAAGTTGTACAGGTCGCCGATACCGCCCTGAGAAGAGGGGGTGTTGACCAGGATACGGCAGGTCTTCATGGCAGCCTGATGCTTGGCCATCTTTTCCTTCTCGGCAACGTTGATGTACAGAGAAGAGGTGTGGCCGTAGCCGCCGTCGGCGATCAGATGCTCAGCCTTCTCGATGGCCTCGTCGAAGGTCTTGGCCTTGTACATGGCCAGCACGGGAGACAGCTTCTCGTGAGCGAACTCTTCGGAGATGTCCACGCTCTCCACTTCGCCGATGATGATCTTGGTGGTCTCGGGCACATCCACGCCAGCCAGAGCAGCGATGGTGTGAGCCTTCTGACCAACGATCTTGGCGTTCAGAGCGCCGTTGATGATGATGGTCTTACGGACCTTCTCGGTCTCGGCCTTGTTCAGGAAATAGCAGCCGCGCTTGATGAACTCATCCTTCACAGCCTTGTAGACCTTATCCAGAACGATCACGGACTGCTCGGAAGCGCAGATCATGCCGTTATCGAAGGTCTTGGAGTGGATGATGGAGTTGACAGCCAGAACCACGTCGGCAGTGTCGTCGATGATGGCGGGAGTGTTACCAGCGCCCACGCCCAGAGCAGGAGTACCGGAAGAGTAAGCAGCCTTCACCATGCCGGGGCCACCGGTGGCCAGGATGATATCAGCCTCAGCCATCAGGGTGTTGGTCAGCTCCAGGGAGGGGATGTCGATCCAGCCGATCAGCCCTTCGGGAGCGCCAGCCTTCACAGCGGCCTCCAGGACCACCTTAGCAGCCTCGATGGTGCACTTCTTGGCACGGGGATGGGGGCTGATGATGATGCCGTTGCGGGTCTTCAGGGAGATCAGAGTCTTAAAGATGGCGGTGGAAGTGGGGTTGGTGGTGGGGATAACAGCGCCGACAACACCGATGGGCTCAGCGATCTTCTTGGTGCCGTAAGCAGTATCCTCTTCGATCACGCCGCAGGTCTTGGTGTTCTTGTAGGTGTTGTAGATATACTCGGCAGCGTAGTGGTTCTTGATGACCTTGTCTTCCACAACGCCCATGCCGGTCTCCTCAACAGCCATCTTGGCCAGCGGGATACGCTGGAGGTTGGCAGCCATGGCGGCGGCGCGGAAGATCTTGTCTACCTGCTCCTGGGTATAGGTGGCGTAGATCTTCTGCGCCTCCCGCACCCGGGCAAGCATTCTTTCGAATGTTTCCGCGTTTTCCACAATTTCATAAGTCGTTTTCGTGTTCATGAAATGATCCATCCTTTTTTATTTATTTTGTGCTGAATCTTTCCTTTAAATGGTTTGATAAGAGGGCGAGAGATACGGCCATGTTCTCATTCTGTACCAGAATTCCCTCCGGCACATCCAAATGGACGTTAGAAAAGTTCCAAACAGCCAGAATCCCGCTTTTGATCAACAAGCTGCACACCGCCTGAGCGTGTTCGCCCGGCACCGTAATGATGCCGATACGCACCTTCATTCTCCGGCAAAGGTCTTCCAGCCGGTCCATGGGAAGGATCATCTTCCCCCCCACCTCCGTGTTGACCGTTAAGGGATCTGTATCGAAGCCGGCCAAAATATTCAGGCCATATTCCAAGAATCCATCATAAGCCAAGAGCGCCTTGCCAAGCTGGCCGGCACCCACCAAAACGGCGTCCTGGGCATTGTCATAACCCAGAAAATCCTCCAGCTCCCGGATGAGATCCTCGCGCACATAGCCTACCTTCGGCCTGCCCGAACTGCTGATGGAGGCAAGATCCTTTCTCACCACCACATGGTTCACGTTCAGCGCTTCTGCTATTCCTGTCGCCGAGACGTATTTGGGAGCGTCTCGCAAACTCTTCAAATAGCTGAGATAGGTCGGAAGCCGTTGCAGAGTTTGCTTAGAAACGCTGGGGCTCGGCACTTTCCTCACCTCTTTCCCCTGACTTTGACAATATTTTAACAGATTCCCGTGGCCTTGTAAATTGGTAGGTCTGATATATCGATATTAAATTAGCGATTTAATTTGTACACTTTGCCTTGGCTGTTAAGGCCGCGGAAAAGAATGGTTAAGACTTCCGAAAACGCGCCGCAAAGCCCACAAATTTTAAGCAGTTTTCCAGATTTGCTCGTTTCTATTTTAGTATAATCTTTTTCTGAAAGCAAGAGGATTTTAAAAAAAGAACAGGCAGATCCCGGTTTTTTCCCGGATCTACCTGCATTTCCAAAATATTAAACAAACCGTTTTTGCATATACTCTTGAAACAATTTCCAGGAGCACAATCCCTCTTTTTGCCAGCGACAGCCGCCGCAAACAGAATGCCACTGTTCCTCTTTCAGTTTCTTCAGCCGCTCCCCAGCTTGAGCAAAACTGAGCTCCATTCCAGGTGCCAGGTCCGCCGCCTGCAAGGCCGCTTTGTCTCGGCGAAGCACATCCTCCGTGCCCAAAGCGCAGCCTTCCTCAGTCCTGTGGGGACAGGCTCCACAAAGCACGTCACTGCCCTGACACAAGGTAAAAGGAGTTCCCGCCTCCAAAGCAGCCAGCGTTTCTTTCATGCGGGCTGTGAAGGCCTCATCGTACCCATGACCCTGAAACAGTGTGGTGCAAAACAAATGGTGCCCACGTAAACGCATCATGCTGCCGACACCAGCTTTGCCTTTTTCAGGCTGTACAAAATAGCTTGAGCTGCGAAATACCCCACAACCACGGAGATCACGTCTTTGATGAGGTAAGGAACGCAAGCTACCAGGAACGCCTGAGGCAGCGAAGTGGACATCAACACCGAGAACTGAATGGCGCCGCACAGGTCACAGACCAGCAGACCGGCCAGTCCCAGCACCAGGGAAAGCCATTTGTTTTGGAAACGGGTCCCCAGACCGCAGAGCAGACTCATGAGGAAAAATCCCCAAAGGAATCCGCCAGTGACACCCAGAAACGCCCCTACGCCGCCGCCAAATCCAGCAAACACAGGCACTCCCACAGCGCCGATAGCCAGGTATACCGCCAACGCGGTCCCACCCATACTTACGCCCAGGGTATAGCCACACAAGGCAACCGCAAAGGTCTGCAAAGTCACCGGAACACCCGTGGGCAGAGGGATGGAAACTTGGGACAGCACTGCCATCACTGCAGCGAACACGGCTACCATCACCATCTTCTGCACTTTGTTTTTATAATGAATCTTCATCATCCCATACTCCTTTTTTGAACGGCATGGGGAGCTTACTCCTCTCCCCTACGCAGCCGCTCTAGAAAATCTTTTTTGATATCCACCTCGCCAGCGGAGAACAGCTTTTCCTCTCCGTCCGGCAAGCGAACCCGCAGACGAGCCTCATCATCAACACCCAGCACCAGACCTTCCCGGATCTGGTCGCCCTGAGCGAAGGTAACTTCCAGCCCGGTCAGGAGAGACCGGTCCTGGTAGGCCTTCATGAAGGGCCGCTGGGTCAGATGCTCATAAAACCCGAAAAACCGGTTGATGATCTCCGCTGCCAGCCTTGTCCGCACACCGGCAGGAACTTCTCCTTGGTACAGAGCGCCCGCCACCTCCCGGATCTCCGGCGGGAAACCTCCCACAGGTTCCTGGATATTTACGCCGATGCCCACAATAGCATAGTGGAGACCGTTGTTCTCAAAGTCCACAGCAGCTTCCGTCAAGATACCGCAGACTTTTCGACCCTGAAGATACACGTCATTGACCCACTTGATCATGGCATGGCGGCCAGTGACGGCGTCGATGGCTTCC
>UMIN01048551.1_pt1 | contig 10415 bp, 7 predicted proteins | sample 1965811 | NCBI WGS metagenome assembly UMIN01 (sample SAMEA4836123, study PRJEB28245) | human gut metagenome | biome: gut microbiome; material: fecal sample | place: Denmark | collected 2008
AGTTGCGCAGGGAAAGGCCCATCATGCGCTGACACCAGTCTCCCCGTTCCACCAAAGGCACCAGAGAAGGAGTGGGCTCCACAATGGTGTGGCCCAAGGCTTTTGCCAGCCGGAAACCGTCTCCGTTGGAGCCGGTACCCGGATAGGACGCCCCGCCACATGCAAGGATCACTGACCGGCCGTAATACGTCCCCTGAGGTGTTTTCACCCCCACGACCCGGCCGTTTTCCGTGAGCACCTGGGTCACCGGCTCCCGGACTACCTGAGCGCCTTTCGCCCAGCGCTCCAATGCATTGGCGATATCGTGGGCGCTGTCGGACTGAGGGAACACCCGACGGCCCCGCTCTGTTTTCAAAGGTACGCCCATGTTTTCAAAAAATGCCATGGTATCCGCGGGAGAAAAGGCGGACAGCGCCCCGTACAGGAATTTTCCTCCCCGGGGACAGGCTGCCACCACTTCTTCCACTGGGCAGTTGTTGGTCACATTACACCGGCCCTTCCCGGTGATCCGCACCTTTCTGCCCAAGACTTTATTCTTATCAAACAGGCACACGGACTTCCCCAAGCTCACCGCCATACCAGCGGCCATCAGCCCGGCGGCGCCGCCGCCTACTACCAGCGTGTCAAACTGTTCCACCGGCCTCAACTGCCCTTCTCATCCACTTTTTCGTACACGCCATACTCGTCCCAGATCTCCTCGATCTTCCGCAGAGTGTCCGCCACCTCGGCCTTTTTCTTGATAGCCACGGTAACGATCAGAGCGTTGATGATGCTCAGGGGGCCCACCAGGGAATCCACAAAGGAGACCATATCGCTGCGGGCCAGCAGCACATGGGACGCGTGCTGGGCCAAGGGCGACAGCGGGCTGTCGGTGATGGCCACAGTGGTAGCCTTCTGGGAAGAGGCGTATTTCATGGTTTTGACCGCTTTTTTGGAATAGCGGGGGAAGCTAATGGCGATCACAGCGTCCCCTTCCCCGATGCGGACCATCTGCTGCAAAATGGTGGCCTCGCTGGTGGCCTCCACCAGGGGGACCGCATCGAACACAAGCCGCAGATAGTGGGCCAGAAACGTGGCCAAAGCAAGGGAGCTTCCCGCGCCCAGCACGTAGACCTTCTTGGCTCCCACCAAGGCGTCAACGGCCTTGTAGAAGGCCTCCTGATCCACGTTCTCCTTGGTCCGCTTCAAAATGTCGATGTCCTGATCCACCACAGCGTCCAAAAGCCGCCGGGTCTCTATGTTCTGAGAGGTGCGCTCCAGCCGCTGGACGCTGGTCATCTTGCTGCGGATGACCTCCTGCATGGCCTGCTGCAACGCCGGATACCCGGAGTAACCGATCTCCGTAGCGAACCGCACCACGGTGGATTCGCTGACTCCTACGGTGGCGCCCAGTTTGGAAGCCGTCATAAACGCTACTTGATCGGAATGCTCCTCAATATATCGGGCGATCATCCGCTGGCCCTTGGAAAAGCTGCCGCTGTGCTGGCGGATGCGCTCGGACAGTTGGCTGTTCATGTCCTTCCTTCCTTTCCCGCGGTGGTCCCTTCCCTCCCATGGAACTGCCGCGCAAAGCAATGTCTTATTCATTTTACGGCTTTCTCCTGCAAAAAGCAAGGCATTCTTAGGCTATTTCCTGAATTTCCACACCATTTTGCAGGAATTTTTTTCAAAATTTCAAAAGGACTTCCCTCTTTGCAAGCGAAAATGTCCCGGAACAGAAAAAAAGACTGCCGCGGGATGGCGGCAGTCTCTTGCATTATTTTCCTTTAAGAAGTTTTCCCAGCCGGGGATGAAGCCGGCGGTAATATTGAAGGATCAATCCGTCCAAAGCCAGGTCGTACAGGATGAACACCGCGTTGGCCAGCAGCCACATCACCACCGGGCCGATCCAGCCCAGGATGAAGAAACTCTCCACCGGCACGCCCAGCACGTACACCGAAAGCAGCACTTCCAGCGCCACCGCGGCGTTGAACACCAGCAGCTTTGCCACGTACCGCAGCACCCGGCCACGGATCCGCCCCAGCACGGCGTACAGCACCGGATAATAGCCGAAAAACAACAGATAGAACAGGAAGGCTTCCCGGTCCGGGGCCAAAAGGAAGGAAAGCACGCAGCATACGCCGTACACTCCCGCGCCCCAGGCAAGGCCGGCTTCCACCACCACCGGGATCAGCAAACATCCGGCAATGGCCGGCAGCGCCAAAGTGGCCGTTGGGGCCAATCCCGTTAAAAACATCAGTACGGTGGACAGGGCCGCTATCACACCGCAAAAGGCCAGCTTCATGGATTGCTTCACGGTCTGTCGTCTCCTTTCCCAATCAGCAGCAAGCAATCAGGTCGCCGCCCATGCATTCGCAGCAGCAATCAGCACAAATCAGGCTGGAACAAAGATCGCAGGAGTTGCAGCCTCCGGCGTTCATATTGGTGTTGGGACGATAGCCTCCGTAAAAACCACTGCCCTGGTTCATGGCCTGGTTCAGAGCCGCGCTGTATTCCGGATTGCCCGGATCCATCTGGCAGGCCCGGGAGAAATGGTCCTTGGCCTCTTCCAGCCAGCCCCGGCGGTACAGCACCGAACCCTTGAGGAAATACCACTCGGCGTTTCTCCGCTCGGGGGGCACGCCGTTGAGGATCTGCTCCGCGTCGGCGATGCGTCCAGACATGATCAGGCTGCGCACGTCGTTGAAACCGGAAGAGCCGGTCTGACCCACATTGTTGTAGGCGCCGGTATAACCCCGGTTCCCCCCTGCCTTCCGCTGGGCGGTGATGGTGTCATAGGCCTCGTTGATCTCTTTCATCTTTTCGTCAGCCAGGTCCTTCAAGGGGCTTTCGGCGTACTGGTCCGGATGGTATTTCTTGGCCAGTTTCCGGTATGCGTCCTTGATCTCCTCGTCTGAAGCGGAGGGAGATACCCCCAGCACTTTATACGGGTCTGTCATCACTGTGTCTCCTTTGTTATGGTGAATCCGCCCTGGGCGGACTATTTTACCTCGGTAATTTGCTTAATCCTAAAAGGATCTATTGAAAAAGCCCTTGAGGGCTTCATTCCATTTTCTCAGCGCAGATCCTCGGGCTCGGGATGTTTCCGGCGCTTCTCCCGCACATGCAAAAACAGGATCTCCCGCTGGATCTCCGGCAACCCTTTGAAAACCACGTTCTCCAAAATGGGCCCGAATGTTTTCAGGTCCAGCAGGTTAAACGCCAAGATCATCTGCGCCGCTGTGGCGTTAAGAGCTTGGTTACAGGCTTCGTCAGCGGCTTTCCGCTCTTCAGGGGAAAGCTCTTCCTTGCCTTCCAGTCCCAGCCTGGGAATAAAAGGGTTGAAAGCGTGGTCCTTCAAGTCCTCCGGCAGATCGTCCGCCGCGTCCATCAGGTAAACCCACCGCCCAAGGAAATACCCAAACCGCTCCAAGGGCACCGCCTGGGCTTGATCGCATCCGGCCAGCTCCTTGAACAGAGCCGCCAAAAGCTGGGCCGTAGGCTCGGCGCAAGCGTCCACGCCTCCGCCGGTGGTCTCCGCTTCCCGCTGGCCGTCCATAGCCTTCTGGGCTTCCTGAGCTAGGAAGGGATATTCCTCCGCCGCCCGTTTGGCCTTGCGCGAAACCAGGGGCAGCAGCATCCGGCTGCCAAAAGATTTCCAAAAGCTGTCGTCCTCCAAGTCATCCCGGAGCTTGTGGTAGGTCAGCAGCACAGAAAGAGCCGCCGCCTTGTGATAGGCTTCCCCATCGCTCTCCAAAAAATCGCAGCGTTTCAGGGGATTCATCACACACCGGCCATGATGGAGGCTCAGCTTGGATTCTTTCACCGAAAGCATGAGCAGGGCGTAGAAAGTGCAGTCGTAGCTGAGGGTGAAGGAGGAAAGCTTGCCGTAATGCTTCCCCAGCGCCCGGCAAAGCTGACAGTAAGCCGCCTTGTACTGGTCGTACTGACGCACCAGCAGCTCCGATTTAAAGGGCCGCACATAGCCGAACATAAACCGTTCCTCGCCCCATGGGGCCGTCCTTTCTGACGGGACAACCCGTCGTTTTCTCCCGCAAACGGACAGGAGAAACGAGCCCAACCGCCCTTTCGCGGAATTATTGTATCCCATTCCCACTTCCAGGTGTTGAACACATTGTAAACAATTATAGTCGAAACCGTTAGAAAACGCAAGAAAAACCGGGGTTTGGGGCAGATCAAATGGAAAACAGGCCATTTTATCCACTCATCTCAAGTGTCCTGCCCCAAAAAACAGGAGCGCCCTAAAGGCGCTCCCCTATCAGATTATTTTTCCAAAAGCGGTTTCAAATAATGACCGGTGTAAGAGCCCTCCACTTGGGCCACTTCCTCCGGGGTGCCCTGGGCCACGATCTCGCCGCCCCGGTTGCCGCCTTCCGGCCCCAAGTCGATGATGTGGTCCGCGGTCTTGATCAGATCCAGGTTGTGCTCGATGACAACCACCGTGTTGCCCCCGTCCACCAGACGCTGAAGCACGTCAATGAGCTTGTGCACGTCAGCAATGTGCAGGCCGGTGGTAGGCTCGTCCAGGATATAGATGGTGCGCCCCGTAGACCGGCGGGAAAGTTCCGTGGCCAGCTTCACCCGCTGGGCCTCGCCGCCGGACAGAGTGGTGGCCGGCTGGCCCACTTTCACGTAGCCCAGGCCCACGTCGTAGATAGTTTGCAGCTTTCTGGCCAGCTTGGGGATGTCCCGGAAAAAGTCCAGGGCTTCTTCCACAGTCATTTCCAGCACGTCGTAGATGCTCTTGCCCTTGTACTTCACTTCCAAGGTCTCCCGGTTGTACCGGTGGCCCTTGCACACATCGCAGGGCACATACACGTCCGGCAGGAAGTGCATCTCAATGCAGATGATACCGTCGCCCTGGCAGGCCTCGCACCGGCCGCCCTTCACGTTGAAGGAGAACCGGCTGGCGGTGAAGCCCCGCATCTTGGCGTCTTGGGTGGAGGCGAACAGCTCCCGGATGTCGTTAAACAGCCCGGTGTAGGTGGCCGGGTTGGAACGGGGCGTGCGGCCAATGGGAGACTGGTCGATCTGGATCACCTTGTCCAGGTGCTCCAAGCCTAAGATCTCCTTGTGCTTACCCGGATGGGCATGGGCCCGGTTCAGGTCAGCGGCCAGCTTCTTGTACAGGATCTCGTTGATGAGGGAGGACTTCCCCGATCCGGACACGCCGGTGACACAGACAAACTCTCCCAGAGGGATCTTCACGTTCAGGTTTTTCAGGTTGTTCTGGGAAGCGCCTCGGATCTCCAAAAACTTGCCGTTGCCCTCCCGGCGGTGTTCCGGGATCTCCACCTTCCGCTTGCCGCTGAGGTACAGGCCGGTCAGAGAGTCCTCGCACTTCTCGATGTCCTTGGGAGGTCCGGCGAAGATCACGTTGCCCCCGTGGACGCCCGCTCCAGGGCCGATATCCACCAGGTAATCCGCTTCCCGCATGGTATCCTCGTCATGCTCCACCACGATCACCGTATTTCCCAGGTCCCGCAGGTGCTTCAGGGTGCCTAAGAGCTTGTGGTTATCCCGCTGGTGCAGACCAATGGAAGGCTCGTCCAGGATATACAGCACTCCCATCAGGGAGGAGCCGATCTGGGTGGCCAGGCGGATCCGCTGGCTCTCGCCGCCGGACAGGGTGCCGGAGGACCGGGACAAGGTCAGGTATTCCAGTCCCACGCTTTGGAGGAACCCCAGTCGGGACTTGATCTCCTTCAAAATAGGGGCGGCGATCAGCTTCTCCCGGTCGGTCAGCTCCAAGCTGTCCACAAATTCCAGGGCTTCCGTCACGGACTTGTCGCAGAAAGCGCTGATGTTGATGCCTCCCACGGTCACCGCCAGACTTTCCTTGGAAAGACGCTGGCCATGGCACTCGTCGCAAGGAACGGCGCTCATATAGGTCTCGATCTCCTCCTTGATCCAGTTGGAGGAAGTCTCCCGGAACCGGCGTTCCAGGTTGTTGATGACCCCTTCAAAGGGAGCAGAGTAGGTGCCGCTGCCGTATTCGCTCTCCCGGCGGAGCTTGATCTTCTCCCCCTTGGTGCCGTAGAGCAGGATGTCCACGATCTCCGGGGGCAGCTCCCCGATGGGAGTATCCAGAGAGAAGCCGTAGTGCTCCGAAAGGCCCTTCATATACATGGCAGCAATGGTGCTGCCTTCCATGGCCCAACCACTGGCTTTCAGGCCGCCCTTTTTGATGGACAGCCGCTTGTCGGGGATAATCAGGTCCGGGTCGATCTTCATGAACACTCCCAGGCCGGTGCACTTTTTGCAGGCGCCGAAGGGATTGTTGAAGGAGAACATCCGGGGAGTCAGCTCCTCCACGGACACGCCGTGCTCCGGGCAGGCGTAATTCTGGGAGAAGGTGATGTCCTCCCCGTCGATGACATTAATGATAACGAGTCCCCCGGTAAGCCCAGAAGCAGTCTCGATAGAGTCCGCCAGACGAGAGCGGATGTCCGGCTTGATCACCAGCCGGTCCACGATGATCTCAATGGTGTGCTTCTTGTTTTTCTCAAGCTGGATCTTCTCGTTCAGGTCGTACACCAGGCCGTCCACCCGGGCCCGGACAAAACCGGATTTCCGGGCGGCCTCGAACTCTTTCTGATGCTCGCCCTTCCGTCCCCGGACCACAGGCGCAAGCACCTGGATGCGGCTCTTTTCCGGCAGGGCCAGCACCTGATCCACGATCTGGTCGATGGTCTGCTGCTTGATCTCCCTGCCGCAGATGGGACAGTGAGGGATGCCGATCCGGGCATAGAGCAGACGCAGGTAGTCGTAGATCTCGGTGACCGTACCCACGGTGGATCTGGGGTTTTTGGAGGTGGTCTTTTGGTCAATGGAAATAGCGGGGGAAAGCCCGTCGATCATGTCAACGTCCGGCTTTTCCATCTGGCCCAAAAACATCCGGGCATAGGAGGAAAGGCTCTCCACGTACCGGCGCTGGCCCTCGGCGTAAATGGTATCGAAGGCCAGGGAGGATTTTCCCGACCCGGAAAGCCCGGTGAGCACCACCAGTTTATCCCGGGGAATGGTCACGTCGATATTTTTCAGGTTGTGTTCCCTGGCACCGTGCACTACGATCTTATCTAAACTCATGCGAATTTACCTTCCCTATCTATAAATAGTCCATTACAAAGTTTCTCTGGGCCGGGAGGAAACCTCCACCCAGGCGGGGAAAAAGCCGCAGCCCACGGCGATATTCTGAGAGTGGAGGTTTGCCGCTGCTGTGCCGTAGAAGGGCACCTTCCCCATCTGGATGACCCGGGCGCAGAGCGCAGCCACCAGCGCCTTGCCCAGGCCCCGGCCACGGTAGGAGGGCAGCACGTCGATGCCTACCTGCCACAGCTCTTCTCCGTCCGCCGAGGCTCCCGCCAAGGCCACCAGATTTTCCCCGTCAAAGGCTCCCAAAGCGATCACATCCGGCCGCAGAGGATTCTCCCCGGAAGAAATGGCGTTAGCGAACAAGCTGTTGGGATAGAGTTCCTTCACGGTGTCCTGGTCGTACCAGTGGAAGGAAAATCCCCGGGGCAGCACCGCCGGAGATTGTCCGTGCTTGGGCAGGAACATGTGGAACGTCCCGTAAACTTCCCACCCCCGAGGCCGGAGAATTTCCTCCAACTCCCGCAGTTTGGGATATTCGAACAGCCGATGACCTGGCTGATCCCCCACCCATTCCCGCAGCTCCTCATGAAGGCTGGGATGAGCGGCGATCACAGCGCCCCGGCCGGTAGTGACCATCTGGAACAGAGGGGGCTCCTGGGTGTATTTCCGCCGGTTTGGCAGAGCCGCTCCCTGGGTGATGGTGTTCTCCTCGGAAAGCAGGTCCTCCACTTTCACGTTGTAGTCAATGGCCAGCTGAGACAAGGCCTCCTGCCAGGCCCATTCCTTTTTGATGTGCATCCTTTCCACTCCCTTCCAAGCTGACTGACCGTTGCCATAGGTCAGGGTTTCGGCAGCCGGCGTTTGCCCGGAGGGGGCGTGCCCGCTTCCAGCTCCTTGATCTTATCCCGCAGATAGGCCGCATGCTCGAACTCCAACAGCTTGGCGGCGGCTTTCATTTCCTTGGTATACTTCTGGATCAACTCCTGGCGCTCTGCCAGAGTATAACGCTTCTTCTTTTTGCCCTTCCCGTCTTCCTTGTGGGAAGAGATCTCGATGATGTCCGCCACGTCCTTCCGGATGGTCTGGGGCGTGATGCCGTTCTCCTCATTATACCGCTCCTGGATGGCACGGCGGCGCTCTGTCTCGGTGATGGCCTGCTCCATGGAGGGCGTCACCTCGTCGGCATACATGATGACCTGGCCCTGAGCGTTTCTCGCAGCACGGCCGATGGTCTGGATCAAGCTGCGGCCGCTGCGGAGGAAGCCCTCCTTATCCGCGTCCAGAATGGCCACCAAGGACACCTCGGGGATGTCCAGACCCTCACGCAGCAGGTTGATGCCCACCAGCACGTCGAACTCTCCCAGCCGCAGGTCTCGGATGATCTCCATCCGCTCCACGGTGTCGATGTCGTGGTGCATGTACCGCACCCGGATACCGTAGCCTTCCAGGTAGGAGGTCAAGTCCTCCGCCATTTTTTTGGTAAGGGTGGTCACCAGCACCCGCTCCTGTTTTTCCACCCGCAGATTAATCTCGGAAATCAGGTCGTCGATCTGGCCGTCGGTGGGCTTTACCGTGATCTTGGGATCCAGCAGGCCGGTGGGACGGATGACCTGCTCCACCACTTGGGCAGACTTGTCCAGTTCCAGATCTCCCGGGGTGGCGCTGACAAACACCGCTTGGTTGATGTGGGAATAAAACTCGTCAAAGTTCAAGGGCCGGTTGTCGAAGGCGGAGGGCAGCCGGAAACCGTAATTCACCAGCATCTCCTTCCGGGCCCGGTCCCCGGCGTACATACCCCGCACCTGTGGCAGGGTCACGTGGGATTCGTCCACGAACAGGAGGAAATCGTCGGGGAAATAGTCGATCAGAGTAAAGGGAGTGCTGCCGGGTTCCCGTCCCGAGAGGACCCGGGAATAGTTCTCGATGCCCTTGCAGAAACCGATCTCCTGGAGCATTTCCATATCGTAGCGAGTGCGCTGCTCGATGCGCTGGGCTTCGATCAGCTTGCCCTCTTCCTTAAAATAGGCCACCCGCTGTTCCATTTCCTGCTCGATATCCCGGATAGCCTTGTCCATCTTCTCCTTGGGCACGATATAGTGGGACGCCGGGTAGATGGCGATGTGTTTCAGTTCCGAGATGGTGTCTCCGGTAAGGGGGTTGAACTCGGTGAGCCGGTCGATCTCATCTCCGAAGAATTCCACCCGCACTGCCTTGTCACTGGACTCCGCGGGGAAAATCTCCACCACGTCTCCCCGGACCCGGAACTTATTGCGGATGAAGTTCACGTCGTTGCGCTCGTATTGGAGCTCCACCAGCTTCTTCAAAAGCTCGTCCCGGTCCTTCTCCATGCCGGGGCGCAGGGAGATCACCATGGTGCGATAGTCGATGGGGTCGCCCAAGCTATAAATGCAGGACACCGATGCCACGATGATCACGTCCCGCCGCTCGGACAGGGCGCTGGTGGCGCTGTGGCGCAGCTTGTCGATCTCGTCGTTGATGGCGGAGTCCTTTTCTATATAAGTATCCGTCTGAGGGATGTAGGCTTCAGGCTGGTAGTAGTCGTAGTAGGACACGAAATACTCCACCGCGTTGTTGGGGAAGAACTCCCGGAACTCTGAACACAGCTGTGCCGCCAGAGTCTTGTTGTGGGCCAGCACCAGGGTGGGACGGTTCACCCTGGCAATGACGTTTGCCATGGTGAAGGTTTTGCCCGAACCGGTAACGCCCAGAAGAGTCTGCTCCTTCATGCCGGAATTCAGCCCCGCTACCAACTTGTCGATGGCCTGGGGCTGATCCCCCGTAGGCTGGTAGTTGGATACCAGTTGGAATCGATCCCTGCTCTCCCCGCTCATGGCCGCCTCTCCTTTCCCATTTCCGAACAAATATTCGTGCTTATCTTACACCTCCGGGCAGGTCCTTGTCAACCCGAAAGAACCGCCTTGGCGCCGGCGGAAGATCTCTGTAAAAAGTATACCACAAACAATCGGGAGACATCAGGATCTCTCCCTGGAAAAGCGAAAATTTTCTTCCCGGCAAAAGAAAAAAGGGGCTGCCGCATTTCGCGACAGTCACCCTTTTCAGAAAAATTCAAGGCGCGTCAGGATCCGACTCCTCCTGGAGAAGCTCCCGCTCCTCCTCTTGGGCGGCGCGGAGATCTCTCTTCCGGTTCTGGCGCACTTCCCGTTTGACCACGTTCAGCCACCCGCTTTTGGCGAAAGAGAGGTAATCCTCTCCCGCGAAAATAACGTGATCGTTCAGCGTTGCGTCGATGGTCGCCAGGGCAGCCTCCACCTGACGGGTGGCGGTGATATCGTTGCGGG
>UMIN01043267.1_pt1 | contig 10412 bp, 7 predicted proteins | sample 1965811 | NCBI WGS metagenome assembly UMIN01 (sample SAMEA4836123, study PRJEB28245) | human gut metagenome | biome: gut microbiome; material: fecal sample | place: Denmark | collected 2008
CATGCTGCCCTATGTGATTACCCTGGCGGCAATGCTGGGTGCCATCGGCAAGAACAGTCAGCCCGAGGGACTGAGCAAGCCCTATGTCAAGGGCATGCGCTGATACAAAGGAAATCCCCGCACAGAATGTTCTGTGCGGGGATCTTTGCGTTTTGGAGCTGCCCTTTGCGCGGGAGGAAAAAGTATGTTATGATGGGGCACGACAGGAGGGAGCGAAATGAAAGCATATCTCACCGTGGGCGAGATGGGCCGGATGTTTGGCCTGAACGTACAGACGCTGCATTACTATGATAAGATCGGCCTGTTCTGCCCCCAGCTTCGAAATCCGGAGACCGGGCGGCGCAGGTATAAGTTTGACCAGGTCTATCAGCTGGCCACCATCCGCTACCTGCGTAAGCTGGGCTATCCGCTGGAGGATGTCCGGGTCTACCTCAATTCCCGCTCCCCCGTGCACACCATGGATCTGCTGCGGGAGCGCTCGGCAGCGCTGCGTGCCCAGTGGCAGGAACTGATGCGCATTGACGAGGCTATTCTGCGCAAACTCCAGTTTATGGAGGAAAAGCAGGAGCACATCTTCTGGGACGGAGTGCGGCGGGTGCCCTTCCCCGAGCGGCGGTACATCCCCATTGGCAGTGAGGAGATCCTGTATATGAAGGACTCCTTCTATTTCTATCCCACCATCGCGTTCTACGAGGAAAATCTGAAATACTTTGGTGCGTATGTGGTGGGGCCGGATATGGGCGGGGAGGAGGAAGAGCTGCCCGAGGAGTCGCAGGCCACTCTCCCTATTCCAAAGGGAGACTATCTGGTGGCATTTCATAAGGGCAGCTACGATGAGATCCCCCAACATATTGCCCAGATGCGCCGGGAGAATGCCAATCTGAACCTCAGTCCCCTGACCGTTACCTTTAATATCATTGACCAATTCGTGGAAAATAAGGTAGACAACTATATCACTGAGCTTCAGATCCAAATTTTAGAGCCCTGATAACAAACAGCCTTTGTGTGGAAAACCCGTGCAATTTCGGTGTGAATGGGAATAGCAAAGCTGGCCCTGCCGTCTCAGCAGCGCCTGAAATGTGGAATATTCTGTTTCCTGAGGGCTAAGCGACCCGAATTTCGGAAAGATGGGTTTTCAGCCGTCCATTTTCCCGTTTCATCCAGAGCTTTTTCAGGTTAAAAGCCATGGCCAGGAAGAACAGCTCTGTGCGGACGTTTTTCTTTCCTCGGGTAAGAAATCGCCGGAACCCAAAGTCTGTTTTCAGTAGCGCAAAAGCTCCCTCTACCTGTATGGAACGGCATATGCGAAGATAGATCCCGCGCTCAGTCGTAATGTTCGCCTGTGACTGAGCCCGCTTTTCCCAAAAGGTCTTTTTCAGCGTGACCTCTTTCGGTTGTTCTGGATCCTTCGCCTGGCAGCAAGCGCTGCGCCGGGGACAGTCTTTACAGCTCTCACAGCGGTAATGGGCTGTGGTCACAAAATGTTCGTCTACCAATTCGGATGTCTCCCGTCTGAGAGGCAGCTTCCTTCCCTCGGCACAGGTAAAACAGTCTTCTTCGGCGTCGTATGCCATGTTCTCAATACGGCCAATCTTCTGCTTAAACTTCTTCGTTTTCTGTGCTTCGTAGTTGGCAGGCTTAATGAAGCTGACTTGTCCGTTTTCCTCTAAAAACAGATAGTTTTCCAGACTTTCATATCCTGCATCTGCGGTCACTTCTTCGTATTTGGCTTCATGGTGGTGCTGCAGCCGCTTCAGGAACGGGACAAGAGTGCCGAAGTCTGTGCGGTTAGAAAATACATCTACTCCGGTTATGTATTCGCTGTTTACCGCAATTTGGACATTATATGCCGGTTTCAGTTGTCCATTGCGCATATGGTCGTCCTTCATCCGCATAAAAGTGGCATCTGGATCGGTCTTGGAGTAGCTGTTACGGGCTTCACCCATGATTTTGAGGGAATCTTCGTACTCTGCCCAGCGTTTACAAAGAGCGTCCAAGTCCTCCCAGCGACGCTGCTCCTCGCTCTTGTGTTTTCCCTTTCCGTGGACAAATGCAATATGCTCGCGTTGCTGTGCCAGATATTCCTGTAATGCCTGCCGCTTCTTCCGGCCGGTCAGCTGAAAAACTTTTTCGCGCACTCTGTTCAGCTGCTTTTCTACGCTTCCACGCCAGCAGAATGTATATCGTCCGGCGCGGCTTTCCAGCTTTGTTCCGTCCACGAAGACGGTTTTGTGGTCTGTTTCCTCCTGCTTCTCCAGCAGCTTTACGTACTGGTAAAACAGATCCTCCACCGCTTCTCCGCATCTTCCGGTACGGAACCGGGCAAACGTCGAATGATCCGGTTCTTCTCTGTCTTCGAGCAGCCATTTGAAGTCGATACGGTACTTGCAGGCCTCCTCCAACTTTCGGCTGGAATAGATCCCACACTGGTATCCGTATACCATTACCTTGAACATCACCCGCGGATCGACCTTCGATTTCCGCCCTCTGGGCGAATAGGCGCGATACAATTTCTCGTAGTCCAGGTCCTCAAGCTGGGCGCTTGTCAGTCGGACGGGGGCGTTCTCCGGTAATAAAATTTCACTGTTTATTGCAAATACCAGTTGACCGTGGCGCTCCCTTACGGTACACTGGTCTTGCTGTTTAGAATTGTTTTTCATCAATTCAATTTTAACGCAAATAAGACGAGAGGCCAACCCTGACGGGTCAGCCTCTCGCCTTATTTTTTAGGCCGTTCATTTTGCAACGAGCCCTTTCTTGTCTAAGGACTATCGGATCAGGCAAACTGTTTGAGCAGATGGATAAAGTCCTCCATGTAGGTGGAGCGGAAGGCCTCCTCACGCCAAATCAGATTCCAGGTGAGATAGTAGTTGGGATCGCCCACCCGGAAATAGCTCACCGGATGGGGATAGTTGTGTTCCCGGCGGTAGCTCTCCATGGTGAAGGCCACGCCTAACCCCTCTGCTGCCATCTGGCACCCCAGCTCAATATTGCTGACCAGATAGATTTTGCGGGGTTCCACTCCGGCGTAGCGCAGAGCGGCATCTGCTACCACGCGCACGCTGCGGCCCTCTTCCAGCATGTAGAAGGCTTCCTGTTCCACATGGTGCAGATCCAAGTAGGGGTAGTGACAGCCCTCCAGCCAGCGGCCGCGCCGGACAGCGGGATGATCGGCAGGCAGTACCATCAGCATATGGTCCTGACGTACGTGTTCTACATGCAGGCCGCTGTGGGTAGGGGGCTGATTGATGTAGATAAGATCCAATTCACCAGCACACAGCGCATGTTCTAAATTTTCGGCATTGTCTTCGTGCAAAATTACATCCACTCCCGGATAGTCCATACGAAAGCGGCGTATGAGCCGGGGCATCAAAAACAGGTTTCCTTTTCGCAGTCCGCCCACATGGAGTGTACCCTGCCGCCCGCTGGTCAGGTCGCTCATTTCCATCTCAAAGTCATACTTCAGCGCCACAATCTGCTGTGCCCGGCGCAGGTAGGCCTCTCCCACCTGAGTGGGCACTAATTTCTTGCCCAGACGATGGAAGAGAGGGGTTCCCAGCCGCTTTTCCAGGTTGGTCAGAAACAGGCTCAGCGTGGGTTGGGTAACATGGAGCTGCTCTGCGGCACGAGTGATGCTGCGGGTCTTGTCCAGAGCCAGCATATATTCCTGCTCTCGGGTATTCATAGTGGCACCTCCACAACATTGAAAAAACCAATGATTAGAATAAAAATAATAAATTTGTTTTTTGAATGTTACTTTATTATACTAAATACAACAGGAAGAGGTCAACACCCCATGACGTCTTCCAAGTCAAGAATGAGGAGAGGAAAACTATGCCAGAGAAAGCGATCTCCGCAAAGAAAAAGGGCTTTACCATGCCCCACACCTTTGTGATCCTGTTTGTCATCATTGCCATTGCCGTGGCTCTGACCTGGATCATCCCCAGCGGTGAGTATGCCCGTATTGAGGACCCTGTGTCGGGCAGCACCGTGGTAGATGCCACCTCCTTCCAGTATGTAGAGGATGTCAGCGTCAATCCCCTCAGTGTCCCCATGATGATCGTGGAAGCGTTTGTGGATAACGCGGACCTGATCACTCTGATCCTGCTCAGCGGCGGCGCCATCTATATGCTCACTGCCGCGGGAGCGCTCCAGGCGCTGGTGGCAGTAATCGTGCGCCGCTTCAGTAATCGGGTGGAGGTCTTTATCCCCCTGCTGATGCTGGTGTTTGCTCTGATCTGTACCACTCAGGGCGTAAATACCTTCATCGGATTTGCACCCATTACAGTCATGCTGGCCCTAAGCTTAGGATTGGACTCCATCGTAGGCGTGGGCATTATCCTGCTGGGCGGCGCCGTGGGCTTTGCAACCGGTACTCTGAATGTGAGCACCACCCTGGTGGCCCAAAAAATTGCGGAGCTGCCCAACTACTCCGGCATCGGCTACCGCTGGGTGTGCTTTGCGGTGTTCTATGTAGTCACCTGCTTCTGGTTGGTGCGCTACGCCAAGAAGATCCAGAAGAATCCTCAGCTGAGCCCCATGTATGATCTGGATCAGAACAGCGAGTTCAAGAGCGGCTCTCTGGATGACTTTGGCCACCTGGATACCCGCAAGACCCTGTGCATCGTGGCCCTGGTTGTTGCTCTGGTAATCATTGTCTACGGCTGCATTGAGAAGGGCTGGGACTTTGCTGAGCAGAGCGCCGTATTCCTGGTGCTCTCCGTTGTGGTCGGCCTCATTGCCGGATTTGATCTCAACAAGATCTGCACCGAGTTCCTGAAGGGCACCAAGAAGATGCTGGGCGCTTCCTTTATTATCATGTTTGCCCGTGCCATCGGCAGCGTGCTCAGCGCCGGTATGATCACCGACACCATCGTGCACGCCATGGCCGAGGTTCTGATCGGTCTGCCCGCCGCTCTGCTGGGCGTGGGTATGCTGGCCGCCAACACCCTCATCAACGTGGTGCTCACCTCCGGTTCCGGCCAGGCTGCTGCCGTTATGCCCATTATGATCCCCCTGAGCGATCTGCTGGGTGTGACCCGTCAGACTTGTATCCTCAGCTTCAACTTCGGCGACGGTTTCTGTAACTTCATCCTGCCCACCTCTACCGCCCTCATGGGCATCCTCAGCGCCGGTAACGTGCCCTATGACCGCTGGATGCGCTTTATGTGGAAGCTGTTCCTGGTGTGGTTTGTGGTAGGCGCTGTGCTGGTAGTGATCGCCCAGCTGATGAACTACGGTCCTATGTAACAACAAACTCCCGCTGAGGAAGGAATATGTGAGGTAGACGAAGATGAAAGAGAAGCTGTATGAATTGATCCAGAAGCAGCAGGAGACCCTGTTTGCCATGGCCGACCAGATCCACGACGACCCGGAGTATGACGGGGAGGAGTATCACGCCTCTGCAATGCTGGAGGACTATCTGGAGCAGCACGGATTTCAGGTAGAGCGGGGCCTGGAGAACTGGCCTACTGCGTTCCGGGCCACCTGGGGCCAGGGGGATGGTGGTCCTCGCATTGGCCTTCTGTGCGAATACGATGCCCTGCGGGGCCTGGGCCACGGCTGCGGCCATCACATGCAGGGCCCCTGCATCTGCGCCACAGCCATTGCGCTGAAAGAGGCGGGCTTTGAGAATCCCTTCCAGCTGGTGGTGTACGGCACTCCGGCGGAGGAGACCCGCAGCGCCAAAGTTTCCATGTGGGAGTCGGGGTACTTCCGGGACATGGATGTGGCTCTGATGATGCACGGCGGACCGGATACCTGCGTGGATGAGAAGAGCCTGGCTCTGACCAACTACCTGGTTGTCTTTAAAGGCCAGGGCGCTCACGCCGCTCTGGCTCCCGAGAAGGGGCGCAGCGCTCTGGACGCTCTGCTGCTGGCCTTCAACGGAATGGAATTTTTGCGGGAGCATGTGCGGGAGGATACCCGGATGCACTACACCATTAAGGAGACTCCCGGCCCCACCAATGTAGTCCCTGCCCGGGCGGTGGGTGAGTTCTCCCTACGCAGCTATTCACGGGAAGTGCTCAATGACGTGTGCCGTCGGTTTGAGCAGATCATTCAGGGAGCGGCTCTGATGGCTGATGTGGAGTATGAGATTACCAAAGAGAAGAGCCTGGACAATAAGGTGCCCTGCTATCCTCTCAATGAGATCATCATGGACAATGCTGCCGCCTGCGGCGCGCCCGGTCTGGCTCCGGTCCGGAAGAAGACGGGCAGCACGGACTTCGGCAACGTGACCAACCACATGCCCGGCTGCTGTATCCGGGTGAAGTTTGTGCCCACCGGTACCTCCAGCCATACCCAGGCATTTGTGGATGCGGGCAAGAGCCAGGAGGCTCACGACGCCATCCTGTACGGTGCCAAGACTCTGGCCGGAACGGCCTGCGACCTGATCTGCCAGCCGGAACGGGTCAAGGAGCTTTGGGATGCGTTTGAGCAGGCCAAGGCCAACGCGTAAACGAATCGAGAAACAAAATGACCAGCCCCAGCGGAAATTCTTCCGCCGGGGCTGATTTTTGTATGAAGAAAACCACTCGCTAGGCGAGTGGTTCAAAAGAAGCCTTATGGCGATGATGCAGACAGCAAAACTCCCTTTGCTATAATAAAAGTGCGGTCTGCCAACTGCACTAAAAATAGCAAAGGGAGGTCATCCAATGAATGACGTAAATAGTTTAACGCATACGCGGTGGAATTGCAAATACCATATTGTGTTTGCGCCAAAGTACAGAAGAAAGGCATTCTATGGAGAAAAGCGGCGAGAAATAGGGACAATACTGCGCACGCTATGTAATTGGAAAAAAATCCGTATTATTGAAGCAGAAGTATGCCCAGATCATGTACACATGCTGGTAGAAATTCCACCCAAAGTAGCAATCTCCAGCTTTATGGGATATCTGAAAGGGAAAAGCAGCCTAATGATTTATGAGAAGTATCCAGAGTTGCGATATAAGTACCGAAATCGGAAATTTTGGTGCCGAGGATACTATGTGGATACGGCAGGCAAAAATGCAAAGAGACTAGAAGAGTATATCCGTCACCAGCTAGATGAGGACAAAGCTGGAGAACAGTTGACGATGGGAAACTTCTGAACCCGTTAACGGGTAGCAAGTAACAGAACCTTCGCGGCTGGCAGATCGTACTCACACGACGTGACGTGTAAGCTAGTAACAAAGGGTTATACCCGTCTATGAAAACCCCCTGGCTGGGCCGGGGGATTTTTATTTATGCGTGAGAAAGGGGGGAGGAGGCAGTCTCAGCGCGATGCAGAAAGATGTTGGATGCGCGCATTCAGACAAGTCAATGTCCTACGGTATCTCAGCTGCACCGGCCTGGAACAGTAAAGACAGGCAGGGAGGTTCCTCCATAGGGAATAACGAGGTGTTTTCTGACATTTTTCACTAATTTAATGGAAAAATTCGGACAGGAAAAATATTTCAGATTTCTTTCAGAAATGTTTTTTTAACAATCCACCAATAAACACCCCAGATTTCCTTAAAATAAGCTGAAAAGGTTAATATTTATAAAAACTGTTAAAAATAACATTGACTTTTAGTTGATATATACAAAAATATTGACGTTAGAAGAAAAACAAAGATATAATAAACATACCGATCCAGAGGAAATTTGTTGTGCACAGAAGTTTGCTTCACAGGGGATGACCCGGATCACAAGGCACAAAATTTCTCCTGGAATGCTTCGGAGGGAAAGAAAAGGAGGTCTCAACATGAACGTCTCTGGTAAACGGACATCAAAATGGATCAGTATGCTCCTTGCGCTTGCTATGCTGTTCAGCCTGCTGACAGTAGGCGTATCGGCTCAGATTGTGGCGGATGGAACAGCAGAGAATATGATTGTTCTGGCTGCCGAGGAGAAGGGAAATGTAACCTTTACATATCCCAAAGACATTGATCCCGAAAAGACTGAACTAGAATTTTATGCTGGCTTCCCCACCTCTTCCAGCCGCACCTTGGAGGAAATGATCTCCCGGGGTGAGCTGAAAGAAATCAAAGCGAATGCTGATGGAAGCTACACGGCTGCAGAGCCGGGCGTGTATAGCTATCACATCTCCGGCAATGGATATTATAACATCCTGAAGATCGTCAACATCCCCCAGAACGATGTGGACAAGGGCATCACGATTGAAGTGGTCGGCGGTCCCTTGGGTGAAAATGATGATGAGTTCGGTGACGGCTATCAGCCCACGGTAAAGCCCTCTCAGGCTCCTGACTCCTATGTGATGGACGCCCGGGATGCCATGCTGTGCATCTGGCCCGACGAGATTCTGGAGCACTTCACCACCGAGAATACCACCCACGACAAGGAGTATAACACGCCCGCCTTTGACGGAACGGACGCCGCCCATGAGTTTACCACTCAGGACGAGATGGTAGAGTTCATGCAGGATCGGGATAAGAAGTGCGACTATATGTACCTCTATTCCGCCGGCGAGACTCCCAACTACCACTTTGATATTCCTCTGGCTATCTTCACCAACACCAAGATCCCTGCCAATGCCACTCTGGAAGAGGCTGCTAAGCTGGTGAAGGAGAATGGAAAGACCACCGTTTGGTATCAGACTCAGATCCATCCCAACGAGCCCGCCTCCGGCGAGGGTGCTCTGGTCGTCGTGGACAACTTTGTCAATGACCCTGAGGCCAAAGCTCTGCTGGATGATATCAACGTCGTGATCGTTCCCCGTATCAATCCGGACGGTTCTTATCTCTTCAGCCGCGCAACTTATGACGGCTTTGACATGAACCGGGATCATATGGCCCTCAAGGCTGCGGAGCTGGCTCAGCTGCATACGGCATACCGCCTGTTTATGGCTGAGGTCGTTCTGGACGGCCATGAGTTTACCTTCTATGGAGCCAGCTCCGGAGAAGAGACCGGCAAGGCTTACATGAGCAATGCCTATGACCTGGAGACCACTCCTGCTACCAGCCTGAACAACGATCCGGAAGTGACCGAGATCGCGCTGGAAATGTGCGGCGAGGCCTTCGAGGACGCCAGAGATGCTGGCCTGCGGGTATACCACTACGGTACCACCGTCAATAACCCCATCGGCCGCGCCTACTTTGGCCTGTATGACTGCGTCTCCTTCCTGATCGAGACCCGCGGCATCGGTGCCGGCAAGACCAATTTTGAGCGCCGGGTATTCTCTCAGGAGACTGCCATCATGTCCTACATTGAGCAGACTGCTGAGCGGGCTGACGAGATCAAGAAGGCGGTAGCCGACGCCCGTGCCGAGACCATTGAGAATGGTAAGACTTACGACGAAGATGATCTGCTGTATCTGTACCAGACTTCTTCCGGCAACACCAAGACCGAGTATTATGCTCTGAATACCCAGTACTATTTCGACGGCACCCTGAAGCGTGAGGAGAAGGTCTATCTGGACCTGAACGACACCGGTGCACGTACCCGTGTGCGTCCCACTGCTTATGTGATCCCTGCGGATGTGGAAAACATCGATAAGATTCTCTACATCATGGATAACCAGGGCGCGGAGTATTACAAGGTAGGCAAGGGCACCGAAATCGAGCTGCAGCAGTATTACTTTGTGGAAGAGGACGGCAGCAACAGCTGCATTGCCGATCGGCGAGAGGCGGAAAAGGCCTCCTTCCCCAACGGTGCGTATGTGTTACCCATGGACCAGGTGGCCGCTGACGTGATCGCCATGCTGGTGGAGCCCGATGTCACCGATTCCAAGGGCTATGACGGCACGCTGTATCAGTACGGTGTGGTGGACTATGACAAGGAAACCCTGAACTTCCCCCTGTACCGCTATATTGGCGACAACCCCAGAAATCTCTCTTCCTTCCCCTTCACCGATGTCAGCGATAACGCCTGGTACTATGAGGCAGTGAACTATGCCTATCAGAACAATCTGTTCAACGGCACCAGCGCCACTACCTTCGGTCCCGACGTTACCATGAACCGCGCTATGCTGGTCACCGTGCTGTACAGCATGGAGGGCAATCCCGCTGTGTCTGGCGAGCTGACCTTCAAGGATATTTCCAAGGACGCTTGGTACTACAACGCAGTTCTATGGGCGACCCAGAAGGGAATCATCAGCGGATACTCCGCGGATAAGTTTGGCTCCAACGACACCCTGACCCGGGAGCAGATGGCCCTGATCCTCAACGGCTATGCCAAGAATAAGGGCTATGACGTGAGTGCCAAGGGCGATGTGAGTGGCTTTACAGATGTGAAGTCCATCTCCGATTGGGCGCTGTCCTCTGTGGAGTGGGCCGTGGGCGAGACTCTGCTGTCCGGTAAGAACGGCGGCAAGCTGGCTCCCACCAGCGGCGCCACCCGCGCAGAAGTGGCTCAGATCCTGATGCGTTTTTGTGAGAATGTTGCCAAATAAATATTTTTAGAGCAGAAAACCGCGCGGCCAATTGGCCGCG
>UMIN01053757.1_pt1 | contig 10406 bp, 8 predicted proteins | sample 1965811 | NCBI WGS metagenome assembly UMIN01 (sample SAMEA4836123, study PRJEB28245) | human gut metagenome | biome: gut microbiome; material: fecal sample | place: Denmark | collected 2008
CGTGTACGCCTGGACGGCGCTTCTGGGCGTGGGCGCCTGGGTTATGAGCAGCACCCACGGTGTTGCGGTGTGGGCTATGATCGCCATCATGCTGCTGGGGTCGTTTTTCATCCTGTGGCGCCTCGGCATCTTCGACCAGGTCCTGCGCCACCACTACCATGGCCGCCACACCCGCCAAGAAGACAAGCCCCGCTGGTACGGAAGGCACGGACGGTAGGGGAGACGCTGTTTCTCGGTTAGGTTATTCGAGAGCGAGAAGTTCTATGCGGTTCTCTAGCTTAGTTTCAAGTACGAATGCATGTGTTGTGAGAAGCGATTTGAGCAAATCGACAGCGATGCCTTCAAGTTCGGATAATTGCTGATCGAGTTTGTCTAAAGCAGCCTGCCTACCGTGCACTATTGCTGATCGCGTTTTATAGAGCATCTTCATTTTTCTAAATTTGGCTTGTCGGGCCTCGCGATTTCCTTCTCCGAGAATCTTTGAGACGCAAAGAGAAATCTTAAATGTCGTATCCTGGCTTTCGCTAAAAAGGCTTTCAACGAAAATCATGAGATCGACAAACGAGTCCTCTAGTGACTCCCGATCTGCGATGGCTCTCACGAAGTGCCTTAAAGTGTTTGACGGGATTTTAGAATGCTCTAAAAGCTGGAACCATTCTGTGAGGTGCGCATTGTCGAATTCCGTTGATTCATGGCGCAGCGGGCCTTCGTTCGAGGAGTGTGTTGAGATATGCGATTTTATCGGGATGAGGGGGTTGGAGAAATAGCTGCCGCAATATCTCACGCGGGCAAGGGAGGTTCCTACTGACGATAGAATCATTGAGGTTCGCAGTAGAGTCACCTGATCCATTATGCGATTGAATTCACTCATGTTTAGGTTTGCTTTGCTCACTTGATTCAAGAAGGATTGCATGCTGCTCGGATTATCGAGTTGCACCTCGGAGCCTCCGACAGCCGCCATTCTGATATTCATGCTCGTTCTTAAAACCAATGGCTCGTGTTCTTGAAGCTTTCGAAAAAACACGGATCGACCTTCCTGTAGTTACTGAAGTGCCTGTTAAACGGTTGAGTTGTCTAATCGCGATGACTAGGTAGCCAAGAGCGTTGAAGCTAGAATGCGAATAAAGTTGTGAAATCCTGCAGAGAGCTTTGCCGCAATCGCTGTTCGATATTTGAAAAGGACGTAACAGCTATTGGCTGTGAGAGCGGTTCGTGCTTCGTCTACGTTTGGGCAAAAACTAAGGGGGATCCTCTTTCGAAGCCCCCCCTTTACAAAACGCTATGCGTTTTTCGCTGTGATCTCATGATAACAAATCTCCGCTCGAGAGCAAGTGGCTATCTTTCGCCGGACTGCCAATCCCCGGAATCCGCGAATTCTTGTTGCGCGTATGCTTCGTCATCCGCCTTGCAATCGTACCACCCATGAATTAGCTGAGAAATGAAGCTAAAACCGGAGGTCACCTGATAATTGTCCTTGTAGTAATCTGAATGCTTATTCATTCGTTTTTCGAATTTTAGAAGGCTCTCAGTGCGGTGCTCTTTTATCCCCGAAGAAGAAAGCTTTTGATGCATGAAGAACGTTGTTGCGATTTGCTGAAAGATGTCGATGCGCATCTTCGAACGCCTTTGACTAAGTGAAACGCCAATATCCCCCAAGGCCTGCGTAACGGCTGGCTGAGCGTTGAACATGGACGTGCCGTTTGTCATGTTGTTCAGAATGCAGTTATTGTGAGCGCATGCGTTGCGGATGCTCTTGACGCTTTGTAGCAGGTAGAACTCATCGCGTAATGTTTTACTTCTAAACCGTTCAGAGCTGAATTTATAGAAGCTCAGAAAGGTACCAAAGGCCACGACTTCCATGAATACCCATGCGGGATAATCGTGTTCAGGGTACTTGTTTAATAGATTGGCAGTGTAGGCGCTCCTTCGGCCGCGTTCGATCTCTCGCTTGGTTGTATTGGATACGGAACCATCCCTGTTTTGGCGATCTTGGGAATTGAGGAAGTCGGCGACAATGTCATAACCATCCTCGTTTCGAGTTTCGATTGCGCGCAGTAGGCGTACTTTTGAGAAATGCTCGATGTCGAGCGACATAGGAAGTAACTCGTTTCTCAGGAGCATGTCGACGATGGAAAGATCGACAAGCATTTTGAAATCGAGATTGGCGTACTGACCTTTTCGCGCGCCTTCGGTGACTTTCTCGAAATTTGTTCGATAGGAACGAATACGAAAATAATTATTGTTCTCAGCAAGATAAGAACATGCATCGGTTTCGGAAATGAGATCGAAGCGTACGCCCTTGCTTTTAAGATGTGCTATCTGCTCAAGAGGCGTAAGCCAGGGCTTTTTGTCGCGATCCTGTACGTTCATTGATGATCGAACTTTCTTCTGAGTTTTCCAAGGAAGGCTATTCAATCAGGATATGAACGCTTCGTCAATGCACAATTTATTAGATCTATTATATGGTCTTATAGATTTCAGCTGATGCAACAGTACATGCCAAGATCTCGCGCTGCATTGCGCCAACACCCTTGTAGCCAGCTGTCGTTGCAGAAGGCGTAGTAGTCCTGTCGTTCGGACAAGCGTTCACCTTCCGCAGCACTTCTTGTATTTCTTGCCGCTTCCGCAGGGGCACGGGTCGTTGCGGCCGATCTTCAGGGGTCGGCCGAAGTCGTCGATGAGCAACCTCTGACTTATGATCATCTCGATCTGATCGGATTGAATGGTTGGGAGCATCGATCTATCTGTATTTTCACGATCAGGCTATCTGACTAGTTCGCCATAAAAACCAATGATTGTGATAAGATGACTGTTTAGATCAGATTACCGAAATGAAAGGATCTGCTATGCAAACTTCTATGAGGCGAAGGATTACTTCGGTGGCGCTTGCTGTTCTGGTGGCGTTCGGCTGCGGGGCGCTTACGGCGCTAGCGCAGGAGACGGCTGAGGGCCAGACGGCCTATGCCGCCCAGCAGGGGACATGGAAGAAGTCCTCGGGCAAATGGTGGTATGCCTATAACGGCGGCGGCTATGCGAAGTCTGGCTGGGCGCAGATTGATGGCAAGTGGTATCTGTTCGACGGCGCTGGCTGGATGAAGACCGGCTGGCAGCAGGTCGGCGGCAAATGGTATCACCTTTCCGGTTCGGGCGCTATGCAGACCGGTTGGTTGAAGGATGGCAAGACCTGGTACTACCTGAATCAGAGCGGCGCCATGGCCACGGGTTGGCAGAAAGTCGGTGGTTCCTGGTACTACCTGAAAGGCTCGGGCGCGATGGCCGCAAAGACCTGGATCGGCGATTACTACGTTGGTGGATCGGGCGCCATGGCGACGAATTGCTGGATTGGGAAGTACTACGTCGACGCGAACGGCAAGTGGGATCGCTCCAAGAGCGGCGGAACGAGCCTGGCGGACACGAAGACTGTTTATTGGGTTGACAACGGTGAAGTGTACCATCTCACCAAGGACTGCGTGTCGCTCAAGCGCTCTACAGGCATTCACTCGGGGACGATTGCCCAGTCGGGAAAGCCTCGCGTGTGCAGCAACTGTGGCTAACCAGGCAAATGAAATTCAGCATGTGCCGATAGCTCATTCGATCGAGCAATAAGATCAGCTGAGCAAAAGGGAGTCGTCGTAAGGGCGGCTCCCTTTTACATGAGGCAAATCTCGCCAGAGAATGCGACTCCAAATCATCTTTTGCGATAATCCGGAAACTAGGGGCGATCGTGCGACAATATGGTGCCGATGGGGTTTCTCTATCGAAGAATCGCGCAAGAATGCGGTGATGCCAGCCAAGCAATGGTAGAATAAAGGCTCGTCTGGTTGTCCATTGCGAGAAATGGGGATTGTGGGCACGCTTTCTGAGATAATCAAAGAACAATGGGAGTGGCGCAAACAGATCCTGAGCCTCGGCCTGTTCGATCTGAAGAAAACATCCGCTGGCGCGGTGCTCGGCTCCTTCTGGTTTTTCGCCAAGCCCGCCGTTTACATCTTCTGCTTCTGGTTCGCCCTTGAGGTCGGCTTGAAAAGCGGTAACCAAACCGGATCGGATGTGCCCTATATCCTCTGGCTGATGGGCGGCCTCATCCCGTGGTTCTATATGCAAGATATCCTGGGTGTCGGTATCGATGTGTTCAAGCGTTACTCCTACCTGGTCACGAAGATCAAGTTCCCCCTCCCGGGCATTCCCACCATCTATTCCATCTCTACGATGATCATTCAAGCTGGTCTCGTGGCCGCTCTGCTCATCGTATTTTTCCTCTGCGGCCAGACGGCGGACTGGTACCTCCTTCAGATCCCCGTCGCCATGGTGCTCATGTTCGTGTTCTTCGACTTGTTCTCGCTTATGACGAGTTGCCTTTCCGCCATAAGCAAGGACTTCAAGAATCTTCTGCAGACGCTTTCGACCCCGTTGTTCTGGCTGTCGGGTGTCATTTTCGATGTGTACTCCATGGGCATTCCCGCCATCGAGGCCATCCTCATGTTCAATCCCGTCACCTTCTTCGTCACTATGTACCGCTGCGCGGTGTACGACAAGATGTGGATCTGGGAGAAACCAGAGGCTATCATCGGTTTCGTCGTGGTGTTCATCTTGCAGCTCATAGCCACGACGATCATCTACAAGCGTACTCACGAGGAGGTGGCCGATGTCCTCTAGTGAGGCTCCCATCGCCATCAAGTTCGATCACGTCACGAAGACGTACAAGCTGTACGAGAACGACAAGCAGCGCTTCCTCAGCGTGTTCCGCAGCAACGACAAGCGCAAGCTCGTTGCCACGGTGAACGCTTGCGACGATCTCTCATTCGAAGTGAAGCGGGGCGAGGCGGTGGCTTTCCTGGGCACCAATGGTGCCGGAAAATCCACGACGTTGAAGATGATCACGGGAGTGACCTATCCCACCAAAGGAGAGGTCACGGTCAACGGAACCGTGAGCGCCTTGCTCGAGCTGACAGCTGGTTTTGATATGAAGCTCACAGGGCGCGAGAACATCTATCTTCGCGGTCATGCCCTGGGTCTCGAGCGTGAGGAAATCGCAGAGCTTGAGCCGAAGGTGGTCGAGTTCGCCGATCTCGGGGTCTATATCGATCAGCCGGTGCGCACCTATTCGTCGGGCATGAAGTCGCGTCTCGGCTTCGCGTTCGCCGTTTCAAGCGATCCGGAAATCCTCGTAGTGGACGAGGCGCTTTCGGTGGGGGACAAGCAGTTCCAGAAAAAATGCTTCGCCCGTGTGCGCGAGATCATGGAGAAAGAGGACGTGACGGTGCTCTTCGTTACGCATACGTCTTCTGCGGCCGAGGAGTTTTGCACGCGCGGCATCGTGCTCGACCATGGTTCGAAGAAGTTTGATGGCTCGATAGAGGACGCCATCGCCTACTACGAGGGAAACTACTGATCTTCGGCGGACTCCTCGGCGGTGATCTTGTAAAGCCGCATGTCGCCATCGGCGAGAATCGTCTCGAATCCTGGCGTGTCATCTGCGAGGTTTGCTAAGCCCTTCCAGCCCATCTCATAGTCTTCTCCGGTTTGGATGAGCCATCTGCCCTCGTCGTAGGGCACCCCTTGATCGAGAAGGAGCACATACTGCGCCCCTGAGTTGCGCACTGCCTCTCGAACGGTGGAATCTGTGGCGATGTCGCTTAAGTGGTCGCGTATCGTCCGGCTCTGCTCGGTGGTGCCCCCAGTGTCGATATGGCGGAAGTAAGTGTTAAGCCCATCGAGCCCGTAGGCGAAGGCGCTTCCGTCGTGGGGTTGGTTGATGACCAGGGCTCCGCCTGGAATCATCTCGAGCACCTCGCGCACGAAACGCTGCTCCTCGGCGCTGTACACCTGCTCTCCGCCCTCGTCGTAGCCGGACTCCATGAGGTAGTGCATATAGCCGACGGCTGTTCCCACCGTGGGCACGAAATGGCTGCCGGATACTTCGGAGCTTTGGTCTTCGGGCGGCTCTTGGTAGAAGGGGAAGAAATTGACGAGCGCGAAGACCCCGGCGACGAGAGCCAGCGACCCCTTCCAGGAAAGACGATCGATCTTGCGATGGGCATAGGCGGCAATGGCCGCCAGGCCGAGGGCGGCTATGGGGATGAGGAACAGTTCGGCGCAACAAAGGATGCGATAGGGGTCGCTGTACCAGAATCCCGCGAAGAACGTTCGCAGGGTGTAGGGCGCATCGCTGCATCGGCACAGGCCGTACACGGCGAGCATGTACAGAGCGGGAAGGCCCAGCCAGAATCTTCGCTGTCGCACGAGCGCAACGAACCCTGCAGCGCAAGCTAGGGTAAGAGCCCATTGGGGCGGTTGCTCGGGGTAAAGCGAGAAGACGGCGGCGGCATAGGCGCTTTCAGTCCAGGAGAGGTTCAAGTTGCCCGTATTGTTGAAGAGCACTACCTGCTGAAGGGGAGGGGCGTACAACATGGCCTGCCAGACAAGATAGGCGAAAGCGAGGCCGAGGATCCAGACGACCCATGGTTTCCGCAGCGGATTGCGAGATCCAATCCAAGTGGATTGCGTTATCGCGTCGGCGATTCGATGGATGACAAAGGGGGCCAGGAACACCAATACGGTGAAAAGGCCGTTGGGGTGGGCAACGCCGAAGAAACCTACCGATAGGGCCAAGCAGAGCAGTAGTCCCCTCCAATGACGCCGCGCTCCTGCGTGAACGTAGGCGATGACAAGAGCGATGGCGGCCGGTATCAGCGAGAAGCTCAGCAAGTTGGCGAGCAGCTGCCCCTTCAGAAGGAGCACCCAGGGAAGGCAGGCGAAGCCTACGCTCGTGAAGGCGCCGAAGAACAGCACATCCCGCCTCGCGGGGAAAAGCGCGTGCATGAGGACGAACGAGCTCAGGGGGTAGGTGACGCCGCTCAGCATGGCGTTCAGGGCGTTCATGACGATAGGCATGTCGATACCCGTGGCCGAGGCGACAAGGGCAACCAGCAGATGCCACGCAGCTGGATAGTAGCCAGTTTGCGCCTCGTCGGCCACAGCTCCGGAGCCGGTGTGCAATGCCGACCAATCGCTCGTATCGAGGAAGTGGCGTGCCAGGTTGTAGTGGGTCTGGTTGTCGTAGCGGCAGTAGTACGACTCCGGGCCGTCGAGGCTGAGCACATAGACGTACAGGCAGACGGCAATGCCCGCAAGGAGGTACAGTGCGAGCATCCGCCAAGCGAAGCTGGAACTACGGGGTGGCCTGTCCCGCGTTCCGAAGAGCCGCGAGGCTGCGAGGAGCGCTCCACAGGCGAGCGCGACGGGCAGAGCCACGGTTGCCCATGAGCAGTCTATGCCGAGTATGCCCCACAGGACGCTTATGGCGGCATAGCCGAAGACGCTTGCTAATGGGGCGCAAGCGAGCGCCAGGGGCCAACTGAACCGAAGACCTCGGAAGAGAAGGCACCCTGGTCCGTATAGCGCTAAAAGGCACGCCAAAGAGGCGCCCGCGAACAACAGCCACATAGGCGCTAGCCTTCCGAGCCCTCGCCATCTTCAGTGGCGGTGATCTTGTAGAGGCGCATATCGCCGTCGGCCAGGATTAGCTCATAGCCCGGCGTCTCATCGGTTACTTTGTTGAGGCCGTCCCAGAAGGGGACGTAGCTGTCATAGTAGGTCGAGAGCCATTTGCCGTCTTCGTAGGCGACACCCTGGTCGAGCAGGATGAGGTATTCGGCGCCCGTACTTTTCACAGCATCTTGAACATCCTTGTCGGTGGCAATTTTGTCCGCCCCTTGGCGAATGGTTTCAGCTGTGTCGGAATAGCCGAATGTGCCGGCGCTGCGGAAATAGGTGTTCAAACCGTCGAGTCCGTAAGCAAATACACTGCCATCATGGGGCTGATTCAGCACAAGCGACCCCTCGGGTATGAGCGAAGCAGCTTTTTGTACGAACTCGCGCTCCTTCGTACTGTACACTTGCTCACGCTCGGTATCGTATTCGTTGGCGATGCGCTGCTTCACGATGCCGATGGGCGTTTTCGTCACCTCTTCCGCGTCCCATATATCAGGAGTGAAGTTCGGGAAATACAAATAACAGGCCAGTGCGGCTAGCATCAAGGCGATGATGGCTCGCTGTGATCCCTTGCCGACGGTCAATGGCCCCTCTGCGCTGACGACATGACTCATCACCTTAACGAGCGCTCTCAATAGCATCGCTACACCGAGGCTCACAATGGGGGTGAGGAAGATGGTCAGGCTTCCGGCTATACGAGTCGGGTCGCTGTACCAGAATCCCGCAAGGTACTGACGCGGCCGCTTTTCGTAGAATGCACGCGCGCAAAAATAAGCTACAGCGAAATAGGCAGGAGGAAAAGCGAGCCATGGACGTTTGCGGACGAACAGTGCTGCAATTCCTAGAAGTGCGAGAATGGACAAGAGCCACTGCGGGTAGGAGATTACCAATCCAAGGGAGAGGGTGTCGTAAAGCGTGTTAATGGGATCGAGCCCATTGTCGTTCGCGTATCGATAATTGACGATATAACGGAGCGGCGGAAGCTTATACGCCACAAGCCAGACGACAACAACGCCGATGGCGAACGCTATCCCGAGACCGATGGCGCGTTTGAGCGAGATATCGCCGCATTCGCGTTTCGCTCGAAGGAAGCCATAAAGCTGGTGGCCCAGAAAGGAGATGGCGAAGACGAGGAAGGTGAACAATCCGTTTGGTTGGGCGAGGCCCAGCGCGGCGCAGGCGCACAAGCCGATAATGGCGAACATCGCAATGAAGCAGGCCTTTTTGGCGGCGCGTTTACAGAGCACCATGAAAATGACGCATACAACGGGAACGATAGCGAAGGAGAGCATATTGCTCACCAGGGGCCCTTTGAGGAATAAATACCAAGGAAACGCGTTGAAGCACGGGGTGATGATGGATCCAACTACAATAGTCAGCCGATCGTTGCGATAAAGGAAAAGCGTCAGGGAGAACATGCTCAGGGGGTACACAATGCCGGTGATAACAGAGTTGAAGGCGTTGCAGGCGACTGTCACGGGAATACCGGTGAGGGAGACGACAAAAGCGACGATGTCATGCCAAGCGCTCGGATAGAACGCCGAGCCCATTTCCCAGGGGTGGGCGTTCTCGGGAGCAGAGAGGTAGGTGTTCATGCCCAAAGACGACCAGTTGCCAGACTCGATAAAAGCCCTGATGGCGTTTAAATGCGTCGAGTTGTCGTGGCGATTGTAAAACGTATCGAAATCGCCGAGGCCGGACACGAGGATAAACCAAGCGGCTGCTATGCCCGCAACAAGATAGAGGCCGAGGAGCAGCCATTTCCGATCGACATCAACGTTACCGTACTGCTGGTACCCTTGGCGATTCAGCGCGAAAAAAAGGACAAGCGGCAAAATGACTGCGGGCAGAAGCAGAACGGCCCAATTGCAGAACACTCCCAGTTTCTGGTAGAGGATGGGGAGTAGCCCAAAGGCGGCAATGGAATAAATGGGCGCGCAGCATATGGATAGAATCCGGGAGATCTTGAACGCCCTGAAGAAGAAATACCCCGACACGTAAAGCGCCAAGAGAATGACGGCCGCGCACAGCAGAAAGGAGCCCCACATATAAATCTACGCACCTCTTCGATTTCGTTTCGGACAGCGGGAACGACGCGGTCGCGTCGCGATTTCCAACTGCCCATCATAGCATGATCTGTTCGGGAGGAAGGGCGCGGGTTGGCGTACCCCATGATATTAAGATGGAGCGCCGCGAAGTAACTCGGTTATCGTGGCGGTTGCTCTTCGGCCAGGGCGATGATGCGCCGTGTCAGGTGCTGCGCTGCGCTTTCGCCTGCGAGGGCCGCGATGTTGCTTTCCGTGAATCGCGCGAATGCTTGCTCGTCGAATTGGTCCAAATCAATGGCTGTCGCAATAGCTGCGGCATCGTTGGTGAACAGGGTGGGCACGTCGCGGGCGAGGTCGATGTTGAATGAGCGTTTCTCGTGGTAGGTGTCCCAATCGTAGGCGTATAGGTAAACGGGCATGCCCATAAGCCCCGCCTCGTACATGACGGTGGAATAGTCGGTGATCACGTAGTCTGCGGCAAATAGCGGATCGGTGCCGCTTCGAGTAGCCGTGATGACGCGGGGGTCATCCAGGGTTTGCCGACTAACGGGATGGGGCATATAAATGAAATTGAACCGATCGAAATCGACTGCAGAGAGTAAGTTTCGCATCGCCTCCTTTTCGTTGGGCGCCGGCGCCTTGCGGAAGGTCGGGCAGTATACGATAGTCTTTTTGCCAGCCATCTCGGGATGGTCTTGCAAGAAGGCATCGCGTTGCTCGGAGCGGAATTGGGGGTCGCGAAGAAGGTCGACCCTGGGAAGGGGGGCCTCGAACACGATGGAGGGATCTACGTTGAATCCTGTGGCCAAATCGTCGCGGAAGTTGAGCGACGAGGCGGCGACGGCGTCGTATCCCTCGTGCATG
>UMIN01040513.1_pt1 | contig 10380 bp, 10 predicted proteins | sample 1965811 | NCBI WGS metagenome assembly UMIN01 (sample SAMEA4836123, study PRJEB28245) | human gut metagenome | biome: gut microbiome; material: fecal sample | place: Denmark | collected 2008
CGAGGATTTCACCATTGAGATCCCGGAGGGAATGTATCAGTTTGGTCCCAACACCTCTGTGGATGACCCCTCCTGGGCCCTGGCCGGGGTGGCAGATCCCACTTCCAAGCTCCAGACTTATCAGGACATGAACGGCATTGCGGAGCTGGTAACCCAGGATGGGGAAACCAGCATCCTGATCATGCAGAACCAAAACGACACCACCGAGTCCATTTTCTCTCTGCGGGACCTGTCCGAGGAGGATAAGCAGGAGTTTCTGGACGGCGTGATGCAGTCTAAGTCCGAAGATATCAAAGTGGACAAGTACTACATCGATGTTAATGGTCAGCCCTTCTACCGGCTGCGGGTGGATGGCTCTTCTGACGGTATGGAATATCATGAGGTTCAGTACGCCACCATCGTCAACGGTTACTCTCTGGGCTTTGACATCTACGGTGGTGACGAGACTGTGACCCAGGAGCAGGAGGATATGCTGCTGGAGATCGTTCAGTCCATCACCTTCTCTGAGATCCTGGAAAAGCCTGAGACCACGGTTACCGTCCAGGACTATATTGTGGTCATCGCAGTGTTGGTGCTGCTGGTGATGGTGATCCTGGTGCCGGTGGTGTATGTGCCCATCCGGAACAAGAAGGAGAAGAAGCTGAAAGCCAAGCTGGCGGAACAGCTCACCCAGTACCATAAGGAGCACGGGAATTCTGAGAACGACCTTGGAGAACTGCGGTTCGCCAACTCCACCGATTGCACCAAGGAAGCCATTCACACCTTCAGTCTGTACCAGTCTTACGTGAAGAACTTGGGCTCTCTGATTATTGGCGGCCTGCTGTGTGCTGCCGCCTTCATCGTGGCTTTTGCCCTGGACGCCGAATGGTGGGGCAAGCTGCTGGTGGTGGGCATCGTGGTCTACTACGGCTACAAGGTGTTTAATATGCCTCACGCCTTGGAGAAGATCCAGCGCCGAGTCTATGACCGGGGTGTGTCCTCCACGGCTCATTACGCCTTCTATGAGGAGTGTTTCCGCGTGTCGGGCATCCAGTCCGCCAGCGTGTTCCCCTATTTCCAGATCGTGGACGTGCGCCGTCATGGCCATTACATCTATCTGTACTACGGCCCGGAGAACGCCTACATGGTGGATAAGTTCACCTTCTCCCTGGGCGAGTATGAGGACTTTGTGAAATTCATCTGCGAAAAGACCGGTAAGAAACTGTAAAAGGAGGACTGCGCTGTGGAACAGCTCATTGGCATCATCGGCGCCATGAAGGTAGAAGTGGACGCCATCCTCTCCGCTATGGAGGAGAAGCAGACCCAGACCCGGGGCGGCATGGAGTTTACCACGGGAACCTTGTCCGGAGTGCCTGTGGTGGTGTCCCAGTGCTCTCCCGGTAAGGTGAACGCTGCTCTGTGCGCCCAGGCCATGATGGACCAGTACAGCCCCAAGCTGGTGCTGAACATCGGCGTGGCTGGGGGCATCGGGGAGAACGTCCATATCGGGGACGTGGTCATCGCCACCGCCTGTGTGGAGTACGACTTTGACACCTCCGCCCTGGACGGCTGTCCTGTGGGCCAGATGTCTCTGCCTGGCTTTGAACAGTCCATGATCCAGCTGCCTTGTGACCAGAATTTGGCCCAGCTGCTGGCAAAAGAGGCCCAGAGCCTGTATGGCCGAGTGCACCTGGGTGTGGTGGCCACTGGGGACCGGTTTGTAGCCGACCCCAAGCTGGGAGACTGGCTGCAAAAAGAGTTCGGAGCCATGGCCTGTGAGATGGAAGGCGGGGCTATCGCCCATGCCTGCCTGGTGAACCAGGTGCCCTGCGCTGTGCTGCGGACCATCTCCGACAACGCCCACGACAGCGAGACCGTGGACTTTGTCACCTTCGCCAACGACTCCGCCCGAAAGGCTCAGGAGTTTTTGAAAACTGTCATCGCTCAGCTGTGAGGTGGCTTGTATGAAGATCTATGACATTTCCAAGGAAGTGTTTTCCTCCACTGTGTTTCCCGGGGATCCGGTGCCGGGCCATCAGCCCGTGTCGGAACTGGCCAAAGGAGACCTGTGCAATCTCACCGCCCTGACTCTGGGAAGCCATAGCGGTACCCACATGGACGCTCCCTGTCATTTCGTGGCGGGAGGAAAGACCATCGATCAGGTGGACCTTGCCCGGTGTGTGGGGCCCTGCCAGGTGGTGGAGGCTTCTGGGCTTCTTTCCCGGGAGTGGGCCAAATCCGTGTTGGGTACCGGGGTGAAGCGGCTTCTGGTAAAAGGGGAGATGCAGCTCTCCCTGGAAGCGGCCCAGGAACTGGCGGAAAGTTTGCTGCTGTTGGGCATCGAGGGCATGACCGTGGGAGACCCCCAGGATCCCGCCCCCATCCACCGGGCGCTGCTGGAGCGGGAGGTGGCGGTGCTGGAAAGCTGTGACCTGAGCCAGGTTCCCACTGGGGAGTATTTCCTGGCGGCCCAGCCTCTGAAATACGGCGGCCTGGACGGCGCACAAGTGCGGCCCCTGCTGCTGGAAGGCGTAAACTGCTGAATACAGGAAAAGGGAGGGCCCGGTGGGGACCTCCCTTTTTGAAAGGAAAGGATGGTTTGTATGGGAAAACGGGAACAAGCCCTTGCCTATTTGGAGCGTGATCCCCTGCGGATGATGGACATGCTGGAACCTGTGCGGCGAAACATGGTGGAGATCACCGCCTGTGGGGAGGAGGGCGTGCTGCTCTATGTCCCTACGGCGGAGCTGTACCTGTTGGCGGCGGACTCGGCGGAAGCTGCCCGGTCCCTTTGTGCCGGGGTGGAAAAGATGAACCTGGCGGCGGCTCACAGCCAGGAGACCGCCGATTTCCTCCGGGAAAAATACGGCATCAAAAACCGGGACCGGTGTACCCAGGCGGTGTATCTGGGAAAGGAGCTTTTGCCGGTGCCGGAGGGGTTTGAGATCCGCCAGCTGGGGGAGGAGTCCTTCCAGGTGATCTCCGAGAACTACACCACTGTGTCAGACCCCAAGTATATCCACCAGCGGCTAGCCGCCGGGGTAATGCACGGGGCCGTGGAGAACGGGGAGCTGATGGGGTTTATCGGCATCCATGACGAGGGAAGTGTGGGACTTTTAAAGGTGCTGCCTGATTACCGGCGCCGGGGTGTAGCCACCGCTCTCATGGCCTATATGACCAACTGGTGTTTGGAGCGGGGCTGGGTGCCTTTCTCTCAGATCTTCGAGGGGAATGTGGCCTCCACGGAGCTGCACAAAAAGATGGGCTGGACTTTGTGTTCCCAGGACATGTACTGGGTGATGGACGACTAAAAAAGGAGGGGAAATTCCCCTCCTTTTCTTGTTGCGGTTGTTTTATCGGACGATGGCCCGGCGCAGCAGGAGCCAGTCAAACAGGGCGAAAAGGGCCGCCAGGACCAGCAGGCTGATCATGCAGTTGGGAGCGGTGTTGAAGGCGAAGTCCATCACCGGCTGTATTACCGCATTGCTAAAGGCCCGGAGCCGTTCCCCAAAGTACATCGAGTCCAAAGCTTTGAGAGCGGGGATGCCGAAGATCAGCAGGGCGGGGACGCCGGCTCCCACCAGGACCTTACCCAGTTTGCCCACTCGGTAGAACAGCATGACCACGGCATAGCCCACATTTGCCATGAGAAACAGTAGGCAGAACCCGAAGATCACCGACAGGAAGAACCCTTGCACAGGATTCCCCCAGGCCGTAGGATAGAGCTGCTGGAACAGGGAGATGCTCATCAAAGGGGAGGAGGAAAGTTTTCCTACCAAGTTGATAAGGGAGTGGAAGATCTGGTCCAACAGCCCCATGAACAGTGCTGTGGTGCCTGCGGTGAAAAGTCGGGTGAGGAATAAAGTCTTGCGGCTGACTCCGTTTTGCAGAGAGAACCGGAAGTTCTCTGTGAAGGAGTTGAGCCCTACAATGAACATGAAAATGCAGGAAGAAAACGTGATGCCCGACATGATGATGGTCTCCTCCCCGGCGATGGAGAGAGAAGAAGTCATAGTGATCACCGAAAAATTGGCCAGCAGCGTTATGCAGAAGATCACGAAATAGTAGATCAGCAACGCCCAGCGAAGGTCTAGGATCTGATAGAGAAAACAGGCTTTTGCTTTCATAAATACTCCCTCACTTTCCCGTCATGAGAACAAACAGCTTTTGCAGATCCAGCCCGGAGACTTCCAGCCCCTGAGGAAGGCTGCTCCGGTCCGGCTGGCCCCAAAGATAGGCGCTTTCCAGGCCGCCCAGCACATCCACACCCAGCACATTTTTGCCTTTCAGGTACTCCTCTACCAGGCTCCGGGGGCCGCTGACGGTGTATCCCTGGCTCAGCAAGTCCTGGCAGGAACCATTTTTCAGCACTTCTCCCTTGTGGATCACCACCACGTCCTCGATGATGGAGGACACCTCCTCGATTAGGTGGGTGGAGATCACCATGGTGAAGGGCCGTTCCGTGTACCGGGCCAGCAGGGTCCGGTAGAACAGGTCCCGATGATTGGCGTCCAGGCCCAGTACCGGTTCATCCAGCAGTACGTAGGGGGTGTTCACGGACAGGGCCACGATCAGCTTAAAAATGGAGGTGTAGCCTGTGGACAGTTTGTTCACCTTGGTATTTGTGTTCAGCTCAAAGGCGGAAGCCATGTTCCAGGCGAAGTCCTGGTCAAAATCGGGGTAGAATAGCTTGGTCCACCGGAAGGCATCCTTTACCTTCATGGAATCAGGATAGCAGTTTTTCTCGCTCATCAAGTACATCTTGGAAAGAGCCCGGTCGTTGTCGTGGACCGGTTCTCCGTCCACGGTGACGGTGCCCCCCTCAGGGAAGATCCGGTCGGTGAGCACGTTCAGCAGAGTGGATTTCCCCGCCCCGTTCCGGCCTAGAAGCCCGTAGATCTTTCCCTCTTCAAAGGTGACGCTCACATCCCGCAGGGCCCGCACCGGGCCAAAGCCTTTGCTCACATGGTCGATGACGATGCTCATAAAGTCTCCTCCTTCTGTTCTTGGGCGAATCCCCGGTCGATGAGAGCGGCAAGCTCTTCCCGGCTCATGCCCAGCCGTTTGGCCTCCCCGATCATGGAAGCCACAAAGTGGTCGTAAAAGCTTTCTTTTCGTTTGGCACGCAGCTTTTCCACCGCGCCTGTCGCTACAAACATGCCAACACCTCGTTTCTTGTACACTACGCCCTCGTCCACCAGCAGATTGATCCCCTTGAGAGCTGTGGCAGGGTTGATCTTATACAGCACAGAGAATTCCGTGGTGGAGGGGATCTGACTCTCTTCCGGGAAGGCTCCGGAAAGAATGCTGTCCTCCAGCCAGTCTGCGATCTGCTGGAAGATGGTTTTTTCCGAGTTGAAGTCCAGTTCCATAGGTGCCTCCTGCTTAGTTAGTTGGTCAAGTAACTAACCACAAGACTATAATAGGTCCTTCCCGCCCTTTTGTCAAGGGGAGAAAGGAAATCGTAAGAAATGAAAGCAGCCCTTTCCACGGATTTCCCTTGACAGGGGGAAAAGGCATTGAGTAAGATAACAGGGAAGAAAGGCGGGGATCATCCCATGAAATTGCTCATCCTGTACTATTCCAAAACAGGCTTTACCAGACGTTACGCCCAGTGGCTGGGGGAGGATCTTTCCTGCGACTGTGTCCCCTTTGAGAGCCGCAGCGGTGTGGACTTGTTCCAGTACGACGCTGTGGCGTTCGGGTCCAGCCTTCGGGCGGGGAAGATCCGGAAACTGTCCTGGTTCCGGAAACAGCTGCCCAAGCTGAAGGGCAAGCGGCTGGCGGTGTTTTTCACGGGAGCCATGGGGCCGGATCCCCAGGCTGTTCAGAAGGCCATTTCCCAGAACCTCACTCCCCAGGAGCGGGAGCAGGTGAAGGCTTTCTACCTGTGGGGCGGCCTGAACTATGACGCCATGGAGGGCATGGACAAGTGGATGATGGGAGTGTTCCGGAAGATGCTCCAGTCCAAGAAAGACCCCACGGAAGAGGACAAACAGGCCGCGAAAATGGTGGCTTCCTCCTTTGACAAAACCGATAGGGCATCTTTGGAACCGCTGGAAAACTATCTGCGGGGATGACAAAAGGGGCGGCCAAAATTGGCCGCCCCTTAAAAGCGCTATGTTAATAGTACCGCATCACTGCGATGACCTTCCCCAGAACGGAGGCGTGGTCGGAGTAGATGGGCTGGAAATCCGGGTTTTCCGGCTGGAGCCGTACCCGGTCTTTTTCCCGGTACAGACGTTTCACTGTGGCTTCATCGTCGATCATGGCTACCACGATTTCCCCGTCGTCAGCGGTGGAGGTTCGTTCCGCCACTACGTAATCCCCGTCCAGAATGCCTGCGTCCCGCATGCTCAGGCCGCTGACGTGAAGGGCGAACAGCTCTTTGCCCTCTTTTTTGGGGAAGGGGATGTACCCCTCAATATCCTCCACTGCCAGGATGGGCATGCCGGCGGTAACTTTTCCCAGCACGGGCACCTGAGCGGCGGGAGTTTCTCCCTCCACCCGGATGGAGCGGTTCAGGCCCGCTTCCCGGCTGATGTATCCCAAGCGTTCCAGGGTCTTTAAATGGGCGTGGACCGTGGAAGTGGACCGCAGCCCCGTGCCGGCACAGATTTCCCGCACAGTGGGCGGCACTCCGGTGGAGGCTTCCTGCCGGAGAAAGTCGTAAACCTTCTGTTGGCTTTTGGTAAGATGCTCCATGACCATGCCCCGCTTTCGTCAAAAGATTTAATGCCACACTTGCGGCGGACGGAATTCGCCCCCACAGCAAGATTTATGCTTGTTTTTATTATATCACAAGAGCGGGTTATTCGCAAACATTTGTTTGAGAAATATCAAAGTTTTTTCCGGCGGCGGGACCCTGAAAAGTTCACAAAAAGGGTGGAATTATTTTAAGGTTTATTCACAACGCCGTAACAACTCCCCAGGGATTTCTGGGTATAATAACACCGTACTCAAAAGAAATGGACCGCACCTTTTCTTGAGATACATGTTCTACCCTCCTCAATAATACCCCTCAAGCTAAGAGAAGGGGCCGGCAGTCGAGTTGGCTGCCGGCTTTTTCTCTTTTTTACGGCGGTAGAATCTGGTGAATAAACCCATTCCAAAAGGCTCAGAATACCAATGCAGGAACGGCATTTTGACCCGAAAGGAATGTGTGCATATGAACGACAAACGCTTTACCCAGGAGAAGAACCGGCGCAATGGGTTTTATCTGGCGCTGGCGGTGTGTTTGGTGGCGGTGGGCATTGCCGCCTGGAGCACCTACGACGCGGTGAACAGTTATGTGGAGCCCACCTCTCAGAGTGAGGAGCTGGTGGACCAGCAGGAAGAGGACGTGCGGGAAGGCCAGGAGACCATGGGAGACGCAGACACCGCCGATGAGCAGGACGCAGAAGGCGGTAGCGCGGATACGGACGCAGAAGTTTCCGTTTCCCAGAGCGAAGTGGACCCGGACGACCCGGAAGCACCTCGTGACACCTCCGCCCAGGAGACTGCCGGGGAAGTGACCCAAAGCAGCGAAGCCTCTGAGGAGGAAGAGAGCTCTGCTTCCCAGGAGGAGAGCAGTGAGACCCAGGAAGTGCCTACCACCGCTCCCTTGTATGAGATCAGCACGGAGATGATCTGGCCCATTGAGGAAGGGGAGACACAGACCGCGTACAGCGCGGGTGCGCCGGTGTATTCCCCCACCATGAAGGATTGGCGAATCCACACCGGTCTGGATATCTCCGCGGAAAGCGAATCTCCGGTGCTGGCTTGCGGCAATGGTCAGGTGAAGGAGACCTATACCGACAGCATGCTGGGAAACGTGGTGCTCATCGAGCATGGCGACTACCTGTTCTACTATTGCGGCGTGGGTGAGAATTTCATGGTGGAGCCGGGAGACGTGGTGACCATGGGCCAGCAGATCGGCGTGGTAACGGCGGTGCCCTTTGAGGCAGCTGAGGAGCCCCACCTCCATTTGGAAGTGCGTCGTGACGGTGTGGCTCTGGACCCCCAGGCGGTGCTGGACGGGACAGTTTGACAAAACGGTTTTAATAGACGGAAAAAGATGGCGGGCAAAGGAGTCCGCCATCTTTTTTGCTGTTTCGGCCTTGTTTATTTCAGCGCCTGATATTTCTTCTTGGTGGCAAGGCCGCCCCGGATGTGGCGCTGTGCCTTATTCACCGCCAGTACGTTCTTCACGTCCCGGTAAAGGCTGCTGTCCAGATATTTCAGGCGTTGGGAAACGTCCTTGTGTACCGTGCTCTTGCTGACGCCGAACTGCTTAGCTGCCCGGCGCACGGTGGCCTTGTTTTCTACGATGTACTCGCCGAGCCTGGTGGCCCGGTCGTCGATGACATGATTGGACATATGCACCCCTCGCTTCCAATGTGTTTCATACATATGAAAGCCGGGGGCTCCTTAGTACAAGTGTGGATTTGTCCCTGGGAAAAAGAAAGAGCTCCCGAGATGGGAGCCCTTTTTGACGGGATTAGATATGTTTCTCGAACCAGCCGGTGATCTCCTTCAAGCGGCGGATCCGGTGGCGGGGTTTGCCGCTGCGGGACAGCTCGTGGTTTTCTCCGTGGAAGATGACCATCCGGGTTTCCACGCCACGTTGCTGCAAAGCGGAGTAGATCTGGTAGCCCTCGGAGATGGGGCAGCGGTAGTCTTCGTCGCTGTGGATGACGAGAGTGGGGGTGACGCACTGATCCAGGTACTTCAAGGGGGAGTGGTACCACATTTTCTCCATGCTGTTCCACACGTTGTCCTTGAGGCCCAGTCCCATCTGATCCCGGGCAAATTCCTCACCGATATCGGAGGTGAACCCGAAGCCCACCCAGTTGGTGATAGACCGCTGAGTTGCCGCGGCGCAGAACCTGTCCGTGTGGCCTACGATCCAGTTGGTCATGAAGCCGCCGTAGCTGCCGCCGGTGACGCACAGCCGGGCTTTGTCGATCTGGGGGTATTTCTCCAGCACCTTGTCGGTGAATGCCATGAGGTCGCTGTAATCGATGGTGCCGTACTTGCCTTTCAGGTCGGCAAACTCATTGCCCCGGCCGTCGCCGCCCCGGGGATTGCAGAAGAACACGAAATATCCCTGGTTGGCCCAGAACTGCATCTCGTGGTAGAACACCTCACCGTACACGGTCTTGGGACCGCCGTGAATGTCCAGAATGCCGGGATAGGACTGCTGGGGATCGAAGTCCTTGGGCAGCAGCACCCAGCCGTCCAGGTCGGTGTTGTCGTTCTCAAAGGTCAGCTTTTGAGGCATGGCCACATACACGTCCTCCAGCACCTTCTGGTTGAGAGAGGTGAGCTGAGTCCGCTCCTGCTTGGCCTCATCCCAGGCGTAGATTTCCTGGAGCTTCATATCCTGCATGCCGATGAAATACAGGGTGCCGTCCGCCACATCCAGGCAGTCCACAGAGCCCTCCTGGGTGTACACAGGACGGATTTCCCCGGATTCCTCCAGGCAGAACACCTGGCTGGCGTTGCGGATGGTGGCGATAAAGTAGAACTTTCCACCGGACACCAGCCAGCTGTCACCGCCGCCCAAACGGCAGTCGCTGCCCACAGAGGAGGCTACCGCGTCCTCATAGGGGGCCAGCAGAGACATGTCTCCGGTGGCCGGGTCCAGGGTGTAGAACTGCACGTTCTCGTTGATGCCGTAGCGCTTCTGGTCTGTGGCCAGGGCCAGGATCTTCTCTCCCCACCACAGGGCGTCATAGACTTCGTACACCCGGGGAGCCAGAAGCTGGGTAGTCTTGCCGGAAGCCAAGTCGTAGACGTAGATCCCGCTCTTTTCCTTCCGCTTCACGGTGAAGTTTTGGCCGGTAAATACCACCTTGGTGCCGTCCGGGCTCAGGTGGGCAGAACCTACTGCGAAGGTCTCCTTGGTAATCCGAGTGAGCTTGTCTGTTGTTTCATTGTAGAGGAACAGGGCGTCACGGTGCTTGTTTACGTAGCCCTGACCGTTGAAGTAGAAGGGCAGCTCGTCCAGCACCTGATAGTCCTTCTCTTCCTTCTTTTCCTTGAGGAGCTCCTCTTTGGCGGCGCCCTTCATGGTGTAGGCTTTGGAGAATCGCAGGTCCCAGTCTATCCGCAGCAGGTACAGTCCGTCACCCACCTTTTCCTCCAAAGACGCGGACAGGGGCACGGAGAAGGCTTTTTTCGCCTCGCCGCCCCGGAGATCCAGCCGATAGAAGGTGGTATATTCCTCACCAGCTTCCAGGTGCTTTTTCTGTTCCGGATCACGGGAAGAGGCAAACAGCAGGGTGTGAGCGCCGTCCCATAAAAAGCCGCCGGTTTTGCCGTCGGTGGTCAGCTGGAAGGTATCCCCTTCCTTGGGCTTGACCCACAAGTCCCGATCGTAGGAATTGGCTTCCACATTGGCTTTGGCTCCCAGAAACG